>Ga0123353_10003339_pt1 | contig 20254 bp, 21 predicted proteins | sample TergutLab28metaG_3_FD_92763 | JGI IMG/M metagenome (GOLD analysis project Ga0123353, IMG submission 92763) | Labiotermes labralis P3 segment gut microbial communities from Petit-Saut dam, French Guiana - Lab288 P3 | ecosystem: Host-associated > Arthropoda: Insects > Digestive system > Gut ... | reverse complement strand
CGTATCGGATTGGCAGCACAAGCGCATGGTGACCGCGGCGTTCTATCTTGTGATACTCGTATGCGGTCTGGCTGCGTTGCTGTTCTTCGGATACACAGCGGCATCCGTGATGTTCGTGATCGCTTTCTTCTTCATGCTTGAAGTTGAGAGCATGAGAATGCTTACACACAAATGAACGGCTCCGCCGTTCTCTTTCCCCCTTTTCATTTTCATTTGACAGCGAATGCTCCGTTCGGACAATATGCGTTCATCCGCACATTCGTTCCGTATACTTCGTGTATGACGGCTGTTCGCCGTGCATATGATCATGTGTTGCGCACACGACGTTCACCGTCTGCGGGACCTCTGCAGATCAAGAATGGTTTAATGAGCGGAATGATCTGACCGCGGACATCACGCGACGTGCGTATGCTATGACGCCGTCTGAGAAGATAACGAAAGAAAAAGGGCATACGCCCTTTGCAAAGAACGGAATGGGTTTAAACTCTGTCCGATTCGATCCAGTCCCTTACTTCATGCGTTGTCGTGAACACGATCGTCAGACATGCCAGTATCACCAGCGTTACCGTGAACGGGAAATCGATCGCACCGAACAGATACGATAATATCGGAACTGCCGTGCACATAACTTCCATGAAGATCAGGAATCTCCATGACCACTGTCCGTTAAAGCTCAGAGAACCCGCGACCGCTATGAAGAGTATCAGCGACAGAAGGCAGAAACCCATCGCCAGCTCGGGGCTCGTCAGGAGATCGAATGCACCGTCCGTTCTCGTGAAATCCAACGCGAATATGGTGACCACGAGCGCAACGAACGCTCCGATCAGAGCCAATGTTGAAGCGACTACAACAAATGTTGGTCTTTCTTCCATGTTTGCACCTATGCTCCCAGAGATACTTTCTATTTATTAATAGATTGCACACGAGGAACACGTTTCGAACGGTGCACAAGTGCCTAATGACAGCAATGTTAATATCCTGTCAATTACAATTTGGGCAACGATGGACGAGAAATACTCTTTCGCACTGAGAAAGATCGCTTTGCTCGGCGGCATCAATAATTACATTGCTGTATCTTCCAGAGAACTCGGGGAAGCGTTGGACATGAGTCAACAGTCCGCGTCCAAAAGGATCTTGGAACTCCTTGAGGAAAAGTACTTGGTACGGGACCTCGGCGCCAGGAGACAAAGGATAAAGATCACGGACACCGGAGTTGAAGAATTAAGGAAGGAATACAACGAGTACCGCCGTATCTTTGAACTTACCGATCACGTTACGCTGCACGGAAAGATCTCATCCGGTATGGGTGAGGGCGGTTACTACATCAATCAAAAACTATACATGGACCAATTCTTTGCGAAACTCAAGTTCAAACCGTTCGAAGGAACATTGAACGTAAAAGTGGCCGCTGAGGATCTGGATAAATTGGAAGTTGTCCGGAACATGCCCGGTCATTTCATCGAAGGTTTCGAAAAGGACGGAAGAACGTTCGGCGGTGTGATGGCGTACAGAGCGAAGATACAGAACCTTGATTGCGCGATAGTCGTTCCGGAGCGGTCGCATTATGACGACACTATGGAACTCGTTTGCAAGTTCCACTTGAGAAGGACACTCAGCATCAAGGACGGCGATGATATAGCTGTGATCGTGGACCTAACTCCTCTTTCTCCCGAAAGTTAGATAGCCTGTGTGACCGGGCATCTTGAACGAAGGTCTTACGCCTCCGGGATGTACCTCCAGGTCACGCTCTATTATCTCTATCGTTCGAACACCGTAATAGTTCATGCTTCGTAATTTGTTAACAATAAGCTCAGCTTGGTTCATGTTCGGAACATATGCGCACAATCTTCCTCCCGATCTCAGATTATCGGATAAATTCTCCAACGCGGACCACGGGGTCGGCATGTCCATGATCAAAGCGTCGGCTGTGATATCTGCACTTACTTTTTCGGCGTCGCCTAACTGATAGCTCCAATATTTGTCAATACCTGTTCGTCTCAGATTCTTCAGAGCGCGCAATGCGTACTCTTCTCTCAATTCTATCGTGTGTACGGTGCCGTCAGGAGCAACGGCGCGGACGAGCGCCGTTGTCAGTGCTCCGGAACCTGCGCCTACCTCTAATACCTTGTCGCCGCATTTGATATCGCAGTTCATTATGATCGATGACGCGTCTTTCGGCGTTATTATCTGCGCACCTCTTTCCAATGATCCCATCAGGTCCGCGGTCCCGGCGCGGAATGCTGTGAACTCTTTTCCCGCTATGATAACAGAAGAACCGTCGTCCGCATCTTTCAGCTTAGATCCATCGACAGTTCCGAGTGACGGTATGCGTATCATATCGTACGATACCTTTATCCAATGCGTCCTGTCCTCGCCGTCCGCGAGAAAAATATATTCACCTTCTTCGAACATTATTTTTCGTTATCCTCTCCTGCCGTATATCTTTATTCTTTCGGGGAGCGGTTATATACTATGTATACCCATTAACGAAACATGACCGCGAGAGGCGTACTCGGTGTAATGGCATGCCCCATTCTTGAGGACGAACTTATCCACAGCTTGTCCCGTGATGAGGGTATCGATCGTTTGTACCTCATTGAGAACAAACACGCGAAAAGCATAAAGATCAAATTAGCCAGACATGGGATAGAACACGAAATAATTGACGAAAATTCGTTCTTTAACGGAGCATATGACGTGATGAAGAGCGGTTTTACGATCGTCATTTGGATGATGGACCTCGGCCTTCATGAAGAACCTTCGGACCTCAAGGAAGAGATAAGAAGGTGCATGCTGAAGATGCAGGACCATTCCGATGCTTTGGCGCTGTATTACGGATTATGCGGCAACGGACTGAAAGGAATTGATGAGTGGTCAAAAGATAATCTCAAAATTCCGATGACGATCATACGCGATGATGAAGGTAACATCGTCGATGACTGCGTCGCAGCGGCGATCGGCGGTACGAAACAATATTTACGGCTTCTGAGAAAATATCCCGGCATAATGTATTTCACGCCGGCGTTCGCAACTAATTATGATGATCTGCTGAGCAGGATGGAATTGTTCAAAGGCGTTGATACGGGCGATGATTCAATGCTGAAGATGGTCTTCGAGATGGCGGATTATCACGAAGTGATGAAGATCGATACAGGACTCGGGGATCCCGTTGAATTCCATACTGCAACAAAAAAATTCGCCGACAGGATGGGTTTCGAGATACTCACGCTGGAAGATGGTTGGACCACGCTTGAACCTGCCGAACGTGTGTATGCGGAAGCGAAGGGTTTTCTGGAATGATCACATCGATCTTGATGCGTAGGCGACCTTTTTCGTCGGCTTTCCGCACATGATGCATTTACCGTCGAACTCTTCGGGAATATACGGCGTTCCCAGAATTTTCAATTCATTCTCATCTTCGAACCTGTGGCCGCATTCCTCCGAACCGCACCAGCCGAATCTTAACGTTCTATCGGGTGCATTGTCTAACGATGTTATCGTTTCGCAGCGTCCCTGTTTCTCCCATGCTTTGGCGTACATATCCTTACGTATCGCTTCCAGCAAGATGTGAACGGCGTCTGCAACATCTGTCAGCGATATAGTTCCCTTAGTACCGTCATTGCGTCTTGCGAATGTTATAACATTATTTTCAATATCGCGCATCCCTATCTCCAAACGCAGCGGCACACCTTTCAGTTCCCAGTCGTAGAACTTACTTCCCGGCCTTTCATCCCGATCGTCCAATTTTACGCGTATGCCTGCGTTCTCCAGTACCTTTCTGACGTTCTCCGCTTCTTTCATGACAGCGTCAGAATTCCCTTTGGAGATTATCGGTATTATTACCGTCTGAACGGGAGCGACGGACGGCGGCAATACCAATCCTTTATCGTCGCCGTGAACACCTATCAACGCACCCACGAGTCTCTCGGACATTCCGTATGTGGTCTGATGAACGTGCTTGTGCTCTCCGTCCGTGTCTTCGTATGTGATGTTGTACGGTACCGAGAAATTTGTACGATAGTGGTGTATCGAACCTATCTGAAGCATCCTGCCGTTGGGCATGGCGGTGTCCAGACCGACCGTGTAATACGCCCCCGGGAACTTGTCCCATTCCGTACGAACCAGAAGCGAATACGGGATGCAGAGTTCCTTCATCAGGTTACTGAGTATTTTGAAATCCTCTTCCACCTGCTTCTGCGCATCCTCTTCCGTCACGTGACATGTGTGCGACTCGAAGAAATGTATCTCACGAACGCGGATGAATGATCTCGTCTGTTTCGTTTCGTATCTGAATGTATTTACGATCTGATATATCTTCAGCGGAAGGTCTGTGTGCGACCTCACCCACAGCGAGAACATAGGATACATCGCGGTCTCCGACGTAGGTCTTACAACGAGACGCACATCCAATTCATTGAGACCCGCGTGCGTCACCCAATAAACTTCGGAATCGAATCCTTTGATGTGATCCTTCTCTTTTTTGAATTCCGTTTCCGGTATGAGTAAAGGGAAACAAACTTCATCGTGACCGGTTGCGTCCAATTCTTTTCTTATGAAACGGTCGATGTTCGTCATTATCTTCCAGCCGTACGGCGTCCAGACGTTCATCCCTTTGATCGGATATCTCTTATCGGAAAGGTTCGCTTTTTCTACGATATCGATGTACCATTCGTTAAAATCCGTTTCCTTCTGCATGATATCATTTCTTCCTGAGCAATCCTCTCTTCTTTCCTTTACGGAGTTCTTCTGCGACCGTTGATGCAACTGATATGTTTGATACTTTGCTCTCAAGCGTGTTGCAGCAAAGCAACGCATCGATATTACCGCCTGTGAGTCTCTGTATCGCGTCGCCCGTGAACACTCCGTGCGTGCAGGCAACGGAAACGCTCTTTGCACCCGCTTGTTTTAACTGAACGGTTGCGGCGAGAATAGTTCCTCCTGTTGCTATTATATCGTCAACTATCAGAATGTTCTTGTTCATACAGTCCGTCTTCGCCGGAGCTATCTTTACTTCCGTACCGGATAATCGTATCTTTTCCAAATGATCGTACGGAAGCCCCATTCTCGTTCCTACGTCCTTTGCTCTTTCGGCGGCGCCGGCGTCCGGCGCCAGAACTATGTCAATTCCTTTGTCCGTGAAGTATTCCGCTATCGCTCCCGATGCCTTCAGATCCTTCGCGGGACATTTGAAATTACTGAGTACGGATTCTTTGTGAATATCTATCGTAATAACTTTGTCGCACACAAGACCCAGGTGCTTTGCCATCACCTTTGCGCTTAACGGTTCACCGGGTTTGAATATGCGATCCTGTCTTGCATATCCGAAGTACGGAATAACTAACGTGATCGATTTAGCACCCATCCTCTTTGCCGCGTCCTGTATCAGAAGCATTTCGATTATACTCGGATCGGGATATGTGTTCTGCACGATGACAACGTCATCATTAAGCGATTCTCCTTCTATCCGTGTGTAACATTCTCCGTCGGGGAACCTTGTGGATGACGCCAGTATACATTTGCATTCCAGAAGCATAGCGAGTTCCTTCGCAAGATCGCGGGATGATGACCCGCCTATGACTATCATGCTCGGGTATAGCATCTGGACTTTTTTATACATAACGCAGGAGCGCACTCTCCGGAGAGGACACTCATCGCACTTTTTATCAGACACATTCGAAACAAATGTTTAACGTCTTCAGTGTAAAATATCAACATTTGGGGGAATGAATACTCAACATTTATGGGAATAAAAAGTCAACATTTAGGGGAATAAAAAGTCAACATTTAGGGGAATAAAAAGTCAACATTTAGGGGAATGTATTTATAACATCATAAGTTTAGATACAGTGCCGATCCGGGATGTACCCGATCGCACACTAAAGGAGAATCGGGATGAAAGAATATCTGCCTCGGCTGATCGATGATTCGCTCGTGAAACTGTTAAAAGCATCAGGATGCGTGGTCATAGAAGGCCCGAAATGGTGCGGAAAATCCACGACCGCCAAACGTTTCTCGAAAACTGTTGTTGAGTTACAACGGAAAAAAACTCTCAAATTGTACCAAACTTACCTGTATACGGAAGATGAGAACGTTCTGAGGGGCGAAAAGCCGATACTTTTCGACGAATGGCAAAAACTTCCGGAGTTGTGGGACCATATACGCTGGGCTGTTGATACCTACGGAGGAAGAGGACAATATATAATGACAGGATCGGCAAAACCTGTAGAGGATAAAGGTCGTCATTCCGGAACCGGGCGCATGGCAACGGTAACAATGCGCCCCATGTCTCTCTTTGAATCCATGGAATCTACCGGAGAGGTGTCTCTCGGCGATCTGTTCAGATCCGTTCCGAAAATATCCGGCAATTCAAAAGTAACGTTCAATCGTATCGCTCATCTTGTATGTCGCGGCGGATGGCCCGAATCGGTCGGTGATGATGACGAAACAGCACTTCTGGTCGCCAAGAGTTATTACAAATCATTAACAGACACCGACATCACCGATGTGGACGACATAAAGCGGAATCCGATGATGGCGAGAAAGATATTACGCTCATATGCCAGGAACATATCTTCTTTCGCGGCGAACGATACTATCAGAGATGATGTTCTGGCGACGGCCGACACATTGGACAAAAAGACGTTGGCTTCTTATCTGAACGCATTTCGCAAACTGTTCGTGATAGAGGACGTCTCGGCGTGGAGTCCCAAATTACGTTCAAGAACAACTATACGTACAGCAGACAAACGACAGTTCACCGATCCGTCCATCGCTGCTATGGCGTTAGGAGCTTCGCCGAACGACCTCATAAGCGATCTGAACACCTTCGGGTTCTTGTTCGAGTGCCTCTGCATACGCGACCTGAGGGCATATGCAGACAAGATCGAAGGAAACATCAGCCAATATCACGACAGCTCCGGTCTTGAGGCGGATGCGGTCATTCATCTGAACAACGGAGATTGGGGGGCGGTTGAGATAAAACTTGGCGGGAACGAGATAGACGATGCAGCGGAGAACCTTCTCAAATTCAAAGGGAGAGTGGATACCGATGCGGTCCGTGAACCGAAGTTCCTGATGGTGCTCACCGGGTTGGACTACGCTTACCGCCGTCCGGACGGAGTATACGTTGTTCCGATCGGTTGCTTAAGGGACTGAAAAGGTTCGAACCCCGCTAGTGCGCGAGCGCGTGCGCAAGAACATCATTCCGCATTCGCGGACATGCGCACATAACCTTTTTATCGTCTTTCCCGCATATGATATCGGATGCATTCATGGGACTCTTAGACAGACTGAAAGGCAAAAGGACCGAAGATAAGAACGCGGACATCGAAAATGAAAGATTCGATCCTGTCAGGAACGAACAGGATGAACGTATCGTACGTCCGAAACCGGAACCTGTCATAACACGCGAACCCGTGAAAAAGGAAGAGAAAAGAGTATCATCCCCGGCGCCTGCTGAAACGCCTGTACGAAAAGCGGAAGTTCCCTATCCTGAGAAAAGAGGCGAGACGCCGCGTCCCGAGAAAAAGGCGGCTCCCAAACCTGAGAACAGAACGGAAACTCCCAAACCCGATAAGAGAACGGATGCTTCTTCGGAAAAAGAAAAGAGTTCTTCGAAACCGATACCGAAGTATAACGGACCGGTAACAAGACCGCCGACGGCAGGCGAAGGCAATATCAACGAAAAGACGGAAGAAGTGGGAATTATTTACGGAAACGTCGGAACGTCAACGTTCAACTGCCGCGCCACGGCGCACATGGAAAAATCAGAATATATCATGGCTGAGCATGAGGACTGCGGTAAAGTGCTTTGTCAGGTCGGCAGTCTTATTCGAAAAACCGATCTCTCATTGGAAAAGACATTGAACATGAGCGGCAACACCGACATTCAGGAGATAATCAGCGCACAGATAGATGTGGTCGGATACAGGGATGACAGAGGACTTTTACAGATACCTAGAACAACGTTAAGCGCCGGGAAACCGGTGTTCGGGGCGAATGATGCACTCATTCAAAGCGTTCTCGGTCTCAAGATGAAGGAAAAGAGCGGTGCATATATCGGTTTACTGCACGGACACGGAGTTCCCGTCTACCTGGATATAAACGATCTTCTGCAGAGACACGTCTGCATACTCGCAAAAACCGGAGGCGGGAAGAGTTACATGTCCGGTGACATCATTGAAGAATTAATGAAGCACAAGGTCACGTGCATGATCATCGACCCTCACGGCGAGTATTCGGCAATGCGCGATGTCGGAAAGACCGGCGACCCGAGGTTCGGTGTCGCTCCTCGCGGATACGCGGATCACATCAACGAATTCACAATATCGAAGAACACCGACGGATCGTCGAGACCGTTAAGATTCACTTTGAAAACGCTTGAAGCGAGAGAGATACTCGAACTCACAAGAACAAATGACATAAGATCGCATCTTCCGTCCCTCAGAAAAGCTATAGATGCGCTCAGGGAACGTCAGGATTCCTATTCTGTACGAGAGTTAATAGACGTCCTGGCGCGGGACGAGGACAGCAAGAATCCTATGCTGATAACCGAATTAGAATATCTTGATGAGATAGGCATATTCGCAACACGCGGTAACCGTGTTGATGAATTAGTTGAAGAAGGAAAAACAACTGTGATCAACCTGAAAGGCGTACCTCCCGATATTCAGGAACTCGTTGTCCGCAGATTAGGAACATTGATGTTCGAGATGCGTAAGATAGGTTCGGTACCGCCGATGATGCTTATCATCGAGGAAGCGCATAATTACTGTCCGCAGCAGGGAACCGCAATATCGTCAAGAGCGTTAGCGACGATAGCATCCGAAGGAAGGAAATTCGGTCTCGGTCTTATGGTGATAAGTCAAAGGCCTGCTAAGATAGACAAGAACGTTCTCAGTCAATGCGGTACTCAGATAATTCTCAAAGTTACAAACCCGAACGACGTGAAAGCGATAGCATCGTCCGTAGAAGGATTGACCAACGGCATGACGGAAGACATTCAAACAATGCCCATCGGTATCGCGATGGTCGTCGGTGCCGGAATAGAAGCACCGCTTCTTGTGGACGTAAGACCGCGTGAGAGCAGACACGGAGGCGCCGGTGTCAAAGTATTGTCGGAGGATGACTGAATGGGAAACACCATAAGCGACGAGAAGATAGCGAAATATCTGAGTATCACGAAAGCTGCGCTTGATAAATTGAAGATATCTGCACCGGAAAGATCGTTCGGAAGAAAAATGGCCGAAGATTTTCTGAACATGGCCGTTTCGTATTACAATGACGCTGTTCACTTTGCCGAGAAAGGGGATATCGTGAATGCGTTTGCGTCAGTGAACTACGCACACGGATGGATAGACTGCGGCGCGAGAATAGGATTGTTCGACGCGTTCGGCGATGATAAACTGTTCACACTTTACGAATGACGCGGGGACCGTCGGTCGATGAATGCAATGAGAATATTTCCGCGTTGCTCAATGTATTGCGTACGATGTCTTCGGATGCGTTCGTGAATATGCTGTTGCCGAGCATGCACATCGATGCTTCGTGATCTTTCCGGAGAAGTGATAATGCATTTTTCACTTCGTTCGTTTCGAATCCCGCGGCTGATGAGAATTTTGATGCCGCTTCGTATAATTTTTTCTCCGTCCGGGTGTCAATGAATTCGTTCACGCTGATAATGCCTGCATCTACGACCGCTTTCACAGCCGCCTTATCGGAAAGTATTCCGATCGTCGGTATCTTCGGACCGAGTACCGCAACTGTTAAGTTAATATCCAATTCCGTGTCGATCGTTCTTCCGTACGGCTGTAGTCCGGCTTTCACCCTTACGGGTGTTCTGCCTCCCGTTATTCCGGCAACGTCGCCGAGTCCTCCGCCGCAAAGCACCTCGGCGATATGGGCCGCTTTGTACGCTTCGTATTCGTCCGCACCTGTGACAGACGTTACACAAAGACCGACAGCGATCGCGCCCGCGGCACTCATGCCCATTCCCTGCGATACCGGAAGCTGATTCTCGATCATCACATCATACCCTCTGTCCGGGGATAACGAATTGATAACGTGCTTCGTTATCTTCGCATCGCTTTCGATGCCGTCCATTATTATTTTCGTTTTACCGTCACTTCTTTCTTCGATCATGACGGTAACTCCTTTGTTCAGTCTTATACCGATGCCGACGGAGCCCGTTGTAATTACGTTATTAGTGTAAACGGGAGAGAACGAACAGGATATGTGACCGGGGCAGAATGCCTTTGTCATAGTTCCGCACACACGTCCAATATCGAGTCGGCCACGTTCGCCTTTGTGTCGGATATATCTTTAGCGTCGTTCTTTGTAACGATTATCGCGGATGATGATATCTTTCCCGCAACGTCTATGTCGTTTGCAACAACAGCTGAAAGATCGTACTTTTCCAAACGGTTCCTCGCTTTGGCTATTAACGATTCCCTGTCAAGACCGGATTCCGCTTTGAATCCTATTACGTTCCTGCACTTACTGCGTATCACCGGCAATACCTTCGGAACGGGTATGAAATCCATCTTCACCGCCTCATCGCTTGATATCTTTCCTTTTCTCGCTTTCGCGGGAGTGAAATCAGCAAGCGCAGCGGGAACGATCACAGCATCGTGGTTTATTTTCCTGACCATTTTCATCAGTCCGTCCACGGTATCGAATCTTTTCAACGGTATGTACTCCGGTAACGGCACACTGCATCCGCCCATCCATAATTCGACGTCGGCACCTCTTTCGAAAGCGCGTTCGGCTATATGCACGGCCATCAATCCTGTTGAACGGTTTGTTATTATCCTCATTGAATCGATCGGTTCTTCGCTCCTTCCTCCGATCACTAATATCTTCTTGCCTTTGAGATCGTTCTTGGACATCAGCTTGAATACCCATGCTATAACTTCTTCCTTGGACACGACCTTAGCTCTGAGGTCCACGATATGCGGACCGAGGAACATCACTCCGTCCTTCTTCAACGATTGTATATTCCTCTGAACGGCGGGGTTGCGGAACATTGAATCATGCATCGCCGGTGCGATGACCGTAGGAACGCCTGCGCCTAACGCAACGGTTGCCATTGTTGTTACCGGTGTGTCGTCGATCCCCTGAGCAATTTTTGAAATTGTATTGGCGGTTGCCGGATAAATTAAGAAAAGATCGGCGACGCTTCTGTCGCCTAACATGGAAACATGTTCCGCCTGTCCGGTTATCTCCGTCACCGGCGGAATGCCGGATGCGAATTCGAGTGATTCCGGAGTTACAAGCTTCCGCGCCTCCGGCGACATTACCGGAATTACTTTCGCACCGTGTCTTATCATTTCACGTATGGTTGCGAAACATTCAACGGCGGCGACGCTGCCGGTAATGCCCATTATTATCGTCTTTCCCCTCAGTTTGTTGCTCTTAGTGCAAAATATCTCTTCCGAAGGATGCATGGTATTCCCCCTGTTGTTATCCTCTGCTTGTTCTTTAGCTTTGTTATTGGTGTCCTTCGGTCTTAAGGACATTGTTTATGAGTTCGAGAACATCATCAAGTACCTCTTCCCTTTGCCTTGATGCATCTATTATCGCAAAGTTCCTTTCCTTTGCTATGTTAAGGTAATTCTCACGTACTTCCTTCAGATAAGCCAGACTTTCGAATTTGCTCTTCGCTCCTCTTGATTCCACACGTTCCATTCCCTTCTCCGGATCTATGTCGAAGAGTATCGTCAGATCGGGTTCCGTTATCACTTTATCGTTGATCTCCGTTAACCAATCCGCATCCGCGAAGCGTCCGTCGAGGTTCGCGGATTGATATGCGATCGTGGACGCATAATATCTGTCGCACAGAACGACCTTACCGTCGGCTACCCATTTCTTTATCTCGTTCGTGTGAAGTGCGCGATCTGCAACGAATAATTGTGCCTCCGCTTCCGCAGTTATATCGGGAGATGAACGAAGGAGCATACCTATCTCGCCTTTCGTCGGTTCGGACGTTCTTATGACATCTGTCCTTTTTTCCAGTACGGAAGCGGCTGCTTCCATACAGGACGATTTTCCGGAACCGTCTATTCCTTCGAAGACGATGAAGGCACCTTTCATTTTTCCTTCTCCCTCAGGTAACGTGCGCTGAGTATCATGTCCTTTGCGGCTTTCGTTTCGTCGACTCTTGTTACCGACGACGTATACGGTGCATTGATCACCACATCGGGATCCTCATTCGCTATTCCTATCAACACTTCCGCCATTCTGTTCAGGTCCTCTTCCGAACAATCTTCCGTAGGTTCGAACATTAATGCTTCGTCCACGAGCATCGGGAAATACACTGTCGGAGGATGGATGTTGAAGTCTATCATCCTCTTCGCAACGTCCATTGCTTTCACGCCTTTCTCTTTCTTGAGATTCGAAGCGCTTGCAACGAATTCGTGTTTCTTCAGATCGTTGTACGGGATATCGTATGAATCCTTGAGCAATTCTTTCAGGTAATTGGAATTAAGAACTGCTCCCGCTGTCGCATTCTTGAGACCTTCGGAACCCATCCTCAGTATGTATGAATATCCTCTCAGAACTACGTTGATGTTGCCGCAGAATGATCTCATCTTGCCTATGCTCTTCTCCGGCTGCGTTAATTCGTATCTCTCGCCGTTCTTCTTTATCACAGGGGACGGAAGGAACGGCATCAATTTTTTCTTTACACCTACCGGGCCGGAACCCGGTCCGCCGCCGCCGTGCGGGGCGGCGAATGTTTTGTGAATGTTGAAATGAACAACATCGAATCCCATGTCGCCCGGTGTCGTAATACCCATTATTGCGTTCAGATTCGCACCGTCGTAATACATCAATGCACCGACGCCGTGCACGATCTTTGACATTTCTCTTATGTTGCCGTCGAATATCCCTAACGTATTGGGATTTGTCAGCATGAACGCTGCCGTTCTGTTCGATACGGCTGCTCTCAATGCGTCCAGGTCGACCGTCCCGTCGGATGCGGACGGTATCTCGATGACTTTGTAACCGGCCATCGCGGCGCTTGCGGGATTCGTTCCGTGTGCGCTGTCCGGTACTATAACTTCGTCTCTCGTCTCTCCGTTGCCCTCGTGGTATGAACGTACCATCAGCATTGCCGTATGTTCGCCGTGCGCACCTGCCGCCGGCTGTAACGTAAAGGCATCCATTCCCGCTATCGCAGATAGCTTTTGCTCCATGTCATACATAAGAGCCAGCATACCTTGCGTTGTGCTCTCGTCCTGACGCGGATGTACGTTCGCGAATGTTCCTATTGACGACGCGCGATCCGCGTATTTCGGGTTGTGCTTCATCGTACACGAACCCAACGGATACGGTCCGCTGTCGGTACCGAAGTTCATTGCCGCTAATTTCGTATAATAACGGATGACCTCGCTCTCCGGTACTGAGGGTAAGCATATTGTTTCCCTTTTGAGTTCTGAGGGGACGTCTGTTCTTCCTACTTCAATAGGAACTGCATTTGCCATCAATCCTTTTCCGATGTTCACGAGATCACCTCCGTCAGTCTTTTCACAAGTTCGATGTGGTCTTCGTCGGAATGCATCTCCGTCGTCGCTATCAGCAGACAGTCATCCATTCCGTTAACATGACCGTTCAGCGGAACGCCGCATAGAACGGGGTCGTCCGCATTCTGAAGTTCTGAACATACCGATGAGGCGTCCTTCGGCAATCTGACGACGAACTCGTTAAAATATGAGTTATCGAACACCGTCTTGATGCCTTTTTCAGATAAGCGTTTGATGAGAGAGCTTGCACGTTCCATGTTCTTTTTCGCAATATCTATCATCCCTTCCGCACCCATCACGGATACGTAAACAGCAGCTCCCACTGCAGTTAACGCTTCATTCGTGCATATGTTCGATGTTGCGGAGCTTCGTCTTATATGCTGCTCCCTTGTCTGTAACGTAAGACAGAACGCTGTGTTGCCGTTCGTATCTTCGGTCATTCCGACTATACGGCCGGGTATTTTTCTTACATGTTCCTGACGGCACGCGAACATTCCGAGTAACGGAGAACCGAAGCCCATTCTCGTACCGAGCGGCTGACCTTCACCTATAACAATATCGGCACCCATTTCTCCCGGTGATTTGACTATGCTTAGGCACATGGGATTCACTCCTACAACTAACGGAACGTTACCGATTATCTGTTTCACGGATGCGACGTTCTTGTCAAGAATACCGAACAAATTCGGCATCTCCGCGTACACGCCGCATATCCCGCCTTTCTTGATCGCTGATGATATGTCGTCTAATGACAGTGCACCTGTTTTCTTATCGAAACCGTATCTTTCAATGCTTATTCCGGTACCTACGAGATAATTTTTCAATACCGATAAACGATCCTTGCTGAGCGCTTCAGGTATCAGGAATATTTTTCCTTTGGATATCCTGGAACTCATTCTGGCCGCTTCGCCCAGTGCGGTCGAGCAATCGTACATCGACGAATTCGCCGCATCCATTCCCGTTAATTCGCATACAACGCTCTGATATTCGAACAGCGCACGGAGCATTCCCTGACTTATCTCCGGTTGGTACGGAGTGTATGAGGTGTAAAGCTGTGATATTCCGGTTACGTGGTCTACAGCCGCCGGTACGTAATGGGAATACACTCCCATTCCCATGAAACATGGTTTATCAGTACCGCGGTTCTTTCCCAATGTCCTCTCTATTTTTCTGATGACGTCCATCTCGGACATACCGGGACCGATGTCCAATTCTTTCCTGACATCCTGCGGTATGTCTGCGAACAATTCGTCGGTAGATGACATACCTAATCTGCGCAACATGCGTTCCTGCATGGTTCGACATAATGCGGGGTCTTATTTATTATTAAGTCTAGAACGCAATAATTCGTTCACAAGGCGCGAATAAAGAGAAGGTAAACTTTCCACATCTTTTATCTCGTTGCCGCATACGGCCCGCAGCCTTCTTCTTATCGTTGTGTCGTATTTCACACATAACGATGAAAGACAGCGTTCGAGTTCCTTCGCTATCGTATTTCCTTCGTGATCCCAATCTGTGAGTATAACGGCTTTCAGTTTCTCATTGAATAAACGTTCAGCTACCTTTAACGGTCCGCCTTCCGATTGAACTGCGATCATTCCCACTCTCACGCCTATGAGAGATACGGCCATCATGTCCTTCCGGCCTTCCACGATTATTACGTGATCATCGGGAATATCCAGAATATCGTCGAATATCTGTTTCAGTTTATCGAGACGTTCCTCTTTGTTCATTTCCATTTCTCCAATGATGACAATATTTTATCGGGATCTCCGAATATCATTATCGTCTTCTTTCTGTTCGTATGGCCTCTGATTATCTCTGACCGATATCCCGTGATATTCTTTACGAGTTCTTCAACTTCCCTGTTCGCTTTTCCGTCTGACGGAGGGGAATGTACACGTATGACGATACATTTTCTCCATTCGTCCGTTCCTTCCGTTCCCTGTACCGAAGAATTGGGAGATACGAACACGTCGATCTCCAAACCTTTTTCGACACGGCGCGAAACATCGCGGGTATTCATATCGCGATATCAGCATGAATGTTTAGATTGTTTTCCGTATACAGTGACAACCCTCAAATATTCACATAAGATTAGCTGTGATGATGGATCCCGACCAAATGACCTTTGACGACCTTTCCGCCGTATATCGCGCGGAAATGAGGTCGCAGATGCTTTCTGATGTCAGAAAGGATCTTTATCCGTCGCTCATGCGGCTGCAGGACAGCATCCGTAAGGACTATGAAACTGCTTTGTCCAAGGATCCGGATTCAATATTGTGCGAAGGTCTTAACGAACGCAGGAAAAAGGCTGCTTTCTTTATTCACCAGGTTGTGGACCTGCGTATGAGTAAAATCACAAAGATGGCGTTACGTGCCGGAGATACCGCTAACGTTATCGATAAATTGACGATCGAAGAGAGAGAATATTACAACGACATTGTCGCCGGATCGAAGAGATTGCGTTCGAACGCGATAAAGGATGCTAAACGGTACGTCATACCGGATATCTCATCGAATGTCGAGGAAAAGAAAGTTACGGAAGACGTTCCGAAGAACGTTCGTACTGCCGAGGAGGATATCCCGTCGGACATTTCTTCGAGTGCTCCCGCCGCTGTTACAGCGTCTGCGGTCGCAGACGTTGATGATGTTCCGAAAGATATTCCCGTGAATGATCCTTTCGATGATATTTCCGGCGATATCTCCGATGATCCCGAGTCGATGCCGAGAGATGTATTCGACGATGTCCCCGAAGATGCGGAAGTGATCGAGGAAGCGGAAGAACATGAGGATATGGTGGTCATACGGATACTTGAGGACCTTCCCAAGATACCGGGTCCCGATCGTGATTACATTCTGAAGAAGGAAGATATCGTAAGAATGCCGGCCGCGTTCGCCGACACTCTGATAAAACATGAGAAGGCAGTTCTTCTGAACGTTACGCCTTGATAACGTTATACTTTGATAATTCTCGTGTCCCCTTTGAACTCAAGACAATCTATCTTAGCTCTTTTTATTCCGGTTATTTCCGAAACAGTTTCGCGTGCGGTATCCGGTGTATTATTATTTCTGCTAAGGTGCGCCAGGAATATTTTTCTCTTCTGGCTCATCGTTCTTCTTAACGATTCCGCACAATCAACGTTGGACAGATGTCCTATGTCGCTCCCGACCAATCTTTTCAGCATCAGAGGATACGGGCCTGTTGCAAGCATATGTTTATCGTAATTGGATTCCAGTATTGCGAGATCTGCGTTCTGTAATTCATTTTCCACTTCTTGTGTCATTTTCCCCGTGTCCGTTGCTATCAGCACTCTTTTCCCGTCGGCGGATATCAGGAACGCGTTCGGTTCGGATGCGTTGTGCGATGTCGGTAACGGAGTTACCTCCATCGGACCCGAACGGAACGACTCCATTGTTGTTATCTTGGAATACGACACCTTTCCGAAATCGTATGATGCGAATGTTCTTTCATTGCATCTTATCGGTACATCAAGCTTCCTTGCCATTATGCCCGCGCCCATTACGTGGTCGCTGTGCTCATGCGTTACCAGTAATTCTTTGATCAGCGAAGCGTCAATTCCGTTGAGGTCCATCAATTCGCTTATTCTTTTGCCGCTGAGACCCGCGTCAACCATTATCGCATGGTCTTCGAAAATAACAACGGTGCAGTTGCCGTCGCTTCCGCTCGCAAGGACGTGCACCTCCATCACTTTGAATCCCATCCCTTGTTTCTTATCGGATCATCTCTTTTTCTTGTATATCGAGAAAATGATGTCTCCCCTTGATATTATTCCCACGAGAACTCCTTTCTCAAGGACCGGAACTCTGTTCACGGTCTTCTTGATCATTTCCTGTGTAACGTCAGCAATCATTGCGTCCGGAACTGTTGTTAACACAGTACGGGTCATTATGTCCTTCACTAACGTTTTTGATATTGCGTCGCTGGCCTTCTTTACGTCTTCGTCCCCTGACGTATCGTCCATCGGGGATTCCAGCATATACAGGGAAGGGTGGTCTATGTGTAATTGATTCTGATACTTCATGACCAATTCTAAAATGTCCGTTTCACTCAATATTCCGATGAGATGTCTTCCTTCGTCAACCACCGGTGCACCGGATATATTGTGCAACGCGAACAGAACAGTTGCCTGCTTTACCGTGTCCGTTTCCTTGAGCGTGACCACCTGCGTGGTCATCACGTCCCTTACATGAAGTTTGACCATGCTTCAGCATATGTTCCAAGGGAATATATTCGTTGTGATAGTTATCGTATGACCGAATAAAATTTTTAACGGGAAATATATAAAGAATCCGTGTGCGCGAAGCTTTATTAATGGGAAGTGAGTTCACGCAAAAAGACGGGCTTGTAGCTCAGCTAGGTAGAGCGATCGGCTCTTAACCGATCGGCCAAGGGTTCGAATCCCTTCAAGCCCGCTGACAGCTTCCGAGTGTTCTGGAAAAAATTCGTCTCAGTTGTAAACGAAGAATGACAGACGATACAAAAAAAATCGAGGAACTGGAAATGGAGAACGGACCGACCGCTGATGATCTGATCGTTGAGACCCATCTGAGATTGGAGCGGCAGGGGCCCGGCAGTCCCGAAACGATCATCAGGGCGCTGAGTTTTCTGGAAAACCTCAATGATATCTCCAAAGTAGCGGATCTTGCCTGCGGGACCGGCGGACAAACGATGATCCTTGCACGTAACATCACCGGAGATATCACCGGCGTGGATATCTGCCCCGAATTCATCGATGTCCTCAATGATAACGTCAAAGGATCAGATCTGCAAGGACGTGTGAGAGGCATTGTGGGTTCAATGGAGGACCTTCCTTTTCAAGAAGGAGAGTTCGACCTTATCTGGTCAGAGGGGGCCGCGGACCGCATCGGTTTTGAAAAGGGTCTGACCTATTGGAACAGATTTCTCAAAAAGGACGGTTATGTTGCTGTAACATGCCCTTCGTGGCTTACCGATGAACATCCCGCCGAGATCGAAAGGATGTTGATTGACGCCGGGGGAAAATTGGATTCGGTCGGATCCAATATTTCAGCGATGCGGAGGGCCGGCTATGATCTTGTTGCCGCATTCACCCTCTCCGAAGAATGCTGGACGGACAATTATCTCATCCCGCGGGAAGCGGCGGATGCGGCACTTCTGGAGAAATATACAGGGAATGATATTGTAAAGGCTTACGTTGAAGGAAATGAATACGAGGCTGAGTTGTATTCAAAATATAAACAGCATTACGGATACGTTTTCTATATCGGTAAAAAAGTGTGACATATCCCTTCAAGCCCTCTGCGTCCCTAGCCGGACGAGCGAAAAAAAAATTCTATTGATCTCAGACGCGTATGAGCGCGACACGGAACTCAGAGGCAGGAATGAGAAGAAGCGCTGACTGCATGCTGCCCTCTGATCGTGAACCTCGGCGCATTGTGTAACTAGTGTAACGAAGCATATTTTACGCCGCCGAGCAACCGTCCGTCAAATGCCCGTCAAATGTTTGGCGTCTTCGAATGTCATCTTTGAATGTCAAGCCCACGCCGGAATGTATAACCTTCTGTTCGGGTCGTCGTCACTCGGCTTTATCAGTTTTGCATTGACGGAATCCCTTATCAGACGTGATGTCTGCGCCACATAGTCATCCCCTATACCGAATCTTTCACGCAGCGAAGCGTTGGTCATCTTCTTCCCGATAGCATACATCAGGCACGCATGCTGATAGCACGCTCTCATCTTCTCTCCGCGGTCAAGGTCTGAGAATTTCTTTAACTTGTACAGCGTAATGACGGTCGATTCCGGAAACACGAGAATGTGTGGCGGCGGGAAACTGATACAATTAGGGAATTTCGGGATGACCCCGCTGAGAAAGAATGATATGCAATCGCTGAAAGTTCATACAAGATACGGCGACCTGATGGACAGAATTACTATCTCGAATAACAGTATGTTTGAATTGTATTATATATTAATATATATTTATCAATGTTTAATATACAATTAATATATATTTATGTTGATAATATATATTCAAGGAGTTGATGTGTTTCGAACATATCTATTTCTACACAGAATCGGAACCAATATCCAAATAAGGATATCTAAAGGAGAATGAAAATGCAAAAAGTAACAATCATGAGCATTACATCGATGTTGCTGGTCGCCATGATGATCGCTACCCCTGTGATAGGGATCATCCCGGCAGTATTTTCAGAGAACGCGCCGAATGGCGGCGAACTCTGGAGGGGTCTCGGCGATACGACCGGAGACGGCATCATCGTGTTTGAAAACGATCTAACGGACATTGAACTCATGTCGCTGACCCGTGACACTGCGACCGTAGCCGAAACGGGCAACATGTTCAGCGCGGATTCAGGTATTTACGCTGATGTGTCTAACCTGACAGCATGGAGTAACAACACACAGAAAGCTATCGGCGGAACGGGGAGGACTCCAATAGTCTTTAACAATGCACAAACGACCGGCGGATGGAAACCGGTAAGCGTGGCAGGCCTCGACAACGCCGACGCATTCCAGATCGCATTCTCGACACTCGGTTATGAGAACATACGGTTCAGTTGCTCACAGAAGTCAACCGGAAGCGGTCCGGATGCATTCCTGCTCGCATACAGCATAGGTGACCCGGAAGGACCTTACACCTTGATATCAGACTCTGAAACAGGCACGAACGGAATACCTGCCATATCCAGAATGAGCAATGACACGTATG
>Ga0123353_10003338_pt1 | contig 20255 bp, 13 predicted proteins | sample TergutLab28metaG_3_FD_92763 | JGI IMG/M metagenome (GOLD analysis project Ga0123353, IMG submission 92763) | Labiotermes labralis P3 segment gut microbial communities from Petit-Saut dam, French Guiana - Lab288 P3 | ecosystem: Host-associated > Arthropoda: Insects > Digestive system > Gut ... | reverse complement strand
GCAAGCGCCGGATCGGGAGTATCGAGCGCGCCGGATTCGTTTTTCCCGTCCGCGTCGCCCATCATATCATGTTTTACGGCTATGGTAAAGCCTAGTTTTTCAAGCGTCGTTATCATGAACGATTCATCTATATCCGTACCTAAAAGCCTGTTTATCTTGTCCGTTTCGAGCGTAAGCGTGGTCGGCGCGGATTCTTTTGCGCGGATATCGATGATACCGTCGACGACTTCGCCCACACCGAGCATTTCAACAAGCTCACATGCGCGCTGGACAGCGGGAAGCGTGTTCTCGACGTCCAATCCTTTCTCAAAGCGGCTGGACGCGTCGGTCCGCATATTCAGCGCCGCAGCTGTTTTCCTTATCGAAACGCCGCTGAAATTAGCGGATTCGAAAACAACATATTCCGTATCCCCGGTTATTTCACTGTTTTCACCGCCCATGACGCCGGCGACTCCTACGGGTTTTTGCGAGTCCGCAATGACGAGCATATCGGAAGTGAGCGAGCGCGGCGTTCCGTCAAGCGTGTTCATGACCTCGCCCTCTGCGGCGGTCCTTACGATTATCTTCCCTCCGTCAAGACATGCGTAGTCGAACGCGTGCATCGGCTGGCCATATTCAAGCATGACATAGTTCGTTATATCAACGATGTTGTTTATCGGCCTCACCCCCGCCGCGCGGAGCCTCCGCCGCATCCATTTCGGCGACGGTTCTATCTTGATGTTCCTGACCATCCTGCCGCTGTATCGGGGGCAGAGTTCTTTATTTGCAATTTCAATCGACAATAATTCGTTAATGTCGCCGCCGCTGCCTTTGACCTTCGGAACGGGTATGTTCAGCTGCGTTCCGAATGTGACTGCGCTCTCGCGGGCAAGTCCGATAACGGACAGGCAATCAGGCCTGTTGCTCGTTATCTCGAACTCCACTATGCTGTCGTCCGCGCCGATTATTGGCCTGATATCATCGCCCGGCGAGCATTCCTCACGCATGATGAATATGCCGTCCTCCAGCGCGTATGGGAAGTCATGGACGTCGAGCCTGAGTTCTGTCAGAGAGCACAGCATGCCCTCCGATCTGACGCCGCGGATCTTGCCTTTCTCAATCTTGAGGCCGCCCGGCAGCCGCGATTTGTGCAGCGCGACCGGAACCATATCCCCCGCACTGACGTTTTGCGCGCCGGTAACTATTTGTGCGGGCTCTTCCCGGCCGACGTCGATCTGACAGACCCACAGGTGATCCGAGTCGGGATGGCGCCCGATAGTCTTGACTGATCCTGCTACGACGTTTTTTATCTCCGCGGAAGGGTCGTGCGTTGCTTCGACCTTTGACCCGGACATCGTCATTGCATCCTCGTACTCCTGAGGGGATGCTTTGATATCTGTATAGTCAGATAACCATTCTCTTGATAAATTCATAATTGATGACCTATCCTTTCAGCGTTCTGATTATTAAAACTGATTCAAGAATCTTAAATCGTTTTCAAACAACAGGCGCATGTCGTCGATGCCAAAGCGGAGCATCGTCATGCGGTCAAGCCCTATGCCGAAGGCAAACCCCGAGTATTCCTCCGGATCGATCCCGCATCCGGCAAGCACTTTCGGATGAACGACGCCCGATCCCAGCAGTTCGAGCCAACCGCTTTGCTTGCACGTGCGGCATCCTTCGCCGCCGCAGACGACGCATTGTACGTCCACTTCGCAGGACGGCTCCGTAAACGGGAAATGGTGCGGGCGAAAGCGTGTTTTCGTGTTTTCCCCGTAGAGCTTGGAGACGAGAAGGTTCAATGTCCCTTTCAAGTCGCCCATGGTGACCCCGCGGTCTACGACAAGCCCTTCAATCTGGTGGAACATCGGCGAGTGCGACGCGTCGACTTCGTCTTTGCGGTAGACGCGCCCCGGTGATATTATCCGTATCGGCGGTTTTTTCTTCTCCATGACGCGCACCTGGACGGGCGACGTTTGGCATCGCAAATGCACCGATTCGTCTTGTGTTATGTAGAATGTGTCCGTCCATTCGCGGGCGGGATGGGTCGCAGGTATGTTAAGCTTGTCAAAATCGTAGAGCGATAGCTCCACTTCCGGCCCTTCGGCGATGTCAAAGCCCATTCCTATAAATATTTCCTTTGCCTCGTCAAGCACGATAGTCATCGGGTGACGCCTGCCAACTTTACATTCCTTACCCGGAATAGTGACGTCAATCGCTTCGGAAATCAGCCGCTCGGACATATTCCGCGTTTCCAGTTCCGCGCCTTTCTTCGTTATCGCGTCCTCGATATTCGCGCGGATACGGTTGGCAAACTGCCCGATAACAGGCCGTTCGTCCGCCGACAGCGAGCCCATTTGTTTCAGGATCGCCGTTATCTCGCCTTTCTTTCCAAGGTATTTCACTCTCAGCGATTCGAGTATGGCCCTTGTGTCCACCGCTTCGAGCGCTTTGAGCGCTTCGTTTTTGAGCTGTTCCAGTTTCTGTTTCATATGGTTTGTTACCTCCTGGCTCCGGATGTTCCGGATGAGATGTGTCGTACCCGCCGGTACCGGATTGTTTTGCTGGTTGCCTTGCAGCCTGGGCGCGGCGCGCTTTGCCGGTTGCTTTGCCGGTTGCTTTGCCGCCTGGGCGCGGCGCGTTTTGCCGGTTGCTTTGCCGCCTGGGTGCTGCGTGCTTTTGCCGGTTGCTTTGCCGCCTGGGCGCGGCGTGCGGTAGAGGGGTTCCCGCAAGAGCGAATCCTCTAATTGGAAAGCTGCGTTAAAAATATAAAGACCTTTCACCCCTGCAACAGGGACGAAAGGTCAGTTTGCCTTCCGCGGTACCACCCGGATTCGGTCCGGCGCCGTGACGATTGGAGATTTTTATCTGCGCGTGGTTCTCAACTGTCAGGGCACTGTCCGCACTTTTTATACCAATAACGGGGTAACCCGCCGGGGATTAGCCGGAGCTCACGGGCGAACTAAGCAAAGTGTACCGCAGGGCGCTTTCAGCTCAGCGTGTCGGGATCCGAACCTGTCGCTTTGATCCCTCTACCCAATGGCGTCCCTCTCTGTTGCGGTCATGTATCGCTATATTCCCGGTCACAGCCATGATTTTTTGAAGTTTACCACAATTTTTTCCATATTGCAACAATTTTCAATAATAATCCGACGAATAATTTGACGGATATGCCTGGTTGAAATATAATACATGCGGTAAAAACACTAACGTGGGGCTTCGCCCCACAGCCCATCGGGCTTGTGCGTTAACGGGCGCTGCGGAGTCCCATGTTTTGTTGTTGGAGGAGCGATATGAAACTTAGTAATACGGCACAGATGCGCGAGATGGATAGATACGCTATTGAAGACCTTGGCATCCCCAGCACTGTTTTGATGTCGACAGCCGCTAAACATGTTGCGACTGCGGCGATGGAACACGTGCCCCTGGAAGGTTGCGCGGCGGTTTTTTGCGGTACCGGCAATAACGGCGGGGACGGTATCGGCGCGGCTGTGTATCTCATTGACAAAGGGGTGCCCGTTCGCGTGTTTCTGGTCGGCCGCGAGGAGAACCTCACTCAAGACTCGGAGAAAATGCTCAAACTGCTCAGTTCGCTCGGCGGTTCCCTCGAACCGTTCGCAGCGACAGACGAGCTTGCCGGGTATTTGAGTTCCTGCGACGTGATAATCGACGCGATAATCGGCATCGGCTTGAATTCCGAACTGCGCGACGATGCGCTGCTTGCTGTGAATATGATAAACGCGTCAGGCGTTTACGTGGTCGCCGCAGATATCCCGACCGGCGTCAACGCGGACACCGGCGCGGTCATGGGCGGAGCGGTCAAGGCGGATTTGACGGTCACGTTTTCGCTCGCAAAACAAGGCCATTTCATCGAACCTGGCTGCATCTGCTGCGGAGAGTTACGGGTTTGCGATATAGGCATCCCTTCCGAAATAGTTGACGGCGCAGTTTCATATGTCCACGCCGTAACCCCGGAGGACGTCTGTTTGCCGCACAGGCGATCCGACTCGCACAAGGGCAACTATGGGCGCTGCCTCATCGTCGCCGGAAGCACGGGGTATACCGGCGCGCCCGCGTTTTCGGCTCGCGCGGCGTCAAGAACGGGTTCGGGGCTTGTATTTTTGGGCGTGCCTAAATCGATATACAACATAATGGCGGTAAAACTGGACGAGGAAATGCCGTTTATTCTGCCCGAGGACAAACACGGGCGTTTGGCCGCCAATGCTGCCGGAGAAATTTTACGTCGGGCGGACGAATGCGATGTATGCCTCATCGGCCCGGGGCTTGGGATCTCATTGGAGATAACGGAGCTGATCCAGTCGGTTATTAGGATAGCCAAGAAGCCGATCATACTGGACGCCGATGGCATAAACGCTATTTCCGGGCATACCGAGATATTGGAGAAAGCCGCGGGGCCGATGATACTGACTCCCCACGCAGGTGAATTCATCAGGCTCGGCGGCAATCTCTCATACGGGGACAGGCTTCGCGAAGCGCGTTTGTTCGCAACAAGGCAAAAGTGCATACTGGTCTTGAAAGGGCACAGGACAATAATGGCTTTCCCGGACGGCACAGCGTTTATCAACACGTCAGGCGGCCCCGCAATGGCAAAGGGCGGCGCGGGCGACGTCCTCGCGGGCATGATAGCCTCGTTCATCGGGCAGAGGTTCCCAATAGAAGACGCCGTCAAGCTCGCCGTGTACATCCACGGGCTTGCCGGCGATATGTGCGCTGCCGAACTCGGCGAATATTCCGTGACTGCAAGCGATATCATCGCAATGCTGCCGAAAGCAACGCTCCGCGTAACGCAGCAGGGTCGCGGTCCAGCGGGGATCTGATTTACATTAGTCGATCCGAAAACATTTGCGCTCGCGCTGATTATCTGGTAAAATGTGCGTATGCTTGTACAAAATGATAAATCATTATTGCGGAGGGTGTTAATGAAAACGAAAATTGCGACCGGCATAGTCATATTAGCCGTGATAGCGCTCATTTCCGGGGTTACCCTACTGGCGTTTGCGGCGCCCGGGGAAACTGACGACCCTGTTATCACAATCACCTATCTCAATGAGGTGTTCAAGGAACAGGTAATGAAAGACGTTAAAAGCCTGGAGCAGGAGTTGACTCAAAAATTCGACGCAAGGATCTCGGCGCTTGAGTCCCAGCTGAAAGCCGACCAGGGCGGCGCCGCCACGCCTGCGCCGGGCAGCGCTGACAGCTTTTCCGTCGTCACCTTGCGAAACGGCCAATCGATCACATGCTCTGTCGGAACCGAAATCATGCTGAGGATCGGAACCGCCAGCGGGTTTGGGACAGAACCCGCTCTCGTAAACTACACAGACGGCGCGACCCTTTCGTCCGGTTCGGCGCTGAAGGTTAATAACATGTACCTTGTGACGCTCGAGGGCAACGGGATCAAGGCGACCTCGGACACCGTAAGGATCCTCATCCGCGGAGCTTACAAAGCACCATGATGATTTAAGTCCCTGGGTTAGTCCGCTTACACAGGCACAATTTAAACAAAGGCAAGTTGTTGAAGCGGACTAATCACCGCGCGAAGCGCGGTGCGCTGCGTAGCAGCGGGAGGGCGCAGGGTGGAGTCCCCGCGTTTAATTCAGCCTGTCCGCGTTTATCTCAAAGAGCCTTAGTATCTGTTCCTTCAGTTTTGTGTTTTCCTGCGCTTTCAGCTCGGGATCGGCTCGCAGTACGTCGTCCGCCGCGCCTTGCGCACGGCTGAGCAGGAGCATATCGGACGCGAAATCAGCAATGCGTAACTCAGGCAACCCATGCTGCCGCGAACCGAAAAAATCGCCCGGCCCGCGTAGTTTGAGATCTTCCTCCGCGATTTTGAACCCGTCGTTTGTTGAGCGCATGATATCGAGCCGTTCGCGGGAAACGGCGCCGTCCGCCCCCCGGAATAGTACGCAGTATGACGCGTGTCCCCCTCTGCCGACTCGTCCGCGCAACTGGTGCAGTTGCGACAAGCCGAACCTGTCGGCGTTTTCCACGACGATCAGCGCGGCATTCGGGACGTCCACCCCCACCTCGACTACTGTCGTGGCGACAAGAACATCCGCTTCCCCCGCTGAAAATGCCGCCATCGCGGCGTCTTTTTCTTTCACCGGCATTTTGCCGTGTACGAGCGCAACACGCAGATTCGGGAACACTTCTTTTTGGAGTTTTTCGTGGTATTCGCGCGCCGATTTCAGGTCGTCATTCTGCGGAAACGTCGCATCTCTCCCCTGCTTGGCTTCCTCCGCGCCCGTTTCCTCGACCATTGGGCATATTATGTAAACCTGCCGTCCCTCTCCCACCAGCTTTTCAACGAACTTATATATCCTTTGCCTATGGCTCTCGCCGACTATGTACGTTTCGACCGCTCGGCGCCCGGGCGGCATTTCGTCGATGATCGAAACGTCGAGGTCGCCATAGATTATCAGCGCCAAAGTGCGCGGTATCGGCGTCGCCGACATAACGAGGACATGAGGGCTGTCCCCTTTTTCAGTCAGCATCGAACGCTGGTTCACGCCGAAGCGATGCTGCTCATCTGTGATGACCAGCGCCAGGTCGCTGAAGTTGACGCCCTCCGATATCAGCGCATGGGTCCCTATAACAAGGTCCAACTCACCGAGGCTCAACTTGCCGTAAACTTCGCGTTTGCGTTTTACGGTCATGTTGCCGGTCAGAAGCCCGACGCGCATCCCGAGCGGCTCCAGCAAACCGGACAACGAGCGGTAATGTTGCTTTGCGAGTATTTCCGTAGGCGCCATGAAGGACGATTGGCAGCCCGCCCGCCAGGTCATCCAACAGCACGCCGCCGCTACGAGCGTTTTTCCGGAGCCGACGTCGCCCTGTACAAGCCTGTTCATCGGCCTTGCCGACGCCATATCACGCGCAGCATCACTGATCGCGCGTTTTTGCGCATTTGTCGGCTCAAACGGAAGTACATTGTAGAATTCTCCGAAATCAGGCAGTTGAAGGCTCCTGCCTGTCTTGTCGCCGCGGGTCGACCGCAGGAGCTTCATCGCGGCTGCAAGGGTGAATAGTTCCTCAAAAATCAATCGCTTGCGCGCTATGTCGAGCGTTATCATATCCGCCGGGAAATGTATGTTCTCGTAAGCAAAGCGCGCCCTGCAAAGCTCGTACTTCCTGACGACGCCCTCGGGCAGCACATCAGGCAAGTTATCCCCGCATTTTTCAAGTCCGCTGCGGACTGCGTTTATTATTATTTTCTGTGACAGCCCCGCTGTAAGAGCATAAACCGGCATGATCCGTCCCGTCAGGGCGCCGGAGTTCGCGTCATGTTCGAAGAGCGGATTGGACATCGCGGGCCTGAGCAGCGTGCCTTCGATTTTCCCGTAGAATATATATGTCTCTCCCTGTTTGATCGCGTCTTTTATGAAGCTTTGGTTGAAAAATGTGATGTCCAGCGAACCCGAGTCGTCGACCGCCCTCAGTTTCACCAAGTCCAGGCCTTTTCTTATATGCGTAAGTTGCGGCGCTGCGGCCGCCATTGCCCTCACGCAAACTGTTTCGCCGACGGTGAGTCCGTTTATCTTTTTAAAGCGCGTCCTGTCCTCATAGGCGCGCGGAAAATAACCAATGAGGTCGCGAAGGTTGCGGATGCCAAGCTTGACAAGAAGCTTCTCCCGCGCCTCGCCGACGCCCTTGATATAACGTACGTCGGTGTCCAGAAATTCGTAGTTCATAGTAATACTCACTTATAAATCGCAGTTTTGACTTTCATCTAACGTGAGGCTCCGCCCCACAACACATCGGGCTGCCGTGAGCCTTTATGAGTATACAATAAAAACACCTCGATTACCATGGATTTACCGGAAAAACCTCTCAAAATTAATCGCATTATTTTACTCTTCCAATTTTGATGATTATGTATTATACTGTACGGAGTCTGAAGCTGATTTGCCGGAGGTTCAGCGTGATGAATCACGCTAACGGGAATGTGCCGATCGCTCCCCCTTCGGGGAACCGCGAGTTGATGCATAAAAAGTCCATTGATTGCCATGGACTGTTTGTGCCCGAACAATTAGGAGAGGAATGAACTTTAATATGTCCGGGAAAGTACCTATTTACAAACGGGTATTACTGAAGATCAGCGGCGAAGCGCTTGCCGGCGAGAAAAAGACTGGGCTTGACTTTGGTGTTATGAGAAACGTATGCGAGGTAATCAAAAAATGCGTTGCACTCGGCGTCGAGTTCGGGATAGTTGTCGGAGGGGGAAATTTCTGGCGCGGCATAAAGGACGGCGAAGGCAAGATCGAGCGCACCCGCGCCGACCACATGGGGATGATGGCGACAGTCATGAACTGCCTCGCCCTCGCCGACGTGCTCGAGCAACTCGATGTTCCCGTCCGGGTGCAGACGGCGCTGTCCATTTCCGCCGTCGCAGAACCGTATATCAGGCTCAGGGCGGACAGGCACCTGAAAAAAGGACGCGTCGTGATATTCGGCTGCGGAACCGGGCATCCGTTCTTCTCGACAGACACCGCCGCCGTGCTAAGAGCGGCTGAGATCGGCGCCGACGTCATACTCCTGGCAAAGAATGTCGACGGGGTATACACCGCCGACCCGAAACTCGACCCCTCAGCTAAGAAACTCGATTCGATATCATACAGCGATATGCTGGCTCAACGTCTTATGGTCATGGACACAACGGCGACGTCGCTGTCGATGGACAATGAGATCCCAGTCATATTATTCGCGCTCAAAGACCCTGAAAATATTCTCCGCGTCGTAACCGGCGAAAAGATAGGTACAAAAGTAGGATAACCATCAATATTATTTCTATATCAACAGAAATTGGAGGTAGTTTTATGTACGAAGAATATGAAAGCAAGATGAAAAAAACAATCGAAGTGCTCCAAAGCCAGTATTCCGCAATACGGGCCGGTCGCGCAAATCCTTCCGTACTTGAACAGATAAGGGTCGAATATTACGGGACGCCGACCCCTGTCAATCAAATCGCGTCCGTCTCCACGCCCGACCCAAGGACGCTGATGATCCAGCCCTGGGACAGCTCCAGCCTGAAAGTCATCGAGAAGGCCATAATGACCTCCGAGCTGGGCATCAATCCGCAAAATGACGGCCGCTTCATACGCCTCGTATTTCCGCAGCCTACCGAAGAGCGCCGCAAGGAGCTTATCAAACAGGTGAGCAAACACGCGGAGGAATCAAAAGTCGCAATTCGTAACATCAGGCGCGATGCGGTCGAGAAGTTCAAGGTGCAGAAGAAGAAAAGCGAGATCACCGAGGATGATTTGGCTGATACCGAGAAGGAGCTTCAGAAGCTGACAGACAACTACATCAAGGAAATCGATAAGGTCGCCCAGAAGAAGGAAGCGGAGATCAAAGAGATATAGAAATGTTTCATTTTCGTAAAAAAGCGCAAAAGCGGGCGTGGGAGCCGAACAGGCTCCCGTGCCATGTTGCTATCATAATGGACGGAAACGGGCGCTGGGCGGCAAAACGCGCCCTTCCCCGCTCCGCCGGGCACGCTGCGGGCGCGGAGACATTCCGGCGCGTCGCGACGTACTGCAAAAATATCGGGATCAAGTACCTGACTGTTTATGCGTTTTCGACGGAAAATTGGAAACGCCCAGACGATGAGGTCGGCACAATAATGGGGCTCCTGCAAAAATACCTTGTTGAAGCGATCGAGAAAATGGAGCGCGACAAGGTAAAGATGAAGTTTTTCGGCGATGTGTCCGTCCTCTCTCCGGAACTGCAAAAGCTGATCGATGAGACTGCGGAACTCTCGCAAAGGTTTGAAGGCGTGCAGGTCAATATATGCATCAACTACGGCGGGCGCGACGAGATCCTGCGGGCCGCTGACAGTTACGCCAGAGACGTCGCTGCGGGCCGCGCGCCGGAAGGCGGGCTTACCGACGAGGTGTTCTCGCGATACATGTACTCGTCCGGGATTCCCGACCCGGATCTCATTATCAGGCCTAGCGGCGAGATGCGGCTGTCGAATTTCCTGCAGTGGCAGTCTGCTTACTCCGAATTGTATTTTACCGATGTTCTGTGGCCGGATTTTAACGAACGCGAATTTGACCGGGCGATCATATCATATCAGGAAAGAGACAGGCGTTACGGGGGCGTCGCCGCCGGGAAGCCGTTGCGGGGCAGCGGCTGAGACGGGTTGCGGCTGCGGTGCCTTATAGCGAGCGTGTGGTGTTTTCCGCCAAATGGCGAAAGACTGAAGCCGGGGGAGTGTGATTGAGTGAGGGATAGAATATTAGTCGCGGCGATTTGTTTACCTATACTTTTCATTATACTTTTTTTCCTCCCTTCATATATCTTTGCGGCGCTCATTGCTCTCATTTGCGCGATTTCAGCTTACGAGCTGCAAAACTCCATCGAAGGCAAGGGTCACAACAGAACCTGTGTTTACGCGGCCTTTTCAGGCGCGCTTATCCCTATCGGGGCGTATTTTGATATAGTGGAGTTCGTTTTCCCGGCAGTCTTCCTCGTGCTGATGAGCGTGATGTTCATAGAAGCTATTATTGTATTCAGGACAAAAAGGCAGATAACATTTGCCAGGATCCTGATAACACTGTTCGGCGGCGCTTTGATACCGTTGATGTTATCGACGCTTGTCAACCTCAAGAATATGCCGGAAGGCCGGTTGATCGTGCTTCTGCCGGTGATATCCGCGTTTTTGACCGACGCCGGGGCGTATTTTACCGGGATGTTTCTCGGAAAGAGAAGGGCTTTCCCGCTTATCAGCCCGAAGAAAACGGTTGAAGGCTACATCGGCGGCCTGATCGTCGGTATGGCGTCGATGGTGATTTATGGAGTTATCCTTATTCTAACAACATTTCACGGCGTTGTGATTTGGGCGCTCGTTTTGTACGGCCTCATCGGCGCGGTAATGACCGAACTGGGCGATCTTGCTTTCTCCCTTGTCAAGCGGGAATACGATATCAAGGATTACGGCAATCTTCTGCCGGGGCACGGCGGTATGCTCGACAGGTTCGACAGCATGGTGTTCACAGCGCCCGCGATGTATTTGCTGATGATGCTGGTCCCGGCAATCGTCGTGACCGGTTGATTGGAGGAACCGGGCATGAGGAGCCGGGAATGAGGAACCGGGCATGAGGAGCCGGGTATGAGGAGTCGGAAATGAGAAGTCGGAAATGAGGAGTCGGAAATGAGGAACCGGGCATGAGGGGTCGAACATGAAGAATCGGGAATCGGGAATATCGCTCCTTGGTTCGACGGGTTCGATCGGGCGGCAGACCCTTGAGGTCGCGGAACTGTTGGGCGTCCGGGTATGCGCCCTGAGCGCGGATAAGAACATAAAACTGCTCGAAGAACAGACACGGAGGTTCCGGCCTACAGTGGCTGCTGTGTTCGACGAAGCGGCTGCGGGCGAGTTTAGGTCGCGGGTGCGCGATATGGATGTTCGGGTACCCTCCGGTATGGACGGGCTTATTGAGGCGGCGACTGTAGACGCAGCCGGAACAGTCGTGACGTCGGTCGTCGGTACGGTCGGGCTGCTCCCGACGCTCGCTGCTATAAGGCTGGGCAGGCGGATAGCGCTGGCAAACAAGGAATCCCTTGTATGCGCGGGCGAGCTTGTAATGAAAAGCGCCAGGGAAAACGGCGCCGAAATCATCCCAGTAGACTCGGAGCATTCGGCGGTGTTCCAATGCCTGCACTCGCAAGCGCGCGGCAGTGTGAAAAAAATCATTTTAACAGCGTCAGGCGGCCCTTTTCGAGGGATGTGCCGGTCCGAACTCGAAAATGTCACTCCCGAGATGGCCCTGCGGCATCCAAACTGGAGCATGGGCAAGAAAGTAACGATCGATTCCGCCACGTTGATGAACAAAGGCCTCGAGATCATTGAAGCAGTGCATCTGTTCGGGGTGCGCCCGGAAAACATCAGCGTCGCCGTACATCCTGAAAGCATCGTGCATTCGATGGTGGAATTTGCAGATAATTCGATAGTCGCCCAACTCTCGCTCCCTGATATGCGCCTGCCGATCCAGTATGCGCTCACATATCCGGAAAGATTCCCTTCGCTTGTGAAAAGCCTCGATATCACAAGCATTTCCCGGTTGACGTTTGAGGCGCCGGACCTGGATACGTTCCCCTGCCTGGGCGCGGCGATCAGAACATCGGGAATAAGGGGCACGGCATGCGCGGTGCTCAACGGCGCAAATGAAGCGGCGGTCGAGTTATTTCTGAAACGGGAGCTGAGTTTTTATGGTATATACGAATCTGTCCAGACGGCGCTAGATGGCATCGCGAACATCGAAAACCCGTCGGCGGATGATATAATAGCGGCAGGGAACGCTGCCAGGGAGTTTGTTTATAATAGGATTAAGGGGTAGAAATCAATGTACATTGTATTGGCTATACTAGCTTTTGGGATACTTATCGCGGTGCACGAGGTCGGACATTTCACCGCCGCGAAGCTTCTTGGCATCCGTGTCGACGAGTTCGCCATAGGCATGGGGCCGAAACTGCTTAAAAAGCAGGGCAAGGAAACCCTGTATTCCCTGCGCCTTCTGCCATTCGGCGGCTTTTGCGCGATGGGGGAAGACGAAGGCGAATCGGACGATCCCAGGGCGTTCACGTCCCAAAGGGGCTGGCGGCGCATCGTCGTGCTGGCTGCGGGCGCAATCGCGAATTTCGTCGTGGCATTTATCGTCATTATGGCGCTGACATCAGGATCGGAAAACTTTGCGGGCACAACAATAACAAAGCTTGTGGACGGTTTTCCCAATGAAGGGGTCGAGGGGCTGATGGTCGGCGATACACTGGTGTCGATCAACGGCGAGAGGCTGTATTACATAGAAGACTTCAAATTGTTTATGGGGCTTGCCGACCGTGTGGGCGCCAAAGAGGTCGATCTTGTCATACGGCGGGACGGCGAGAAGATAAGACTCGATAATTTTCCGCTGGAGCAGCGGGATTATGTGGTCAACGGCAAGACAGAGTTCAGGTTCGGTATCACACTAAATGAAATCGAGCCCAATGCTATGGAAAAGTTCAAGTTTTCGTGTTATTCCGCAATGAACTATGTGCGCCTGATCCGCGTCAGCCTCGCGCAGCTTATAAGCGGCGCCGCGAGCATACAGGATTTGTCCGGCCCGGTCGGCATTGTGGATACTATGAATGACATAGGCCAATCATCCCCGACCGTGGGCGCGGCGCTGCTCAACATCGCGGGGTTTATGGCGTTTATCGGGGTCAATCTGGCCGTGATGAATATGCTGCCGATCCCGGCGCTGGACGGTGGGAGGATACTGTTTATCTTCATATCCTGGTTTATAGCAAAAATCCTTCGGCGGAAACTGGACCCGAAGTACGAAGGTTACATACATACTGCTGCGTTTGTGCTCCTGATGGGGCTCATGGTATTTGTGCTCGTAAACGACGTGATAAAGATCGTTAGCAGGTGACGCTTACTGGGAGTGGTGCGTTTTGAAGAAAAAGATAATGGTAGGCGGCGTCCAAATCGGCGGCGGCGCTCCTGTCACCGTGCAATCGATGACTACCACAAAAACATCCGATATCCGCGAAACTGTCGGGCAGATCAAACGTCTGTCGGATCGCGGATGCGATATAGTCCGCGTCGCTGTCCCGGATATGGCATCTGCGGACGCTATCGGTGAGATAAAAAAACACATAGCGATCCCGCTGATCGCCGATGTTCATTTCAACTACAAGCTGGCGATTCGCGCCGCCGAAGCCGGAGCGGACAAAATAAGGATCAATCCGGGAAATATCGGCGGCGAGGGGAATGTGCGGGCCGTTGCGGAGATTTGCAGGAAAAAAAATATACCGATACGCGTCGGCGCCAACGGCGGCAGCATCAGCAAAGAACTCCTGCACGAACACGGCGGGCTCACCCCGGAGGCGATGCTCGCCGGCGCGCTCGGAAACATCCGGCTGCTTAACAAGTTTGACTTTGACGATATCTGTGTGGCGGTGAAAACCTCGTCCGTACCGTTGACCATCGCAGCATATAAGCTCTTGCACAGCCACACGGATTATCCCCTGCACCTGGGCATTACCGAAGCCGGGACCGAACAAATGGGAATAATCAAATCAGCCATCGGCATCGGCAGCCTTCTGTCTGAAGGGATCGGCGATACGATCCGTGTTTCGTTGACTGCGCAGCCGGAGTCTGAGGTCGATGCAGCCCTGATGATATTGCAAGCGCTTGGCCTTCGAAAAAAGTACGACCTCATCTCCTGCCCCACCTGCGGCCGGTGCGGGATCGACTTAATGCCCATCGCCCAGGAAGTCGACCGTCGCCTGGCTGCGCTCGGGTACTGCATAACGGTCGCGGTCATGGGCTGCGCCGTGAACGGGCCGGGCGAAGCCTCCCGCGCGGACTACGGGATAGCCGGTGGGGACGGCGAGGGCGTTATATTTGCAAAAGGGACGATAAAAAAGAAAGTCAGTATGGACAGGCTCATCGATGAGTTGTTCATTGCTATCGAAAGCGGGGAAAAAACAACTTGAGCGCACAAAAACCGGTATTATTATATGATATGTTCCCTTTTTGTAAGGGTAATGATAGGCTGACGTCCGACTACAGCAGCGCGCGGGTCGTGTCAGCTACAGTAGATAAATCAAGGACCTCGATGAAGCTGACCCTCTCGCTTCCGGAGCCTGCCGCGCCCCTGGAGATCGGCGCTATCGAAGAACTGATCGCGCGGGAGTACGGTCTTGCCGCCGTAGCCGTGACAGCGCTTTGTACCCGCGCGCCCGCTTTGCAAAGAACTGAGCAGGCGCAGCCGATCCAGCCCGGGAAAACGTACCGCGCGGTAAAATCAAGCCCCGCGCCAAAGCCCGGCGAAGTCATTATAGGCAGTCGTATCAAAAGCGCGGCGACGCCTATGGGCGAGATACCCCTCGAACATGGTAAGGCGACGATAACGGGCGAAGTGTGCGACGTATCCAGCAAGTACATAGAAAAACGCAGCGCCTGGGTGCTCAGTTTCGACCTTACGGACTTCACCGGCGCAATACGTGTCTCGAAATTCCTTTCGGATGAAAACGCTTCAAAGATCGTACAAAAAATCAAAAAGGGCATGTGGTTGACCGTATCAGGCAATCTCAGCGTCAGCAGGTTTGACGCGGACCTGGTGTTGGAACCCGCAAACATCATGATCGCAGAGAACCAGCAGAGACTGGACGACGCGGAGGAAAAACGCGTCGAACTGCATCTGCATACCAAGATGTCCGCGATGGACGCCGTAACCGATACCGCCGAGGCCATCAGGCGAGCCGTGCAGTGGGGCCACCCCGCAATCGCGATAACCGATCACGGCGTAGTCCATTCGTTTCCGGACGCCGCGGCTGCAAAAGAAACGATCAGCGGCAAAATCAAAGTCATCTATGGCCTGGAAGGCTACCTGATGAACGACGTAGACAGCCACATGGCCGTATTCGAAATCAAGACAGATAAGACCGGGGACGCTTCTCCGTCTCGCAATATGGATCCCAATGTGACAGGGGACGCTTCTCCGTCTCGCAATATGTATCCCAATGTGACAGGGGCCGCTTCCTTGTCTCACTCCCCTCCCCTGTCTGACCCCCGTCCCATGTCCTTTGTTGTCTTCGATATCGAAACGACCGGGCTCTCCCCTTACGACGACGGCATCATTGAAATCGGCGCTGTGCTGTTGGAAGACGGGCATGAAGTCGACAGGTTCCACACATTTGCCGACCCCGATATGCCGATACCATATGAGATCACAAACCTGACGGGGATCACCGACGCGGACGTCGCGGGCGCCCCGTCGCAGCAGGAGGCCGTGCTCGCGTTTCTGCGTTTCGCGGGCGACAGGGCATTGGTGGCGCACAACGCGGACTTCGACGTCGGTTTTATCTATGAGGCTTGCCAAAGGTATGGCATCGACTTTGCCCCCTGCTATATAGACACGCTCGCAATCTCGCGCACACTTTTCCCGCGCCTTAAAAACCACAGGCTCGTCACGGTAGCGGAGTTCACGGGATACGCCGGTTTCAGGCACCACAGGGCAGATTCGGATACCAAGGCGACAGCGCATATTTGGAATACTCAGCTATCGCTGCTGCGCAAGGCGGGAATAACGGACATTGACAAAATAAACGACTATCTGGCGAAGCGGCGCGATGAAAACCAGTCGGGACCGGAGTGGAAAAAAGGCCGCATAAAAGCCCGGCATATAATATTACTTGTTAAGAACCAAACAGGTCTCAATAATCTTTATAAACTTGTCACAAAAAGCCACCTGGAATATTTTGACAAATACCCGATGATCCCGAAAAGCGTTTTATCCAAACACCGGGAAGGCTTGATTATCGGATCGGCCTGCGAAGCCGGCGAAGTGTTCGGCGCAATCGTGGAACGGAGCGGGGCGCTCGTGCTGCGACGGCTGGCTGAATATTATGATTACCTCGAAATACAGCCTATTTGCAATAATATGTTCATGTTGCTGGGGGATAAACCGCGCGCGAAAAACGAAGAGGAACTGCGCGATTATAACCGAAAGGTGGTCGAACTTGGCAAGAAGCTTGGGAAGCCTGTCGTAGCGACCGGAGACGTGCATTTCCTCGATCCCGGGGACGAGGTTTTCAGGCATATCCTCCTCATGTCGAAGGGATTTGACAGCGCCGACAACGATTTGCCGGTTTACTTCAGGACGACCGGCGAAATGCTTGAAGAATTCAAATATCTTGGCGAGGATACGGCATTTGAGGTCGTTGTGCGGAGTTCGCGAATGATCGCCGATATGTGCGAGGTCGTCAGCCCGTTACCTCCCGCGAAAAAGCTGTTCCTGCCGAAACTTGACGGAAGCGCCACGGAACTGCAAGCGTTAGTCTCAACCAGGCTGAGGGAACTCTATGGCGACGATCCTCCGACGATCGTTATAAAGCGGGTCGAGTCCGAACTGCACGATATCCTGGACCGTAACTACGACATTATCTATATGGCGGCCCAGAAACTCGTGGCGGATTCGATGAGTCAAGGATACCTTGTCGGTTCGCGCGGCAGCGTCGGCTCGTCGATCGTCGCGTTTCTGGCGGGCATTACCGAAGTCAACGCCCTGCCCGCTCATTACAGATGCCCAGTATGCCGCGGATCAGACTTTGAGTCCGGCGAAGGTTACGGCTGCGGGGCTGACATGCCCGATAAACTCTGCCCGACATGCGGCGTACAATACGTGAAGGATGGGTACAACATCCCGTTCGAGACCTTCCTTGGGTTCGACGGCGACAAAGTCCCCGATGTGGATCTCAACTTTTCCGGTGAGTACCAGGCGCAAGCGCATAAATTCACGACGGATCTATTTGGCGCAAAGCATGTGTTCAGGGCCGGCACTATCGGCACGGTCAAGAGTAAAACGGCATATGGTTTTACGAAAAAATATCTGGACGCAAACGGCAAAACGGTCACGAAGGCGGAAGAGAACCGGCTCGCCCGCGGCTGCGAAGGCGTTAAGCGTACGACGGGGCAGCACCCCGGAGGGCTTGTCATCATCCCGCAGGGCGCGGATATAAATGATTTCTGCCCCGCGCAGCACCCTGCGGACGACATCGATAAGGGCGTTATCACAACGCATTTTGATTATCACCGCATGGAGGATAATCTGATCAAGCTCGACGAGCTCGGTCACGACGACCCCACGATGATCAAAATGCTCGAAGACCTTACCGGCGTAAAAGCCGGGGAAATCATCATCGGAGACCCCGAGACAATGGCGATATTCACATCCCCGCTGCCGCTGGGCCTCCCGGGGGACGACGAGATCATCGGCGCTACGGGAACGATCGGCATTCCGGAGTTTGGCACGTCCCTCACGCGCCAGATGCTCTGCGATACACAGCCGGATAGGTTCGACACCCTCGTTCGGCTTTCCGGTTATGCGCATGGGGAGCTTGTATGGATCGGCAACGCCAAAGACTTGATAAAATCCGGCAAAGCCTCCGTCAAGGACACGATAAGCTGCCGCGACGACTTAATGCTCTTTCTCAAATCAAAGGGGATGGACGACCGGCGCGCGTTCCAGATTTCGGAGAGCGTCCGCAAAGGTAACGGTTTACCAGTCGGCGCGCAGGAAGAGATGGTCAGCTACCTTGTGCCGGACTGGTATATAGAATCATGCAAGAAGATAAAATACCTGTTCCCAAAGGCGCACGCAGTGGCTTATGTCATGATGGCGTTCCGTATCGCATGGTTCAAGGTCCATAAACCGCTCGATTTTTACAGCGCATATTTCTACCGGCGCAGCCAGAAAGACAGTTTTGACGCGCAAATGATGACGCGCGGGATCGACGTCGTGCGCGCGAAGATCAAGGAGATCCGGGCGAGCGCCGAAGCAAGGAGCAAAGACGAGGAAATCCTGATTACATTGGAAGCGTGTTACGAGTTCTATCTGCGCGGATTTGATTTTGCCGGTATAGATTTCTACGACTCGGATCCTGTCAAGTTTCTGGTCGTAGACGGTAAGAAACTGCGCCCGCCGTTTGTGTCGATCAGCGGGCTCGGCGAAACCGCGGCCCGCGATATCGCTGAGAACAGGACAGGCCGCGTGTTTATTTCCATCGACGACCTTTCCTCCGCTTGCACCAAGGTATCAAGGACCCATCTGGAACAGCTAAAGGCGATCGGCGCTCTCCGCAATTTGCCTGACTCGAGCCAAATGTCGCTGTTTTAACGTGGGGCTCCGCTCCACGTTAAAACATAGGGGGGATTATTTGAAAAAGCATCCGCTTATTAAGTCGCTTATTGAGTTGCGCGGCAATCCACGCGCGTGCGTGTATACGGAACCCCTGTGGGGCATACCTTATTTCCTATTCCTCCCGTTCGTGTCAGTCTATATGTCCGCGCTCTCGCTGACAGACCGGCAAATCGGGCTGGTCGCTTCGATCACGTTTTTCTCGCGCGCGGTCTGCGCGTTTTTCAGCGGCGCCATCACCGACAAAATGGGGCGGAGGAAAGCTACGTTTTTCATGGATATAATTGCGTGGGCCATACCGGCCCTGCTCTGGGCTTTCTCGCAGAATTTCTGGTGGTTCGTGGTTGCCGCCGCTTTCAACGGTTTCATGCAGATCACCGACAACTCCTGGAACTGCCTGCTTGTTGAGGACGCCGATAAAGGCCAGATCGTGAATATCTACACATGGGTGCATATAGCCGGACAGCTCGCCATATTCTTCGCTCCGCTCTCCGGCCTTCTGGTAAACAGCCTCACGATCGTCCCCGCCATGCGTATTGTTTTCATATTCGCTTGCATAAGCATGTCCGCGAAATTCATTTTGCTGTTCAAATACAGCGACGAAACAAAAACCGGGGCGATCAGGGTACGTGAAACGAGCGGGGTTTCCATACTCAGCCTGCTGTCCGGTTACGGAGCTATCGCGAAAAAGATACTTAGTTCGCCCGAAATGCTCACCGCGCTCGCCCTAAACGCGCTTTTTGCCGTCACAACGGGCGTCATGACGAATTTCTTCGGGTTGTATACCACGAAAAACCTTATGATACCCGAGTACCTGCTTTCCATATTCCCCATTATCCGCAGCGCGATCTTGCTTTGTTTCATGTTTTTTCTGCAAACTCGCGTGTCGAAGCGCGGATATAAAATACCGATGGTCGCGGGCGCTCTGCTATATTTGTTAAGTCATGCGATTTTGCTGTTGTGCCCCACCGTCGGCGACAACGCGATCATATTTGCCGTGATATATACTGTGCTCGAAGCGTGCGCCCACGGCCTTGCAATGCCCCGCAGGGATTCCATCATGGTCCTGTTCATCGAGGAAAGGGAGCGGGCGCGCATTATCAGCGTGATGACAATGGCCGTTTTTGCCGTAAATATCCCGTTCGGCTATTTGAGCGGTTTTCTCTCGGACATAGATCGCCGCCTACCGTTTCTGCTGAACATAGGCTTTTTTGTGGCAATGTCTCTGGTAATTGCCCTCAGCCGCAACTTATCCGCAAAAAATATGGCCAAGCGCGAAAACGCTTAACCACAATGAGCGCGTTGGTAACTTATGGACAAGAGCAGCAAATAAAGAACGCGATGACTCCTGACTTCTGACTTCTTGCGCTCCGCAGAGCGCTTTATCCATCCATAGCCGACGTCACGTCGGCTTTGAACGTTTCCCAGGCGTCCTCGTTTTGCACGAAATACCTTGGGCATTCTTTGCCCGACACATCAAAATGCCGCAAAATGTCTTCCCCACTCAGCTCATATTCACTGCATAGCCAAGCGGCAAGCCGGACCGCTGATGCGTATGTCTCATCGGTG
>Ga0123353_10003337_pt1 | contig 20256 bp, 14 predicted proteins | sample TergutLab28metaG_3_FD_92763 | JGI IMG/M metagenome (GOLD analysis project Ga0123353, IMG submission 92763) | Labiotermes labralis P3 segment gut microbial communities from Petit-Saut dam, French Guiana - Lab288 P3 | ecosystem: Host-associated > Arthropoda: Insects > Digestive system > Gut ... | reverse complement strand
TTCCTCGTTTCCTTGTCTCCTTGTCTCCTCGTTTCCTTGTTTCCTTGTTTCCTTGTTTCCTTGTTCACTAAAACCCTAAAACTATGAAAGTCATAATTGTTGAAGATGAAATTGTTGCCGCGCAAAATTTGCAGCGTTTAATCGCGCAGATAGATAGCAATATTGAAATTCTCGCTGTTCTGCAAAGCATTGAAGAAAGCGTGGAATGGTTTTCCGCCAATCCGAATCCCGATTTGGTGTTTATGGATATTCACTTGTCGGATGGTTCTTCTTTCTCTATTTTTGAAAAAGTGAAGATTCAAGCACCTGTCATTTTTACCACCGCTTACGATGAATATGCTCTTAAAGCATTTGAAGTCAACAGTATTGATTACATATTAAAACCCATTAACATTAAAGATTTGGAACGGGCGATTGAAAAATTCAGTCATTACAACAAAACCAACAGCAGTAATGAAGAAGTGATTGCCAACATGTTAACCATGTTTCAAAAAGATAAAAAGGTTTACAAATCTAATTTTCTTATTCCGTATAAAGACAAATTTATTCCCTTATCTGTCAACGATATTGCCTATATTTATTCGGAAAATAAAATTGCCAAAATCGCAACATTTGATAACCGCACGTTTTATGAAAATGATTCGTTAGACAAAATGCAACAACAATTAGACTCCTCCAAGTTTTTCAGGGTAAATCGGCAATTCATTATTTCACACAAAGCGATTAAAGATATTTCGGTTTGGTTTGACAGTAAGTTATCAGTAAATTTGGTTGTAGAGATTCCTGAGAAAATCATCGTTAGCAGGGTGCGAGTACCGGAGTTTAAAGAGTGGTTTACGGAGAATAAATTCAAATAAACACAGTTAAAGTTTTATTTACAAGAAATTTGAAGAGGAGATTGAGGGGCTTTTTTTATAACCGCCCATCAATCTGTTCCCTATCTACAATTCCTTTCACATCATAAACCACGCAATTAGGCTTTCCAAAATCGCGCAAGTTGATGGCTCTAAATTCATTATGCGCTACTGCCAAGATAACGGAATCAAATTTATGCTTCAGAATATCCATATTTTCCGTTTCAACAGCAATATTATATTCCTCTCTAATTTCTTTAGCATTCGCATGCGGGTCAAAAATCGTGATGTTTGGCGTGTACTCTCTTAATACTTCATATATATCCACAACGCGCGTGTTCCTTATGTCAGGGCAGTTCTCTTTAAAGGTGATGCCCAAAATTAAGATGTGAGCATCTTTTATCAAAACGCCCTTTTTGTTCATTAGTTTAATAACCTGATTAGCAACATATTCTCCCATTCCGTCATTCAATCTTCGCGCTGCCGACATTACGCGGGGCATTACACCGTAATACAACGCTTTCTCTATCAAATAATAAGGATCAACGCTGATGCAGTGCCCGCCCACCAATCCGGGGGTAAACTTAATGAAATTCCATTTCGATGCGGCGGCTTCAATCACTTCGTGCGTATCGATTTCCATCGCATTGAAAATTTTGGCGAGTTCGTTCATAAATGCAATATTTACATCTCGTTGCGAATTTTCAATAATCTTTGAGGCTTCCGCCACTTTGATGGAGCTTGCTTTAAAAGTGCCGTTAAGCAGTATGGAGTTGTATAGATGATCCACAAAATCTGCAATTTCAGGGGTTGATCCTGAGGTTACTTTTTTGATTTTTTCAACCGTATGTTCTTTGTCTCCCGGATTGATTCTTTCAGGTGAGTAACCCGCAAAGAAATCCGTGTTATAAATCAATCCGGATATTTTTTCTACAATGGGCAAACACACTTCTTCCGTAACTCCAGGATATACGGTGGATTCATAAATTACGACCCCTCCTTTTGAGATCACTTTTCCCACGGTTTCACTTGCTTTTTGCAAGGGGGTCAAATCGGGGCGGTTGTTCTCATCTACAGGAGTAGGCACTGCTACCACAAACACGTTGCAATCCAGCAAATCGTCCGGTTGGCAAGTGCAGTACAATCCGTCTTTTATGGCTTGTTGCAATAAATGGTCTTCTACTTCGAGGGTGTCGTCATGCCCACTCATCAGCATTTTAACACGTTCCGGATTGAGGTCAAACCCAACGGTTGGGTATTTTGTTGAAAAGAGGCGGGCAAGTGGTAAACCCACATAGCCTAAGCCGATAATGGCGATTTTTGTATTGTTCATGTTAACGCATTGCTTTTCGTTTAATTGGATTTCTGCTTGTAGATTCTTTTCATATCTTAATAATACTTCGATAGAAAATACAGGATTTTCCTTATCTATAATTTCGCTGTCAGCCATTGATTCATGTTTTTTTTATGTTCCTCAAAACTGATGAAACTTGAATTTTCAGCTGCTTGCATTTCACTACGATATTCTTCTAACGTTACCTTTTCTGAGTGTGGGTTTATCCAATCTACTATCTTTTTTTTTGGTTTATTTATTGTGATAGTTGCCATTTTTCCTTTTTTTTAATTACTACCGCAAATAAACATAAAATTCTTCTAATAACACCTATCATACTTTTCCATAAACGAAATAATCTTATAAACCAACACTGCCGCCAGCACATCAGAAACCTTATCTTCATTTTGAGGGCATAGTTCCACTACATCAAACCCCACTACTTTTTTAGATTTAAAGAGCAACTCTAAAAACGTAAGCGTTTCATACCACAACAAGCCGCCGGGTAGGGGAGTGCCTGTTGCCGGCACGATGCTCGGGTCGAAGCCGTCCAAATCAATGGTGAGATACACATGCTCCGTCAGCCGGTTTATCGCTTTTTGCATCCATTCGGTTTTTCCGCAAATATCGTGTGCGTAGAACATATTTTCCAGAATGATGTTGTTTTTTTCTTCTATGCAAACATTCCGGATTCCTACTTGCACCACATTCGCCACTTCCTGCGCGCGGCGCATTACGCAGGCGTGATTGTAAATTGAGCCGTTGTAAGAATCACGCAGATCGGCATGCGCATCAATTTGTAATACAGATAAATTTGGATATTTTTCGGCAAATGCTTCAATGGCACCGATAGAAATAGAGTGTTCGCCACCCAATAAGCCAATTTTTTTATTTTGTTGCAAGAAAAATGACACTCTTTCTTTAACGACTGTCATCATTTTTTCCGGAAAGACTGAAAGATACGGAGGTTTATCAGTATAAATACCTGCCTTATACGCCTCTAAACCTGTTTGAATATCGTAGAGTTCAATGGAATCGGAGGCATCAATAATGGCTTGCGGACCTTTTTCTGCGCCTTTGATATAAGTACTCGTTCCATCGTAAGGCACCGGAATCAACACATATTTAGCATTTTCCATTTTAGCAAAACAAGAAGGCATATCCAAAAAATATTCCATATTCATTATTCCATATTCCATTATTATTATACGGCGTGCAAAAATAAAAAATCGCTACAATCGTTACTTAAATTGTAGAAAATAATTTTCGAAAAATAATTGGAGCAGCAATGCGTAAAAATCTATCTTTTCTTCTCTTTTTTTTACTTTTAACCAAGATTTGTTTTGCGCAAACAGGGGGCAGTTACACCTATTACTTTATGGATCAAAAGTTTTCTGCGCGGCTTTCGGGTTTAGGAGGCACATTAATAGCTGTGCACGACAACGACCCTTCGCTCATTATGCACAATCCCTCAATGATTGCGCCCAAATTTAACACCTCGTTGTTGGTGCATGCTACCGATTATCTTGGACACACCGGAGCTGTTGCTGCTATGTATTCGCAAACTTTTAACAAAGTGGGCAGTTTTGCTGCGGAAATACGTTACGCTGGATACGGCACATTTATCAGAACCGATGAAGCAGGGTATGAGCAGGGCACGTTTTCCTGCAATGATATGGGGCTTACGCTAGGCTGGGGACGGCCGTTAGACAGCGCGTTCTCTATTGGCGCGAACCTGAAGCTCATGTATAGTGGTTACGAAATTTATTCCTCTTTTGGGCTGGCGGTGGATGTTGCCGGAAGTTATTACAACGAAAAAAATAATATTTCACTATCTGTTTTATTCAGAAATATTGGAGGTGAATTAAAACCGTTTGTAGAAGGAAAGCGCAATTGGGCGCCGTTTGACATACAATTTGCTTTTTCGCAACGACTACAATTTGTGCCGATTCGTTATTATGTTTCATTGCACTCTCTTTACAAATGGGAGATGGGGTATATAGGTACGGATGATCCATTGTTAGAAGTTGATGCCATGACGGGTGGACCCAAGTATCCATCAAAGTTTAAGCAGGGCGTGAACAACTTTTTCAGGCATATCAATTTCGGATTAGAAATCATTCCTGTAAAATATCTTTCTCTTTTTGTAAGCTACAATCATCACCAAAACAGAGAGATGCGTATTCCGCAAAGAAGAACGGTGGCGGGTTTTGCCTACGGATTTCAAATAGATATTAAGTCTATTCAGTTTGGTTTTTCGCGTTCGCATTATGCGGCGGGGACTACACCGAATTATTTTACTTTTTCATTAAATATTAATGATTTGTCGCAGTTATCGAAAGCGAAGAATAGGAAGAAATTGGAACGGGTTAATTGAGAATAAAATATCTTTGTTCCAAATTTTTTAAAATAGCATTATGGAAATTACAATAGAAAAAAAAAGAAAAAAATCAACTCATAATAAGGCAGCCACATTGTCTGATAAGATTTTAGAAAATTTTATTTCTGAAAGAAATCAAAAATCATTGAAGGATTTGAGAGGCAAAATCAGTTTTAGTAAAGATTATGATTACAAATCAATGAGAGATTAGTAAATGATATTGGTTGATACATCTATTCTTATTGGCTATTTTAAAGGGATCAAAGGAGAACCTTATGACAAGTTAGATCATTTAATAGATCAAAATATTTCTATTGGCATTTGTAATCAAGTTTATCAGGAAGTATTGCAAGGTGCAAAAAATGAAAAGGAGTTTGTAATACTAAATGAGTATTTGAACACAATAGAATTTTTCAACGTGCGATATGGTAAAAAATCATACGAAAATGCTGCATGGCTATATTTCAAATGCAGAAAAGCAGGTATAACAATACGGAGTACTGTTGATTTAATCATTGCACAAATTGCAATAGATAACAACCTTTTGTTGTTTCATAATGATAAAGATTTTATTCAAATTTCCCAAATGACTCCGGATTTGAAGCTTTTATAAATCACTAATCACTAATCACTAATTTCCCCACAAAAATCCCATTCTTCCGCACCTGCAAAATTCTTGTATCATTCACAACCATAGGTTCTTCTAAAAGCAGGTGGCTATGTCCGCCGATGATCACGTCAATTCCGGGAACGCTTTCTGCAATATCTTTATCGCTAATATCGCCCTCATATTCTGCCGCAAATCCTAAGTGAGAAAGACAAATGATTAGATCACAATTTTCCTTATTTTTCAGAATATCTACAATTTTTTGCGCTACAGTAATGGGGTCTAAAAAAGTAACCTCTTGATAGTGTGTGGGTAAAATTAACCGTCTCATATCTTGCAACAAACCGAAAAACCCTATTTTTTTACCGTCCATTCTAATAACGGTATAAGGTTTTACCAATTTGGCAAGTTGTTTGTTTTTGAATTTATAATTTGCGCAAACAATTTTAAAATCAGCTATTTTCAATCGTTTTGCCAAGGCTTTCGAGCCGTTATCAAATTCGTGATTCCCCAATGCTACTACGTCGTATCCCATTTTATTCATCAATTCTATTTCCGGAAATCCCTTAAACAGATTGAAGTAAGGCGTACCTTGCGAAAAATCGCCGGCATCTGCTACAATCGTGTTAGGATACAGACTCCTTGTTTCCTGAATGAACGTATTCCGTCGCACCACGCCTCCCACATTGCCAAGACCGGGTTCGTTGTACGATTCTAAATGGCTGTGGGTGTCGTTGGTGTGGAGTATGACGATAGGAGAGGGTTGATGAGATGATGAGGTGATGAGATGATGAGATGATGATTGGGAGAAAAGGAGAAAAGGAGAAAGGAGAAAGGAGAAAAGGAGAAAAGGAGAAAGGAGAAAAGGAGAAAGGAGAAAGGAGAAAAGAAGAAAAGGAGAAAAAAGAAAAGGAGAAAGGAGAAGGGGTTTTTGGGGTGGGGTGTTGAAATTGGTTTTTCTGGTTTTTATTAGATTAGAAATCATGGCGGATAATTGTTTTAGTTTGGGTAATAGGATCGCAAAATCCTCGTTTGTAATTACTTTTAATTCTTTTGCCAAATAGATTTGTGTACGCAGTTCGCCGCAAGAACCTTTGGCTATATATAAAAATTGTATAAATTCTTTATTAGTTTGTCGTTCAAACCCTTCAGCAATATTGGAAGGAATTGAAACTGCCGCCCTTTGCATTTGGTCTTTTAACCCAAAATCTTTGCAGTTTTTCAGCACTTCATAAACTTTCACACTTACCCGCATCCCCTCCTTCCAAATCTCTAAATCCTCAAACGTACTAATCCCTGTTTTTTTCTCTATTTCCTCCATATATTCCAAATTAATTTAATTAACACTACTCCTTTTCTCCCTTCTCCTTTTCTCCCTTCTCCTTTTCTCCCTTCTCCCTTCTCCTTTTCTCCCTTCTCCTTTTCTCCTTTTCTCCCTTCTCCTTTCTCCTTTTCTCCCTTCTCCCTTTCACCTCTTCAAAAGATCAAACACCGTCTTCACCGGATTGAACGTACTCAACGGCACTTCCACAAAAATAGTTACCCAATCTGCCATGGCGCCGTTCCAAAGTCCGGGCAACTCCATCGCCTTTAAGGTTCGACCTTCGTATGATTTTTCGGAAATGAACCCCGTATGTGTATCAACAAATTTAGTAAGATCGAAATACTTGCCGTGCACATCCTTATAGCAGCAAAACATATCCACCGGATTAAAATGGGAAGCAGAATCGAAAAATGCTTTTTGTGCCGGATAGTTCATGTTTATTTGCGAAGACTCCACGATTTGTAGCGATGTTTCTCCTTTGCGGTTGGTTACCCAAAAGGGACCGCCGCCCGGCTCTCCTTCGTTTTTTACCATACCGCAGATGCGCATGGGGCGGTGTAGTTTTTTGAGCACCTCCTCTTTTGTGGGGTTTTCTTGTTCAAATTGGATCATTAATTTTGTTTTTGCAAACTCAATGATTTCCTTTAATTCTCCGTCAGTTGAAACTGACGGCAATGATAGGCGGGTTTGATAGTCAAAACTTTTTTCTTGTAAAAAGAGCAAATAGCCCGCCAAGGCTCTCTTATATAATATAGTGGTATGCAATTTATCTTCTATGGTTACATTATCAATATTTTTTACAAACACCAAATCGGCAGGGAGATTGTTCAAATTGTTGATGAGTGCGCCGTGTCCGCCCGGACGAAACAGCAGATCGCCGTTTTTATCCCGAAACGGCGTGTTATCCAATTCCGCCGCCAACGTATCGGTAGCAGGCGCTTGAATGGAATAGGTAATATGATAGGTAACTCCAAACCTTTTCTCATATTTCTCTTTTATTCGGGCAACAAATTCGTCGAATTTATCTAAATGATCGGGCGAAACGGTAAAATGCAACCGGCAAACACCATCTCCGCTTTGGGCATATTTCGCCGATTCTACCAAATGTTCCTCCAAAGCCGTGCGATCCTCATCGGCATATTTATGGAATTTTAATAACCCCTTAGGAAGATTTCCGTAATTCAGCCCCTTTTCTTCCAATAAATATTCAAAGGGAACTTTAGACGTAACATCTTTTATGACTTCCTCAAACGAATCTACGGTTTTTTCAATATGTTCTTTCAGGTCGTTAAAAAATGCAAAATCTCCAATCTTTTCCAAATAATACTTTGCTTTATCGCTTAATGCGGTGCTTTCCGGATGTATCGCCTCATACAAATCCTTAAACATTCTAGAGGCGGCGCCCGAAGCCGGTACAAACTTTACGGTCTCTCTATTTTGTGATAATAACTCATAGATTCCGAGCCAGTGCAATACTTCCTGGTCAGTAAATTTAATGATGCCGTCTCCAATAGAAACATTTCGGTTAATATTGGCAAAATTGAAGCCGGTTTCAAAAAATGCAAATTGTTTTTCAACTTGTTTAGGATCGCTTCCGCGTTGCGTCATAAAAGCTAAATCTCGGGAGGTAAAATTGAGCATAATACAATAAATTTGATGCCTACAAAATTACACTTTATTTCTTTGAAGAAAAATGGGCTAATATTAAAAAAAACTTAGGCAAAAAATACCTCAAAAAAATGCTCACTGTTCTAAAAACGTCTAAAATTTACTCTAAATCTTACCCGCTGTTCAAAAAAAACTAAAAAAAAAACACGCACCTCATTTATCGTATTATTAAAAATATATTTTTGCGTGCTGATAGCATGTGTTGAAATGTGTTTTGTAGTATAGAAAAGTTGGATTAAGCGCCAACTGTTAATTGTTTAATATTTAAGCAATTAATTTTTGATAAAGATGTAGAACAGCTAATATGAACGATAATAAATGAATAAATTATATTAACCAAAAAACCTTTAACTTATGAAAAAAATTCTATTTTCAAGTTTCCTTTGCTTAGTGTTTGCTATGTTTACGAACACTGTAAAAGCCCAAGAGTGCTGCTTTTATCTTGAGCAAATACCTGATCTACATCCTGAGCAAGCGGAATGGATGACTGACTACGAAGCCGCTCAGTTCCATTTGAATCCGATTAGTCAGGGGAACATAGGAAAAACGGAATATTATTACTTCCGCTTTACCCAATGCTCAAATCCTAAAGCAAAATTATCTATAGACTGGGAATTTTCAGTTGCTGGTGCCCCATGGGATAAAGCCTTGGATGCCACAGCCACTAACCCGAGAAATCGTATAAATGTTGAGTTTGAGTGGAGATTACCGCTGATTACCGGAGAGAGTTTTCAAGGTAGCGGTCCGCTCTTGTCAGGAATGGGACTTAATGCTGCACAGGAGTTTACCAACATTAATGGTGTGAAACGTGCGGTAAAAACCGATTTTCCAGGAACCATTGATGCTTCTCTAAACGGAACATTATTCGGATATTTTAATCCTTATAATGTAACACCCCGCTGGTACAACTTTTTTTATGCCGATTTCTTACAATGGGCTTGTGAAAATGATTTTCTTCGTATAAAAATTACCAGATACAGCTCGGAAGAAGTTCAGATAACTTTTAAATTGGTAGAACGTACAAACGGATTTGACTATCTAAATCATTATATTGGAACTCAACAACAAGATTATATAGGTGGACATAACGCTATTTTTAATAGCATAGTTAAAATTTTTGAATTTAAAGAACCTGAATATAGAGAAAGAAGCATGACAGTTTGTGCAGGAGAGGAAATTCGTTATGGAAGAGACCAGGATGGAAACCCGTATGTTTTTACAAATCCGAATTACCCGGGTGGTCATGATTCAATTGCAATTGTTTATTTTTATGGTCAAGGATCGAAATGTCCAAATGATATTGACAAAATAGTTACACTTACCATAGAATGGAAAGCAATACCGGTAGTTGAGCTGGTATCGGAGGAGATTCCTGAACCTTTTTGTATAATTGAAGGAGGAGACACGGAAGTAAGCCTTGAATTAATTGTAGAACCCGCTGAAGGAGATTATACCTATTTTATTAAAAAACATCATACGTTATTAAATGAACCTGATAGCCCAATCGGCACACTACCCGTTCGAACCACCGGACAATATACAATCACAGGATATGTGCTTGACAATGAAACAAATTGCTTCTCTGAAAGAGATGTTATTATAATTACGGCATACGAATTACCTGACTTTGACATAGTAGAATTTGGAGATCGTCCGGGTTGCGGTGAGAATGACCTTGGTTTTGTTCAGGTAGCTGCTACAGATGACCGCAGTTATATATTTGGTTGTTTGAAAGGCACAACTTTAATAGAAGAAACTACGGAAGGCACTACAGGGCACACTTTCTATGGTTTACTTGACGGAGAATATATTTTCTATGCTATTGACGAAGAAACACAGTGTAGAATAGAATACCCACATACGGTACTACCATGGGAAACAGATTTAGCTGCAACTGCAACAGTTGCTCCGGATTCGGTTGTATGTAAAGGCGGTACTGTATTAGTAATTATTGAAGCTACCGGCGGAACAGAGCCTTATATCTATTATTATGCAGGAGAGGCATATCAAACAGGAGGTCCATTTGAACTACCTGCAGGAGAGTATCTATTTACAGTAAAAGATGCTATGGAATGCGAGGTAGATGTAGAGGTTGAAATTAGAGAGCCGGAAATAGCTTTAATCGTAACAGGATTAGAATACCCTGCCATTTCATGTTTTGGTGAAACAACATCTGTAACTGTTCGTGCTGAAGGTGGATATCCTCCTTACAAATATTCTCTTGATGGTGAAGAGTTTCAGGAAAGTAATGTATTTGAAGACGTACTTGCCGGAGATCGTACATTCACCGTAAGAGATGCTGGTGGTGAAGGATGTGCTGTAGAAAAAGACACAACGATTATTGAACCGCCACTTTTCGAAGTTAGAGCTCTAATACTGCCGGAGGATTCAATTAAATGTTATGGTGGAACAGGAACAGTAACGGTTCGCTGGGGAACAGGCGGAACAGAGAATTGGACAGGAATAGGTCGCTATACAGTAACTGCAGGAGGACATAGATTCACAGTAACAGATGACAATGGATGTGTAGCCACTGACTCTATTTTCGTAACTCAACCAAATGAAATAGTTGTTACCCCTGTAATATTACCGGAAGATTCAATTTTATGTTATGGTGAAACAGCTGCTGTAACCGTAAATGTAACCGGCGGGATTCCTCCTTATGAATATTATTTTAATGGTGCACTCAACGCAAACAATAGATTTGAAGGAATACTTGCTGGAACACATACGTTCACCGTAAGAGATGCCAACAATTGTCCTGCATCTGGAACCATTACAGTAACTCAACCAACAGAATTAACTGCAACCACAGCGATTAATACTCAAATTGTATGTAAAGGCGATTCGGCAATAATAATCGTTAGAGCATCAGGTGGTATTTCTCCTTATGAGTATTACCTTAATGAAGAGCTCAATGCAAACAATAGATTTAAACTACCTGCCGGAACATATGAATTCACTGTAGTAGATGCTAATGGATGTACAGTTACTACACTACCTCTTGATGTAGAAGAACCGGAGGTAGCTTTAACTGTTGACGCTGAAATATTATCAACCGATTCAATTTTATGTTATGGTGGAAGCGCTACGGTAACTGTTACCGCCAATGGCGGAGAACCGGATTATACAGATGACGGAGAACCATTTTATACTTACTATTTTGGTCAAACAAATAATACAACCGGTACATTTAACGGAGTATTTGAGGGAACACACACATTTACAGTAACTGATAAAAGAGGATGCGAAAAAAGTGTACAAATTACAGTAACACAACCAGACACGTTAATAGCAACCGCAAGTTTAACTGTCCCAATTTCATGTATTGCCGAGTTAGCAACCATAACGATTACAATAGAAGGCGGAACCCAACCATACTTCTATAATGACGAAGAAGTTCTTGCTACGTTTGACGTAGAAAGAGCCCCCGGTTTTTATGAATTTATTATAACAGATAGCAAATACTGTACAGCATCTGATACAATTACTGTACGAGTACCGGATACATTAAAAGCAAGTATATCACCGGAGTTTCCTCATATTTGGTGTTGGGGCGGAACAACCGCTGTAACTATAAATGCAAGCGGCGGATCAGGAGAATATATTTATGTTTTAAACGAAGTAACTTATGAAACCAACGAATTTCAGTTGCCGGCAGGAGCCTACACATTCTTCGTAAGAGATGCTAATGCGCTTCATTGTGAAACAGAGCCGGAAGATTTTACAATAACCACATCGGATTCGTTATGGATAAATTCAGAAATACATAGCCACATTTTATGTAATGGTGAAACCGCAACAGTACAACTTACTTTTGATGGTGGAACTGAACCCTATACTTATCAAGTGAATGGTGAGGATGTAACCCCTGATGAGAACGGTAGAGTTGGAGGCTTAGTAGGAGGAACAGGAAACGGAATCCTACATGTATTTACTATAAAAGATGCTAAAGACTGTATAGCAACTACAAGAATTATTATAACTCAACCAAATCCGATTATTGTAGAATTGATAATATTACCGGACGATTCAATTAAATGTTTTGGCGGAACAGCTATGGTAGAAGTAAACGCAGTGGGCGGAACAGGACTTCTTATAGGAACAGGTAGATTCCCAAGACTTGCAGGAACCCATACATTCTATGTAACAGATGTCAATGGATGTATAGATTCGGCAACAATTACAATAGATCAGCCAACAAAATTAGTTGCCGCTTCATATATAGCCGAAACCGATTCAATTTGGTGTTATGGCGAAACAGCAATTGTAACTGTTACTGCAACCGGTGGAACTCCACCCTACACAGGAACAGGCACTCAACTGCCAGTATTTGCCGGAATACGTTCATTCATTGTAACAGATGCTAATGGATGTACAGACACAACGTTTATTACAGTAACCGAACCCGATCAATTAGTGCTAACCCTTACAATAGCAGAAGGTGATGAAATACTATGTAATGGCGATTTGGCAACTATTACACTTTCAGCTGTTGGCGGTACAGGTGAATATACTTTTTTCTATAATGGATTACAGTTAGAAGGTAATACTATTCAACTTCCCGCAAGAGAGGAATCATACGAATTCACCGTAATAGATGAAAAAGAATGTACAGCCACAGAAACCATTGCAGTAGATGAGCCGGAAAAACTGAAAGTTAAAATTTTCGGAGATGAAAATATATGCATAGGAGCTACAGCAACCCTCATTGCCAGAGCAACCGGTGGAACAGGAGAATATACTTATTTATGGAGTCCGGGTGGCGAAACGACACGTAGAATTAGCAACCTCGACCCCGGAATTTATACCGTAATGGTTACCGATGAAAACGAATGTGTGAAAACAAAGTCATTTGAAGTTTCAAATTATCCTGATGTAACTGTTGAAATTGATGCCGACAAGGATTGTAACGCTCCTGAGATTGAAATTGTAGTAACCTGTTCCGAAGATGCTACGATAACAATTCATGGATATGATGTTGAAAATCCGGGTGAACCAATAATCACAATTGAAAACGTTTTAGTATCAGCTAATGATCCACATACTGTTTATTATATTTATAGCGGAACTGCTAACTTTATTTATTTTGTTGCCACAGCGGATGTTTACGACATTCCATGTGACTTTGTTTCAGATGCTTCAATAGAGATTAACTATAATAGTTTGCCGAAATTCTATGCGTATGCAGAGCCTTGTGGACCATATGGAGTAATACCGTCGGAAGTTTGTCTTGAAAATAATTATAAAGAAGTGGCTTTAGAAACACCGGTAAGCCATTATTTCCGCGTGAGTGATTATTGTAATACTCAAAAAGATTTACACTTATCTGTAGCATATACCTATTGGTATAAAGCTCCCGGTGCAACCGATTCTGTTATGATCGGTACAGCAGAGATATCTAACTTTTTATTTACAACAGGCCCCGGTGGAAATTTCATGCGCTATACGACAATTATGGAATGTGGACCTGATGTTGTTTATAGCTTCTCGTCCGGTGCTGCTTATTTCCCACGTCCGGGCACCGCAAGCGGTGGATGGAGTTGGGATGGTGGCCAAGGTAGACAAGTTTACGATTTCTTTACGCTTATCTTTTTGGATAATAGAGAAATCACAGTTGAACTTCCCGGATTTAGTGTTGCAGGAACATATTATGTTAACTATGAACTAATAACACGCCATTGGGGACCATTGTCCAGCAGACCGGGCGATCCGTATGGTAATAAGTGGGCGGGCAATACCTGCCATGGTCGTATTATTGGAGGTAATGGCTTCTATGGCACCGGAAACTTTATAGAAACGATATTAGCAACAAGAACCATGATTATTGAAGTACCGGCTCCGGCTCCGGCTCCAAATCCAGGTCCAGCCCTTGATATTAACGAAGCAAAAGTAGCAACTGCTACTATTTATCCGAACCCAACCACCGATAAGATTAATATCAAATTTGAAAATGTTGAAGGTCCTGTACAGGTACGTATTGCAAACATCAACGGTCAGATTGTTTTTGATCAAGAAATCCATGTGGCAAATAATGTAACCAATATTAACCTTCCGGGTATTAAACCGGGTGTTTATTTTGTAAACATTATTTCTGAAAATGCAGTGCTTACTCGTAAGTTAGTTGTTACACCCTAACAATTAATAAATAACCAAAATCTTAACGGCTACTCAAATGGTAGCCGTTTTGTTTTTAATTTCGCTTAATACCCTTGCATTATTGAAAGATTTTATGTTTATTTGCCAGCCTTAAACCATTATATATATGATATGACCTCTACACTAAATTTTATCACTTGGTCGATTTCGCCAGAACTGTTCTCAATCGGCACTTTTTCTGTTCGTTGGTATGGCGCGCTATTGGCTTTAGGTTTTTTCTTAGCCTATTTAACTTTATCAAATATCTTTAAAACGGAAAAGCTATCGCAACAACTGTTAGATAAACTTTCTATTTGGTGTATTGTTTGGACGATTATCGGGCTTCGGTTAGGACATTTTTTATTTTACGAACCCCAATATTTGATCCACCACCCGTTACAAGTGATACTTCCTTTTGATGAAAACTGGAATTTTATTGGGTATCAAGGCTTAGCAAGTCATGGGGCAGTAGTATCTCTGATTCTGTTCCTTAGCTATTTCGCCCGAAAACATAAAATGAAACCACTGTGGTTGTTAGATAGGCTATGTGTGGTTATTCCTGTTGCAGCAGCCATGGTGCGCTTAGGCAACCTCATGAATCACGAAATTGTGGGCAGCATAACTGAAGTACCGTGGGCGTTTAATTTTATGTATGGCGGCTATGGTGTTGTAGATACGCTACGTCATCCTGCACAACTGTATGAATCTCTCGCCTATTTTGCACTCTATATATTTATGTTAATCTATTATTTTAAAATCACAAAAGGAAATATTCCTGCCGGAAGAACCATGGGAATTTTGCTCACCGTGATTTTTACCGCCCGATTTTTTATCGAATTTGTGAAAGAAGTACAAGTGAATAGCGAGGTTGGCATGACACTAAACATCGGGCAGTGGCTCAGTATTCCATTCGTTATTATTGGATTGGGCTTGTTAATATACTCTTATGTTAACAAAAATAATATTCCTCATTATGTAGAACCTAAACCCAATACTTCAACAAAATAATTATGGAATATATTGAGTTAGAAGTTTTTGACATAGAAGGCTCACAAACGCCATCGGAAGCATTCGGTTTAATTATGCGCGAAAAAACAGGCAAAAGAGAAATGACGATCGTAATCGGATTACAAGAAGCGCGTACTTTGGTACTGTTACACAATAAAATTCAAACACGTCGCCCCGGAACCCATGAATTGTTTAAGAATTTTATGCAACACACAGGGCATCATTTAAACAAAACACTGATTTACCACTATGATGAAGGCGTATTTTTTGCGCATTTATTGATTCAAAATGGTACAGGTAGCTTTGAATTGGACTCCCGAACTTCCGATGCCATTGCGGTGGCGCTATTAACAGATGCACCGATATTCGTTAGAAAAGATATTTTTGAAAAATTAGCGGTTACTCCTTCCGAAAAAGATGAAAAAGCAGAAAATATCCTTCCGGATATTGAACTTCAACCTGAAGAACTGGAACTTTATATTGAAAATAAACTTCAAGAGATGTCTTTAGTTGAGCTGGATAGACTTCTACAGGGTGCTATTGGCAGTGAGGACTTTGAACTAGCCTCCAAAATTCATGATGAAATTAATGCACGAAAAACATAACAAGAGTTCCCAGATACTTTAATTTCGAGGATTATCAAGCCCAGATAGAAATGTCGATTGTAACAAACGGCAATGATGCAAAAGCCAACGGCAATGAGGCGGCAATATATATTTTACATTATACACGAAAAATCACCTTTTTTCGTTATCAGTTATTGTTAATATTTATTTAAATGAAAATAGTTTTTTTGCGTAAAAATATTGGGCTTTTTCTTGCCATGTTGTTGTTTGCCACGCATTTATTTGCGCAGAAACCGTTGGTGTTCGAGTCTCCCAAATATGAATTTGATAATGCGATGGAGTTGTTTCAAAAGGAAAAATATGGCTCGGCACAGCAATACTTTAAATGGGTGTATGAAAATACTACCGATAAACAGCAGGATTTAAAAACCGATTCTTATTTTTATATGGCGTTGTGCGCTGCCAATCTGTTTAATAATGATGCCATTTTCTTGCTGAATAATTTTATTCAGCTGTACCCGGTGAGCGCGCAAATACCGCAAGCACATTTTGCTCTTGCAAAATTTTATTTTCATAAAAGAAATTACAAAAAAGCCCTCGAAAGTTTCGATTTAGTAGGCGAAAAGAACATTAATAGAGAAAATCGGGCAGAATACACCTACAAAAGAGGCTACTCTTTTTTTGAGCTTAATAAATTTTCAGAGGCGCGCCCGTTGTTGAAAAGCGCGAGCGAATTGGAAGGTCCGTATAAAAACAGAGCAATCTATTATTTGGCATTTATCGCTTACCAAGAAAAGCAGTACCAAGCTGCATTAGAGGGATTTCTGAAAGTGAAAGAGGATACCGAGTTTAAACACGTGGTGCCGCTTTATATTGTTCAAATCTATTTATTGCAAAAAAAATATGATGAGGTGATTACCCAAGGATTGCCGATGTTTGAACACGCCAACGACAGAAACCGGATAGACCTTTCACGCAGCCTGGCGTTAGCCTACTATGAGTTGAAAAATTATGAAAGAGCAGCTCATTATTTTCAATATTATTTTACTCGAACTAAAGATAAAATTGACCGTGACGATTATTATGCCGCAGGAATGGCAAATTTCAATGTTCAAAACTATAAAAATGCTGTAGATTTTCTTTCAAAAATTACTCCAATTCAAAATAATATGGCTCAAAATGCTTATTATACTATTGGGTATTGTTATGTTAAAATGGAAGACTGGAATTTGGCTGCCCAAGCGTTTTACGAAGCGTATAAAATGGATTTTTTGCCTAACATTAAAGAAGATGCGCTTTTTAATTATGCAAAAATACAATATGAAAAGACCTCTTCGCCTTTTAATCAGGCAATTAAAGCATTCGAACAATTCATTAATGAGTATCCCAATTCTGTATATAGTGAAGAGGCTGAAAATTATCTTTCAAAAATTTATATGTCCACAAAAAATTATCAGGGGGCTATAAATTCGTTAGAAAAGATTCAACAAAAAAGCCCAACTTTATTAAGATCTTATCAACGTGCTACTTATTTTCGCGGATTGGAATTGTTAAACAATAAAAACTATGATCTTGCTTTAGTTAATTTTGAGAAATCTTTAAAATTTCCCATGGATAAAAAGATTGAAGCATCGGCGTTGTATTGGAAAGCGGAAGCGCAATTTAGGCACAATCAATTTGCAGATGCAACGCAATCGTTCAGGATTTATCAAAGAAATCCGGAGGCAAAAAAAGATGAAAACTACCAACTTTCGTTTTATGGATTGGGGTATGCTTTGATGAGGGATCAAAAATATGCCGAATCGGAAAAGGCTTTTTCAGATTTTCTTGCATTTAAAGGGAAAGACAACGAGTTGATTTCTGATGCCTATTTGCGATTGGCTGATGCTCAGTTTATGCAGAAAAAGTTGCCGCAAGCGATTGCTAATTACGACAAAGCGGCTAAAATGGAGCTGTCTAACGCCGATTATGCACTGTTTCAAATTGCCCTTTCGCAAGGTTATCTGCAAGAGCTAAACAAAAAAACCACTACATTAAGGCAGTTATTGGATAGATTCCCAACGACAGGCTTCAAAGCGGAAGCTGAATTTGAACTGGCTTCCACGTACCATGCGTTAAATCAAAATAGAAAGGCTATTGAAGCTTACTTAGACTTTATTAGAGCTTATCCCAGAAACAGCTTGGTTCGGCAAGCCCATAACAAACTGGCACAAGCGTATTGGAATAGTAATGAGACGGATAATGCTATCAATACATTCAAACATGTGCTGGAAAACTATCCCGGATCGCAAGAAGCCAAAGACGCTTTGGTAAATTTGGAAACGATTTATGCAGAGTTGGGAAAACCTGCGGAATTTTATGCGTATGCACAATCCAAGAATTTGACTTTCACAGCTTCACGACAAGATTCGGTGAGCTATAAATCTGCCGAAATGAGATACATCAGAGGCGAGCATGAGGCTGCATATAAAGGTTTTACCGATTATTTAAAGCAATTTCCTAAAGGCATGTTTGCAGCTAATGCGTTGTTTTATAAAGCAGAATATGATTATGATAAAAATCGTTTAAACGAGGCGTTAGCTGGATATGAAACATTGATTTCCAATTATATGACCGAAAACAATGAAACTGCATTACGAAAAGCAGGATTGATTCAGTTTAATAGAAATAATTTTCAAAAGGCATTTGAGTATTTCTCAAAACTATTAGAAGTTGCTTCTAATGAGAGCAATCGAATTTTGGCGAACAACGGGATTATGCGCTCCGGCTATGAGTTAAAGAAATACCAAGAGGTAAGAACCGGTGCCGAATATATCATAAATGCTTCGCAAGCGCAGCGTGAAGTTAGAAACGATGCCTATCTTTACGCTGGGCGCGCAGCCATGGAACTGGGTGATTTTACAGCAGCTAAAAGATTTTTCGCCGTTTTAGCAGAAACCCCCATTAATGAAAGCAGCACGGAAGCCGCATATAACATTGCCCTTATCGAATTTAAACAGAATAATTTACCGGAAGCCGAACGGGCGATTTTAAAAATTATAGATGGTAATTATTTTGGCGAATATTGGATCGCTTCTACCTACATTTTATATGGAGATTGGTATGCCGCTAACGATAAAATTTTCCAGGCAAGACACACGTATCAAAGTATTATTGATAATTATGAGGGGGAGGATTTGCGCAGGGTGGCGCAGGAGAAGCTGAATAAAATAGTGGTTAGTGATTAACGGTTAGTGGTTAATAATCTGCGAAAATCCTGATAATCTGCGTCATCTGCGTGCAAAATCATGGTAAAATGAATATTCAAGACTACATCCCAATTCAAGAAACCCCCGAACATTGCGAACGTTTCGCCAAAAACATCCGCAAGCACATCAAAAATTATATTCAAGAAAACAGATTGCGAGCGTTAGTTTTGGGCATTTCGGGCGGTATTGACAGCGCCTTGTGTGCCGCTTTGCTAAAGCCCGTTTGCGAAGCGTGTAACATTCCATTAATTGGGCGCTCCATTACCATTGAGACTAACCGGCCCGATGAAATTGAGCGCTCGCTCAAAATAGGAGAAAGTTTTTGTCATAATTTTGAATATCTTGATTTCACGCAAACGTTTTTAGAGAACAAGAAAAACCTGATTTGTTTAGATGATTCCATGCTCTCCAAATTGCGTCAGGGCAACTTGAAAGCACGTATGCGCATGATGCTTTTGTACGATTTGGCGCAACTGTATCGCGGCATCGTGATCGCTACCGATAACTTCACCGAATATCTTACCGGCTTTTGGACGTTGCACGGCGATGTGGGCGACTATGCCCCTATGTTGAATCTTTGGAAAACAGAAGTGTTTGCGCTTGCAAAACATTTACTATCAGAATGTAATGAGGAACAAAAACAAGCCTTGCAAATGTGCATAAATGCTGTGCCGGTAGATGGACTTGGGATCAGCTCTTGTGACTGTGAACAACTGGGAGTTCCGGATTATTTTGATGCGGACCAATTGTTTGTGCGTTATTTTTCAGGAGAAAAAACATTAGAATTGCATCCATTGATCCAACGTTATCATCAATCGCATTATAAAAGGAGAAATCCGGTGGTTATTACCAGACACGACATAGGGGCATATTAAATACCCGGCGGCTTAGCACCCACACTACTCTTTCACCACCTTCCTTACCACTTCGCCCGATTCTGTGCAAATTTTCACAAAGTAAACCCCTGCCGAAAGATGCGAAATGTTGATTAGATGATGAGATGATGGGGCGATTAGATGATGAGATGATACTTTTCTTCCGGCCATATCAAGAATTTCAACACTCGTAATTTCTAATTCGTAATTCGTAATTGTTAACTCGCCTGTGGTTGGGTTGGGATATATCTGTAA
>Ga0123353_10003336_pt1 | contig 20257 bp, 20 predicted proteins | sample TergutLab28metaG_3_FD_92763 | JGI IMG/M metagenome (GOLD analysis project Ga0123353, IMG submission 92763) | Labiotermes labralis P3 segment gut microbial communities from Petit-Saut dam, French Guiana - Lab288 P3 | ecosystem: Host-associated > Arthropoda: Insects > Digestive system > Gut ... | reverse complement strand
TTCCCAGCAGGCGATGGGTGCCCACCAGTATATCCACGCGCCCCTCGACGGCGTCGCGCAGTATCCGCTTTTGCTCGGCGTGGGTACGGAAGCGGCTGATGACCTCCACCTGCATGGGAAAGCCCTCGAAGCGCGCGCGGATGGTGTTGTAGTGCTGCTGGGCCAGGATGGTGGTGGGGGCCAGGAGGGCCACCTGCTTGCCGTCCATCACCGCTTTGAAGGCGGCCCGCAAGGCCACCTCGGTCTTGCCATAGCCTACGTCGCCGCAGAGCAGCCGGTCCATGCAGCAGGCGCTTTGCATATCCCCCTTGATCTCCTCGATGGATTGCAGCTGGTCCGGCGTCTCCTCGTAGGGGAAGTTGTCTTCAAACTCCCGCTGCCAGGGCGTGTCCGGCCCAAAGGCGTGGCCGGTGTTCTGCTGGCGCTGGGCGTACAGGCGCACCAGATCGAAAGCCAGCGTCTTGATGGACTGCTTGACCTTGGCTTTTTGCCGTTGCCACTCGCTGCCCCCCAACCGATTGATGCGGGGCGGGGCTTTTTCCGCGCCGATGTACTTTTGCACGCGGTCCAATTGATCCGTGGGTACGTAGAGCTTATCGGAGCCCAGGTATTGAATAAAGAGATAGTCCCGGTAAGCCCCCTCGCTCTGCAGGCGCACCGTACCCTGATAGATGCCCACGCCGTGGCTCTCGTGGACCACGTAGTCGCCTATCTTCAGGTCGGTAAAGGCGGCGATCTTTTCGCCGCTGCGTTTACGGGCCCTGGCCTTACGTTGACCAACACCAAATATCTCCACATCGGCGATCACCGCCAGCTTGATCTCGGCGCATTGAAAGCCGTGGGACATAATCAGCGGCAGGATGATCGCCTCACCGGGGGCAAGAGGCTGCTCGTGAGCGTCGGCAAAGGGTACGATGGCCCCGGCCTCCAGCAAAGATTCCGCCAGGCGCTGCCCCCTCGCGGCGCCGCCGGACAGCAGCACCACCCGATACCCGTCGGCCTGCCAGCGGGCCACGTCCTGAGCAAGCTCCTTCAGTTGCCCTTGATACCCGGCCCCGCCCACGCTGTCCAGCTTGACGAGCGCTTTAGGTTGCATTCCGCCCATGGCGCGCAAAAAACCGCTGAAGGTCACCGCCGAACCCCGGGTGAACTGAGGCAGCAAGTGGGGCCAATCCAGCAGCAACCCGGCTTGGGCGGGCAGCGCCTCCCCCCGCTCCAGCGAAGATGTGAGCTGCTCGGCAAACTCCAGCCGCCGGTTCTCACAACGTTCGCGCAAGCGGTCCGGCTCGTCCAGCAGCACGATGGGGTTGTCAAAATAATCCAGGGCAGTCGCCGGCTCCGGATACAGCAGGTGCATCCACCGTTCCAATCCCCGGGCCTGCCTGCCTTCCTTTAGGGCTTCGGCTACGTCCCGCAGTTCCCCGGCCAGCCGCTCGATAGGGGTGGCGTTTTGCGCCGCGGGCCGCGGAGACGCTTCCCCGGAGGATTCAGGCATCTCCCACAAGCCGGGCAGTTCGTCATCCCCCCACCCGGCATCAAACGCTTCAATAGGTTCCAACTCCGATAGAGGTTCGGGCATTGCCACGCCTGTAGCCGCGCTCTCCAACGCGTCAAGCAGCCGCTTGGCCACCACCGGGCCGTCGGCCACATCCACCAGCGCCTCCCCGGCCGGGGAGATCACCAAGGGCGACAACCTGCTCTGGGAGCGCTGGGTAAGCACATCGAAGGTGCGTATGGAGTCCACCTCATCGTCGAAAAACTCCACACGCACCGCGCTCAGCGCCGCCGGGGGATACACGTCCAGTATGCCACCGCGCAGGGCAAACTGCCCTTTGCCCTCCACCATGTCCTCTCGGCTATAACCGCAGGCCAGCAGCCGGGCCGTAAGTTCCTCCAGGGGCATGCGCTGCCCCTCGGCCAGGGTGAACACCCGCGTATCGTAAGCGGACGCCGGCATCAGCCGGTGCATCAGCGCGTCCGCCGAAGCAACCAGCACGGATATCTCGCCCGAACGCATGCGGTACAGTGTCTCCAACCTGCGGGCGCTCATCTCGTTGCTGGCCGCCACCGCCCGGTATAGGCTGATTTCCCGCCCCGGCAGCACACCCACGCCTACGTCCAGCAACTGGGCCAGATCCTCGGCCATGCGGCCCGCCGCCACATCGTTGGCGGTTATCACCACCAGGGGGCGATGGGTATCCCGGTGCAGCGCCGCCGCCAGGTAAGCCTTGTGCCCTTCGGCCATGCCGTAGGCCGCTGAGGTTTGTGGCTTTTCCACGGCGGCTTTCAGTTCTTGATAGGCGGGCCACTGGGCCAGGGGCGCGAAGAGAAGTTCTTGATTTTGGTTTGGCATTCGATCCTCCGTTTTTGTGTAGGGCGCGGCCACTGGACGCGCCGCCGTATTGCATCAAAGAACGTCATTTAGGGCGAATCACGGCGCGTCGGGTCGCCGTGCCCTACAGCCTGCAAACCGCAAATGCCCCCTCCAACCCCTTCTCCACCCAAGCCAGCGACGCATCCGCCCCACGCAAAAAGGCGTCAAACTGCACCTTACGCTCCGCCGCGTCCGCATAGTGAGAGAGCACAAAATCCGCCAACTCGTATTGCTCCGGCTTAGGGCCGATACCAACGCGCAAGCGCGGGAAATCCTGCCGATCCAACTCATCAATAATAGAACGCATGCCGTTGTGGGTACCGGCGCTGCCTTCGGCCCGCAGGCGCAGTTTTCCCAACGGCAGATCGATATCATCGAACACCACTAAAAGATGGGCGGGCTCCAACTTGTACCAGCGCAGCAGCGCCGCCACGCTTATGCCGCTGCGGTTCATAAAGGTTTGCGGGCGGGCTAAAGCGACCTTCTCGCCCATATACAAACCCTCGGCCACCGAAGCCTTGCATCGGTCCCGCCAGGGACTGATGCCGACTTTTTGCGAGATGACTTCGGTTACGTCAAAACCCACGTTGTGCCGGGTGTGCATGTATTTTCTGCCCGGATTGCCCAGACCCACGATCAGGCGCACGCTGCCCACCCCTTTCCGAAAGGCTAGGGGTTAGGGACTAGGGGGTAGGGGTTAGAAGCTAACACCCACAACTACCCCTCCAACTCCTAATCCCTAATCCCTACCTATTTCCCCAACTTATTGTATTCCTCAATCAGCTTCAACGACTCCCCATCGGCCTTCACTGCCCGTATAGCCTCCGCCGTGTTCTCGCAGATCATATCAAAAATAAACTTGCCATGCTCCGCCGAAGCCTGGGAAGGATCGCCCGCAAAGTGATGGGGGTACTCCGCGTACCAGTTGAAGCCGGTGATCACGCCCCGCTCGCGCACATCTTTCAGCCTTTGCTTGCTGGCGCTCTGCGCCGGGTTCATCAACTCCATACGCACCAGGTCGGGCCGCAGGTGCATGACCACCGACGTCTCCAAAAACCCCGCGTGCTGGCCCAGATCCTGCACGCCGCTGCGATCCTGTATCGCCTGGGTCTGCTCCTCGCTCTTGTCGTGGATATAGTGGACGTAAACCGCGTAGGGGCGGTTGAGGCCTGGAAACTGCTGGGCGAAGAAGGGCAGGAAATAGGCATTTCCCCCGTGGCTGCTGAGGATGAGTATCTTGGTGAAGCCGTTGCGATGGATCTCATCGCACATCTCCAGCAGGGCGTCCATCATCAGCCTGTGGGAGGCAGCCAGCGTGCCCTTCACGTGCCTGGCCTCAGCGATCTGTCCCAGAAAGTAGTACGGGAATACCACGGCGGGCGCCAGTTCCGCCGCACGTTTGGCCACCGCCGTGCCGGTGTACATATCGGTGCCCAGGGGCAGATGGTCGCCGTGTTTTTCGATCACACCCAAGGGCACCACACACACGCCCTCGCTCTCTTTCACGCAGGCCAGAAAATTTGCCGCCGACAGTTCTTCCCACAACATAGATTTCACCCTCCTTACAAAATAGCGTCTACAAAAGCGTCGGCGTCAAAGGCCTGCAGATCGTCGATGCCCTCGCCCACACCTACGTATAATACCGGCACGTTCAGCTCGCTGCGGATCGCCACGGCGATGCCGCCCTTTGCGGTGCCGTCCAGCTTGGTGATTATGATGCCGCTCAGTTCGCTCACCTCCTGAAATTCCTTGGCCTGTACCAGCCCGTTTTGGCCGGTGGTGGCGTCGATCACCAGTAGGGTGCGCACCTCCGCCTGGGGATGTTCCCGTGCGATCACCCGCGCAATCTTGCGCAGTTCCTCCATCAGGTGCTTTTTGTTGTGGAGCCGCCCGGCAGTGTCCACGATCAGCAGATCGGCCTCCTTGCCCTTAAACGACTGCACGGCGTCGAACACCACCGCAGCAGGGTCGGTGCCCTCAGGCAAACGAATCAGAGGCGTACCCGCCCGCTGGGCCCACACCGCCAGCTGGTCCGCCGCCGCCGCGCGGAAGGTATCGGCGGCAGCCAGCATCACGGTGTGCTGGGCCTCCCGGAAGCGAAGGGCCAGCTTGCCGATGGTGGTCGTCTTCCCCACGCCGTTTACGCCCACCACCAGCATCACCATGGGCCATTTCAGCGGCGGGCGGGGCATGCGCATGCGCTCCTTGAGCAGCTCCTTGAGCAGCTCCCGCGCCCGGCCCGCGTCCCGTGTTTTTTCGGCGGAAACCTTGGCCTTAAGCGCCACAATCAGCTCGTCGGCGGCGCGCACGCCGATGTCGGCCATGATCAATATGTCGGTAAGCTCCTCGTAGAAGTCCTCGTCGATGTTGCGGGTGGCCTGGACAAGATCATCTACCCGCCCGGCCAATGTGGCGCGGGATTTGGTAAGGCCCTGCTTAAGCCTGGTGAACAGGTTTTGTTTTTCTTCGGGCATGTCGCTCTCCTCTATTCACTATTTACTAACGCGAATCAAGGGTTGAAACGATCACTACGGGATCCATGTAGGGGACGATGGCAATCGTCCCGCCAGTAACGGGCGGATTGCCATCCGCCCCTACATGGACGGCGGGGTTTCCGTGTCGTATCTCTTCCGTAGGGGCGGATTCCATATCCGCCCGAATGATGGGGTTTGAGACAAATGGTTTCGGGATGGACGAAAATGGATTTCGCCCCTACATGGATGCCCATCTTGGTTGCTTCAACCCTTGATTCGCGCTATGAACTATAATCTATCAACTAACTCGCCACATGATCCGTCAGCGACACGCTCACCATCCGCGACACACCCCGCTCCTCCATCGCCACGCCGTACAGCGCGTCGCACCGCTCCATGGTGCCCTTGCGGTGAGTCACCACCACAAACTGGGTGTCCTGGGCGAACTCGGCCAGGAAGTCGGCAAAGTAGTTGATGTTGGCATCGTCCAGGGCGGCTTCGATCTCGTCCAATATGCAGAAAGGGGTGGGCTTGAGCCGCAGCATCGCAAACAGGATGGCGATGGCGGTAAGGGCCCGCTCGCCGCCCGAGAGCAAGGTAAGCAGCTGCAGCTTTTTGCCCGGCGGCTGGGCTACGATCTCGATGCCGCAGTTGAGCACGTCGGAGGGGTCTTGCAATTTGAGCTCGGCTTGCCCGCCGCCGAAGAGCCGTGTAAATGTCTCGGAGAAGTGGCCGCCCAGCAGCGCAAACTGCTCGCGGAACTGCTTCTCCATCTTCACCAGCAAACCCTCGATGATGTCGTGGAGATCCTCTTCGGCGCGGGTCAAATCCTCGCGCTGGGTGCACAGGTCGTCGTGACGGGCGCGGCAGTTGCGGTAGTCTTCGATGGCGTTTACGTTCACCGAACCCATCTCCCGGATCTGGGCGCGGATGTTTTCGATCTCTTTCTCTGCGGGGCCCAACACAAAATCCGGGGTTTGATACTCCTTGGCCCCGGCGTAGGTCAGCTCGTATTCATCCCAAATCCTGTCTTGCAGTTGCTTTAGGTCGCCCTCCAGCCGGGCAAGCTGCAGCTCGGCCCGGTGGCGCTTGTCGGTGTCGGCGTTAAGGCTGGTGCGCAGGGCGTCCAGCTCCTCGCTCTGCTCGTAGAGGGCGGCTTGAAGCCGGGCGCGCTTTTCTTGGGATTCTTCTAATGACGCCCCCGCGGCCCGCAACCGCTCCTGGCAAGCGCGCTGCTCGGCTTCACCGGCCTCCAACTGGCGCACGTGCTCCCGAGCCGCACCCTGACGCCGGTGCAACTGTTCCTCCAACTGGGCGAGGCGGCGGCGCAGCTCCTCCTGCTCCACGGCCAGGCGGGCGGCGTCCCGGCGCAGCAGTTCCACTTCACGCTCCAAGGCGGCCAGGGATACCCGCCAGGATGTGGCCCGTTCCCTGGCCCGGTTGGCCGCCTCCCGCACCTCGCTCAACTCGGTTTGCAGCGCCTGAGTTTGCTGCTGCATCTCAGCTGTGTCCTGCTCGGCGCCGTCTTGCCGGGCGTCGATCTCATTCATCTGCTCGGCGATATCCCGCAGATTGTCCTCGATCTGCTCGCACATCAGCCGCTGCTGGGCACGCTTGTCTACATGGGCGCTGTATTCATCCTGAGCCCGGGAGAGGCGCTCCTGTTCCCGTGCCACGGCGATCTCCTCCTGATGGAGGGCGGCGAAGAGCTCACCCCGGAGCCGCTTATCCTCGGCACGACGGCCCTCAATGGCCTCCAACTCACCCTTGATTTCGGCGATTTTGCCCCCCAAGTCGCGCAGCTCCTGCTCATGCTCGGCGATCTCCCGCTCCCGGGAGAGCAGGCTGGTGATCCGCGATTGGGCGCTGCCGCCGGTCATGGAGCCGCCGGAGTGCATCACGTCGCCCTCCAGGGTCACCAGGCGGAAGGCGTAGCGGCCCCGCCGCATGATCTCGATGCCGCTGTCCAGGTCCTTAGCGATCACCGTGCGGCCCAGCAGGCTCTCCATCACGCCCCGGTACTGGGCATCGAAGGATACCAGCTCGCTGGCTACACCCAGGCAGCCCGGCATGGACAACAGCTGCCGCTCCTGGGGCGACAGAGTCCGGCCCTGCACCGCGCTCATGGGCAGGAAGGTGGCGCGGCCGTATTGCCGCTGGCGCAGATAATCGATCAAACGTTTGGCCACGTACTCGTCTTGGGTCACCACGTGCTGCAGCGCGGCGCCGAGAACGGCCTCCACAGGTTTTTCATACTCCCTGGGCACCCGCAGCAAGGTAGCAACAACGCCGTGAACTCCCGTCTCCTCCTTAGCCCGCAGCAGCACCTGCTTCACCGCCTGATGATATCCCTGATAATCCCGCTCCATCTCCCGCAGCACCCGCAAGCGTGAGGACAGAGCCTGCTGCTTGCCGGTGCATTGGGCTAACTCCTCGCTCAGGGCATCAGCCTGCTGGGCAGTGGCACGTACTTGTGCATCTAAACCGGCGGTCTCTTGGGATAGGCGGGCCATCTCCTCGCCCACGCTCTGCTGGGAAGCTTCGGCGGCGCGTACCGATTCTTGCAGCCGGATCGATTCTTCGTCCATCTCGCCTTCAGCCCCATGGAGCTCCTCCAGCCGCTTTTCCAATGACTGCCGCATGGTGGTAAGCCGGGTTTGGGTGCTGCGAACATCGGAAAGGCGGTTCATCGCCTCCATGATGGCGGTTTTGTGTTCGTCCAGGGCGCGCTCCCTGGCTTCGGCTTCGGTTTCGGCCTCGGCCTGGAGCGCCTCGATGCGCGCCAGCTCCTTGCGTTGGGCGTCCAACACGGAATGCTGCTCGTCTTGGTCGCCCGCTGCGCTGGCCTGCAATGCTTCCAGGGCAAGCAAACGCTGCTGAGCCTCCAGGCGCTCGGCCAGCAGGCGCTCCTCGTCTTGGGAGGTATGGGCGATATCGGCCCGCAGCACGTTGTTGGCGCCCTCGCAGGCTTCCAGTGAACGTGTGAGCTCCAGTACATTCCCATGAGCTTGGGTCACCAACCGGTCTTGGGCTGCGATATCCTCTTCGATCACGGCACGGTGAGCACCCTGCTCCCGCTCCCGCCCCTCGGCCTGGGCAATGGCTTCGGCCAGGCCCTCTATGGTTTGGTTGATGGAAGCCACCCGCTCCTGCATGCGGTCGCTGCGAATCAAAAAAGCGTTGAGCTCCAAGCCCCGCAACTGTTCACGGAACGTCAGGTAACGCCGCGCGGTCTCGCTCTGCTGGGCCAGGGGCTCCAGCTGATTGCTCAGCTCCTCGATGATATCCTCCACCCGGGTAAGATTCTGCCGGGTGTTCTCCATGCGGCGCTCGGCCTCTTCCTTGCGGGACTTGTACTTTACGATGCCGGCCGCCTCTTCGAACACCTGGCGACGATCCTCGCTTTTCACCGACAGAATCTCATCGATGCGCCCCTGGCCGATCAGGGAGTAACCCTCCTTGCCGATGCCGGTATCCCGAAACAGATCCACGATGTCCTTGAGCCTGCAGGGGGCCTTGTTGAGCGAGTACTCGCTCTCCCCGCTGCGGAACACCCGGCGGGTGACCTGCACCTCGGCGAAGTCCGAAGCCAGGGCCTGATCGGTATTGTCAAACACCAACGACACCTCGCAATAGCCCAGCTTTTTGCGCCTTTCGGTGCCATTGAATATGATGTCTTCCATTTTGCCGCCGCGAAGGCTGCGCGCGTTTTGCTCGCCGAGCACCCAGCGCACCGCGTCGGATATGTTGGATTTTCCGCTGCCGTTTGGACCTACGATGCCGGTAATGCCCTGCTCAAACACGAGCTCGGTGCGTTCCGGAAAGGACTTGAACCCGTAGATTTCCAGTTTTTTTAGTCGCAAGGATTGTACTCCTCCCAGTAGCCTTGTAGGGGCGCACATTGTGCGCCCGTTGGTTTTGCGGCAAGGACGGCGGGCGCACAATGTGCGCCCCTACGGTGGTTTTCGGTGAATTTCGGCACATTCCGGGTTTTACGCCGCCACCCGGTAAAACACGGGCCGATGTGGGCATCGGCCCATCTTCGGGGTATTCCCTAACCCCTAACCCCTAATCCCTATCCCCTTCTCACCGTATCCAACGCCCGCTGCGCAGCCTGCTGCTGCGCCTGCTTCTTGCTCCCGCCCTGGCCCTCGAATACCTGCGCTCCGCCCAGCATCACCCGCTCGGTGAACAGCCGCTCGTGGGGCGGGCCTTCTTCCCCGGCGCTTTCGTACACGGGCGCGGGATGTCCCTGGGCCTGCAAAAACTCCTGCAATGCAGTCTTTGCGTCCACTTGGAGCACGTCGCCCCGGTCGTAATCGCCGATAGCACGATCCACCAGCGCAGCGGCAGCTTCGATGCCCCCATCCAGGTACACCGCGGCGATCACCGCCTCCATGGCGTCGGCCAGCACCGAAGGTTTGGTTCGCCCGCCGGTTTGGGTCTCGCCCCGGTCCAGCAGCAGCGCCTCGCCCAGACCCAATCGGCGGGCGGCCTCGCACAGGGAAGGCTCACACACCAGCAGGGCGCGCCTTCGGCTCAGCTGCCCTTCGGGCAGGTTGGGGAACAGATCGTACAGACGGCGCGATACGCAAAGCTGCAGCACCGCATCGCCCAGGTACTCCAGGCGCTGATTGTCCCGGGCCTCCCGTTGGAGGGCAAAGGAAGGATGGGTGAGGGCCAACCGGAGCAACCCGGCATCGGCAAAACGATAGCCCAGGGTATGCATCAGCTCCCCCAGCCCCCCGGATTGATGCTTATCGCCCACCCGCACTCCCTCCAAACATAGAATCTCCCCCTATATATAGTGTGTCTTTCACAAATACACACAATATATAGGGGTTGTGCCTTTTGATCTGTCCTCGTTCTGTTACGCTTGCTTCTGCTCGATGTACTGCGCCAAATCACCCACGGTCTTCACGGTCATGAGCGCGTCGTCTTCCACCATCACGTCGAACTCGGATTCCAGGTCCATCACCAGCATCATCACGTTGGCGGAATCCGCCTTCAGGTCCTCCAGCAGCCTTGACTCGGGCTTGATGTTCTCGGGCGCGACCCGCATCTGCTTGGCCACCATGGCGGCCACCTTGTCGTATACCATGTGCAATCCTCCTATCATACCTAATGAATTATGTAGTAATCCCCTCGCGGATTATTGAAACCACTTGATTTTCCACCATCAACCTGGCCTGGCGGATGGCGCTGAATATGCCCCGGGCATTGGAGTTGCCGTGGGCTTTGATCACCACGCCGTCCACGCCCAGGAAGGGGGTGCCGCCTACCTCGCTTGCATCCAGGCCAGCGGCGATCCGCTTAAAGGTAGGTTTGGCGATCAACCCGCCAACCTTGCCTCTGGCCGTGCTCTTCAGGCCGTCCTTCATGATTTGAAAGATCGTGTGCACCGTTCCCTCCATAAACTTGAGGATGACGTTGCCCACGAATCCGTCGCACACCAGCACGTCGGCTACGCCTTCGGGCAGGTCACGCGCCTCGGCATTGCCGATGAAGTTTATACCCGACTGCTCCTTGAGCAATTGATGGGCGCGCTTTACGGTTTCGTTGCCCTTCTCTTCCTCCACGCCAATGTTGACAAGGGCCACCTGCGGGTTGGAGATGCCCTGGGTACGGCGCATGTAGATGGCGCCCATCAGGGCAAACTGTGCGAGCCACTCGGGCTGGCAGTCGGTATTGGCGCCGATATCCAGTATCAGGGACTTGCGGGTGCGCATGGGGAACAGCGCGGCCAGGGCCGGGCGCTCCACACCTTCGATGCGGCCCACCCGAAACATGCCGCCGGCCAGCACCGCGCCGGTGGAGCCTGCCGACACAAAGGCGTCGGCCTCCCGGTTTTTCACCAACATCAATCCCTCCACGATGGAGGAATGGGGCTTGCGGCGCACCGCCATCACCGGCGCTTCGTGCATGCCAATCACATCAGGCGCGTGGAGCAGCGTCAGGCGATCCAGCGCCGTCTCGCTCTCCCCGCCAATCGTGACGGCCTGTAGGTGCCCGCGCACCTCCTCCTGACGGCCCACCAAGGTGAGGCACATATCCGGGTATTCGCGCAGTGCATCCAGTGCGCCCTGCACATTCACACGCACCCCGGCGTCCCCGCCCATGGCGTCCAATACGATCCTCATTCGTTGCCCTCGTCCCATCAAAGTTTTGCCATGTACAACCCCATGTATTCTATCAAAGAACGCGGCGCAATGCAAGCCTGGGCGAGGACACAAGGCAAAAGCATTTTACAGCCAATCGCCCAAAAAGATTTACATTTGTCGAATTATGCATTATTCTATCCATGCGGCCAAGCACGGGGCCGCCGGTGGATGGGCTTTTCCTGTTTCTTTTCCATTATGGAGGAGAGGAGGTGAGGCCTGATGCGTAACCTGATTGATTTGATTAACGCAATTTCTCGGTTAATCGCTGAGATTAGGAAAGCGGTCACGGGAGTCGCTCAACACCGTAACCGCTCTAGATAGGGCCTAGTCCAGTAAAGCCCATCCGCCGACCTCATTATACCGCAGCTTGATGAAACGTGTCAATATGGTTCGCTCACCGTGGCATTGCATTACTCTATGCGGAAAAAATAGTATTTCCATCCAGTCGTTGATTTGATTAGTTTTTCTTCTGTCGGATAACCATCTATTGCCCCTACCGCTTCAAGGCCCAAAGCGTACAAGCCAGGCTGCAAATCTACTAACTCGACAAGCCCTTTTGTCGGGTCACTAAACCGTGTGTCCGGTATAATATCACGTATGACAACCTTATCAGATGTCACTTCTTTTAGAACAAACTTAAATATCGCCATTCCCTGATCATTAACTGCAAACGGACCGTTGGAGGCATTTTCCATATATTTCAGATCAACTGACCACCGGACTGAACGATCATCTAGACAGGATGCTTTACATTCGAAAACGTCTCCATTCTCACGAAAGACAAATTCTTTCCCACTTTCCATCTGTATGCCAGATACCTCAACGGTGACAATAGGTGCGATGTTTTCAACACCATCATCTATTTTGTTCGCTTCTTCAGTCATTGAAAGATTATAGTAATGATTATTAATCACTGGCGTATTCTGTGATGTAGAATTAGTTGCTATATGAACAATTATAGGAGCAATAATTGAAGCGAAAACTACACTTGCAACAGAGAAAATGATAGCTTTTCTCCGGCGCACGAAATCACCCAATCGATTTTTGGGCATGCTTTCTTGGCTCATACTCACCCTCCTGATAATGTGCTTCCCTCGTGCTTTCCTGACCATACAACCCCATGATTCTATCAAAGAAAGCAGCGCAATGCAAGCCGCACATCACCAAGAGCGAATAAAAAAGCGCGAGGCGGACATCCCACCTCGCACGCCGCTCTGTTAGTCCTCCCGCTTCCGAGCCACTGCGATCAGCTGCCCATTGCCCGGCGCAAAGGCCGCGCCTGCATGATCGGCAAAGCGCTCCACCGCCTCAAAGCCAGCCGCCGCCATCTCCTGGGCTAATTCCTCCGGCGTAAACAGATGCTCCCATATATGGAATGAGCGCACGCCTTGCCCATCCAACAGAATGCACTGCCGGCAGTACACCGCGCTTTCATAAAGCCAATCCTGGGTGAGCAATAGATACTCGCCCGGGCTCCAGTACCCGCCGCTGCCCACCTCAAAGCGCTGGCCTTCCCTTCGCTCAGGCTGCCGGTCCGTGGTAAACACATCCAGCAGCAAAACGCCGCCCGGCCGCAGCGCCTTGTATACCTTTTCCAGCAGCAGCCCGCGCTCCATGGGGGACAGCACGGTAAAGTCGTAGGATATCATGATCGCCAGGTCATAAAGGCCCCCATCGGCCAAATCAGCCGTCACATAATTTCCCTCGACATAACGGACCGGCAGGCTATCCCGTTCCGCCTGCCGGCGCGCGTAAGCGATGGAGTTGGGGGAAAAGTCGATACCGGTAACCTTTCGCCCGCCATGGGCCAGGGCGCTGGCGATCAGGCCCGGCCCGCAACCCAAATCCAGTACGCGGGGATAGGCCTGGGCGGGACAGAGCGCGTCGATGAACCCGATCAGTTCGCGACGCCTTTCCAGGGGGAAGCTTGCGCCGTCGTGTCCGTCGTCCAAGTGTGATGCGAGCATGCCGTGCTGAAGGTAATCGTCGGTCCAGATGTTGCTGGCGCCCTGATCATACAAGTTTGGTTTCTTGCATAGCGCTTGGAATTGATGAAGTATGGTATTCATATCCATGGTTTAGTCCCCTTTCAAATCATAAGACGCGGTGGCTTGCAAATATAGAGAAAAGACACACGAAAAAGCGCTTGACCACACGACCACCAAGCCGCCCGATGTGGGCCGCGGGTATTGCCGTGGTGTCTTACGCTTTATCTCCGCGTGCCCCCCGATTGCCGATAGCGCATACCGCAGGGGAACCGGACATCATCACTCCTGACCTATCATTGTCAAACCACCGATGGAAGTATGCTATCATTGGCGGGGTTATCTGTCAAGCTGCACTTCTCCAACCGCCATGGAATAGGTGTAGGTGATCAACCTGCGGGCCAGGTTGTTGATGGTTCCGTCCCCACGCTGGTCGGTGCCGTTGGTCATCAGCACAAAGGCATAGCCGGTTTCGGGATCGAAGTAGGCGTTGCACACAAAACCCGCGGTGCTTCCCTGATGGCCATAGAGCGTCACGCCGGGCAGCACGCCTTCCAGGCGGGCGGTAAACAACCCATAGGGAGTATCGCCAGACACGCTGCCCACGCCGGACTGAGGCTGGGTCATCCGGGCTACGGTTTCGGCTTCAAGCAAGCGCACGCCGTGCAGCTCGCCGCCTTCACCCATTAGGCACATCAGTTTAAGCAGATCTCGGGGGCGGATCCAAAGGCGGCCGATGGTGGTTCGAATATGTGCGTTTGGGTTGCAGGTATCGTCGTATGGCTCTTGGATAGCATCGTTAGCCTTGCCGGTCACCCGCTCGCCCCTATAGGTTGAAACCACGTTCTGCGGTAAGGCCAACAGCGAGGCGCTGAATGCCGCCTCTATGCCCATGGGCGCAAACACCCGCTCGGCCATAAATGCGTTGACGCTTTGCCCGGAGGCAGCCTCCATCAGCGTGCCTACGATGCCCGCGCCAAAGTTGGAGTAAGCGTAAACACTGCCCGGCTTGTGTTCGGTAAAATTATCGCGGGGGTTTCGCACCAGCAGCGAACGAAGCGTGCTGTCCGCTTTGGAAAACCCCTGATTGTCGTATAAGCCCGCGGTGTGGGTCATGAGCTGGCGCAGGGTCACCGGCCTGCCAGGAAAGCGGGGGTTGCCCACGGGTATACCCAACGTATCGCCAATATCGGCATCTAAATCAAGCAGACCACGCTCTACCAATATCATCGCGCCGATACCGCTAACGAACTTGGTGACCGATGCCGCGCGAAAATACGTATCCCGGTTTACCGGCCTTTTCTGTTCTCTGTCGGCAAGGCCATAGTAGCGCTCGTACACCAACTCCCCGCGCCTGGCCACCAGCACCGCTCCGCCCATGGTATTGCAGGCCCGAAAGATCGCGTCGATATCGGCGTCCACATCGGCGGATTGGGCTTGCGCCGAAAATGCACTGGCTGCAATGCACAAACAGGCCAGTGCGCATACCCATCGTCTTGCTCTTGCGGGCATATCAACCATCAAGTTATCGCCTGCCCTTCGTTGGGCTTATCCTCTTCGCACATTCATCAGCGGTTCACAGTCACGAATCTGCCGGGCATATTCAATGGCCTTTCGCATATCCTTTTCTGTTATTTCCATCTCATTTGGATAACGCGGTTGAACACCATATCGGGACAAAACCTCACAAGCGCGGCTAACACTGCCAAAACCATCATCTGATTTGCAGCACGCTATTTGAAGCAAAACCAACTCGTGGGTTTTGGGTGGTTCGGTCTTGTCCTGAAAGACCAAGTATCCTTTGAGATACTTCTCTGCAGCTTGCTGACAATGGAAACAGATGATTTCGAGGGGTTGCGGATGCAGTGTAAGCAGATGCTGCGCGGCCAGTAAATCCATATCGGCGTATTTGAACCACTCGGCGACATATTCATGCTCCATGCAGCAACGCTCCTTTCCGGGCAATAGAACGCTCCATCGTCGGTCCATTTTTTCTCCGATTGAATACACGAGAACGAGCAATAAGCAAATCCATCGGAAAGAGCGTCTTTTTTCGCAGCAATCCTTGGATATCAGCGTACAACTCAGATAAATCTTCCGTATCATCGGGCACAACTACATAAATATCAAGATCGCTTTCTTTGTGAGGCGTTCCATAAGCATACGAACCAAACAGATAAATCGCCTCTGCCGGAACGACTTGCAATACGCTCTCCTTGATGAAGTCTATCTCTTTTTGTATTTGTGTATCCATGCAGTCGGCCGCCTTCCTATCCCCTATGCCTCCGCTCCAGCACGCCCATCCCATACCCCACCACGATCCCCACGGCGCAGGCCCCGGCGCAAACCAGCGCCAGCGGCAGGGTGTAGCTCGCCAGCGCCCCGCTCTCCAGCACCTTGCCGCCCCAAGGTACGATCATCACGGTAGACGCGATCACCAAGCCCAGTATAAAGTGATAAAAACCCGCGTAGGTCCGCTCAAACAGCCGGTTGAACAGCTTGGACAGCACCAAGAACCCGGCCCCCACCCCGGCCACGATGGGCAGCAGCACCCGCAAGTCCAGGCTGCCGAAACCCTGCATCATCGCGCCGTACAGCCCCATGAGCACAATAAAGGTGGTGGAGCTCAGGCCGGGGATGATGGCGCTTAAACCGAATATGCCGCCCACCATCAACCAGGTAAGCACGGATTGGGAGCCTTCTGCGCCTGGGCTTTCAGCGGCCTGCACGCCCTGGGTATACTGGTATAAGAAGAAGAGCAAGCCGCACATCAACACAGCTGATCCTATGGCGATCGCCACGTGCTGGAGTTTCCTGCCCTTTTCCCCGGCTTTTTGAAATAGGCTGGGCAAGGTGCCCAGCACGCAGCCGATAAAGAACCAAAGCAGCTGTATCTCGGCGGACTCAAACACCGCCCCTAATACCTTTGATACCAGTACGATGCTGCCCAGCACACCGATACCCACCGGGATGAAGAAAAGAAGGTTCTTCACAAAATCCTTGCGCAGGTTGGCAAAAAAGCGGATCATGGGTTCGTAGATGCCCACGATCACGGCAAAAGCGCCCCCGCTAAGCCCAGGAATGATAAAACCCATACCCACCACGGCGCCCTTCACCAGGCGGATCAGCCAGGAAAAAATCGATTCACCCTTCATCATCCAAATGTTCTCCTTCGTTTATGATTTAGTCTGTGATTTGGTACAGCGCCCGCTCGCCGCCGATGAGCCTGGGGCGGCTGAAAGCCATCACCAAGTGGGCTTTACCCACGCTTTGAAAGGGAGCGCGCACCGGCACCGCCACGGGCCGCAGGTGCATGCCGATGAGGGTATCGCCCACGTCGATGCCCGCGTCGGCTTGCACGGTGGCCACCAGCACCGGGTCTTGCAACTGGCGGTACATAGCAGCGCCGCAGGATCCGCCGGCCTTGGCATGGGGCACCGCCGACACGATCTCCAGGCCGCGAGACTCCGCCTGGGCGCGCTCTATCACCAGCGCCCGGTTGAGGTGCTCGCAGCACTGCACGGCCACATGCAAATCACGGGCTGTGCAGGCTTCATGGAAGGCGCGGGCCAGCCCATCGCCCAGCTCCGGGTTGGAGGCCTTGCCGATCACGCCGCCGCCCACCTCGCTGCTGGAGCAGCCCAGCACCATCAGCGCGCCGGGCTTTAAGCCGGCTCGCTCCACCAAGAAACCCACGGCCTCGCGCAGTTGCGCGCAGGCTTCGGTCATCCATTGTTGCTGCATCATCATCCCTCTCTCCGTTGAAACGCGTACACGCCGATGGCCACCGCCGCGGCCAGGTTCAGAGAATCCACTTTGTCGGTCTGGGGGATGCGAACGCTTTGGCCGTAGCCCGCAAACTCCTCGGGCAAGCCGGAGGCCTCGTTGCCGAACACCAGGGCGTAGGGCTGGCTCGCGGCCCGTGCCGCCTGCTCCAGGGGCACGGAACCCGTGAGCATAAACGGATAGATCCCGTGGGCGGGGAAAGCGGCCCGGTAGGCGTCAAAGTCGTCAAAGTGCCGCAGGTTCATTCGGAGCATGGCCCCCATGGACGCGCGGACCACCCGGGGCTCGTAGACATCCACCGCCGGGCGGATGATGGCGATCTGTTCCACGCCCAGGGCCAGGCAGGTGCGCAACACGGAACCCGCGTTGCCGCCGTCCGCCGGGCGATGCAGCGCCACATGAGAACTATTCGCATCCAGGCCGACCTCCTGCTTGGCAAACACCATAGCGGCATAGCAGTTCTCCTTGCGGGCAATGCGCTCCAACGCCCGGTCCGCCCGCTCCACCCGGATACCGGCTTGCTCACACGCTTCCGCTAACTGCCGGGCCCCTTCGCTCTCTGTGGCCCGGCTGTGTATCAGCAAGCGCAAGCAGCGATCCGGGCAGGCGCGCAGGCATTCGGTAGCCGGAAAAATGCCGGTGGCATAGCTGTAGGGCAGATCCCGGTGATAGGCTTCTAGTTTGGGCATGGTGGCTCCTCGCACGGATATACGATTCCCCACTGGGCACGCAGGGTATCCATCACCCGCATCACCGCCATGGAATCTGCGTGGGACATGCGGGGCGACTCCAGCAACCCCGCCCGCACGCACTCGCACACGTGGCGCAACTCAAAAGCAAAACCCTGGGGCGCGTAGGGTTGCTCGAACACCACCGTTGTTTGCCCGTCTCGCTCCAGGAGCAAGCGGTCCGGGTGGTAAAAGTCGGGGATGTGCAGTGTGCCGGCTTCACCGTACAGCACGGCTTCCACCGGCATAGCCACCCGCACCGCGCTGGCTAGCATGGCCACCCCACCGCCCGGAAAACCCAAGGAGATGGTGTTCCGCTCGTCCACGCCGGTATCGCCGATGTGGGCCGCCCCGGTGACCTGGTCCGGTGCACATCCAAACATATCCAGGGCAAAGGCGATGGGGTAACAGCCGATGTCTAGCAGCGCGCCGCCGCCCAGTTCCTTGTTATACAGCCTGGAGGCGGGATCAAAGGGCGCGTCGTAACAAAACTGGGCCCGCAGCGCACGCAGCTCGCCGATCAATCCCTCAGCCAGCAGCTCCTTCGCACGCAATATCGCCGGAAACAGGCGGGTCCACATGGCTTCCATCCAAAACACGCCACGCTCCTTGGCGCAGGCTTGCATCCGCTGTAACTGCGCAGCGTTCATGGCCGCCGGTTTCTCGCACAGGACATGCTTGCCCCTGCTGATAGCCAGCAGGGCGTGCTCACAGTGCATGGAATGGGGCGTAGCCACATAGATGGCGTCCACCTCCGGGTGCTCCGCCAGCGCCCGGTATCCACCCACCGCGTACGGAATCTCCCACCGCTCGGCAAAGGCCTGGGCGCGAGGCAGCTCCCTGGCGGCCACACAGGTGACCTGGGCCTCTTGCACGGTGCGTGCGTCGATCATCCAGCGATGGGCGATATGCCCCGCGCCGAGTATCCCTATGCGTAGCTTGGACACAGGCATCCCCCTTTTCTTCAACGTCCCCCATTATAGCAGAAACCACTTTCAGGGACAACATGCAAAAGGGCCGCGCTACGGGCAGCCCTCTCATGCACGTTGTTAATTCAATGCGTTTCGGACATGGATTTTTTTGGATTTCTCTTCCCTTGCTTTATAGCCGTGATTGCAATTCTTCTTTCATAGTCAGTTATCCAGCCTTCTAACTCCTTACGTTCATTTAGTTTTCTTGCATATTCATCTTCATTCGGTTTCGCTTTTTTCCTTGCCACATTGCTGTATTTCACTGCTGTAGCGAGATACGTAATACAAGCCACTACTACACACACAAACATCAGTTCAACAAGCATTTCTGTAAACAATTTACTTAGCTTGAGATCAAATGACTGAAAGGCTGGTGTCAGTATGGCTACAATGACGAACCACAAGGAATTGCGCCCAATATGCAAAAGCAGGTTTTTCTTTTCATCCATTTCAACCTAGCGCCTCCGGAAACGTTCTTTGAAGCACTTCAAGATTAACTGATTCTACCAGAAGCAACATCGCATCAATGCTAATGCTGCGATACCTAAAGGAATACATTAGCTTTTCATGATATGTTCCCGGACCTTTTTCCAAATCGGATTTAGTGAAACGCATAGTGTGCGCCAACTCTGAATAAATCAAATTAATCGCAAATGCTTCATTTAGCTCAGCACAGTCCCGCAAGTGTTTGACAATATATTCTCTGTTTATCACGGTGAACGGGCGCAGCTTTAGTATCCAATACGCATGCAATGCCGCACTCTTGTACTGATTAATTTTCATCCCGTGAAAATAACGATAATACTCTTTGCGCTTATTAGCTCTTACGATTACTTCAGCTAATGCATAATTGTCAATCAGAAAGTTGTCTCTGTTGAAAGGAAGGCCACCGGACAGTTCCACAAAACCTTTAAACAGCTGACACAGGTTGTTCAGCGCTTCATGTATTTCCGCCTTAGGCATTCCTTGATACTGTGCAGTGGTATTGTTCTCACACATGTGTACAGCTCACCTTATCTCATGTTCCTTATTCCGCAGGTGTTTCCTTTATCAGGGCAAGCAACCGTGAGCCTTCCAAAAGGCGCTGTGTAAAACTTACTTCATCAAGCTCCTCAGTTCCAAGCGGACGATTCGAATCCACGCGAGTGAGTATTTCTTTATACATTTCTGAAATCTCATCTTCTGTCATCCCTGTTATACCATATTCTATGCGCTCTTCTGCCATAACCACAAATTACCCTCCTTCTGTTCGCAAATAAAGAGAGACCCTCAGTTTAGCACGCCTCCGATTCAATTGCAATACTATCTTACGCAAAATCCCCGATTTATTTCCTTTTTTGCACACTTTCGTCTCTAGCTCCACATCCAGTATCCCTATAACCCTAGCATACAACATATAGATGGTTTTGTCTACCCTTTTGGCATGAATCATAAACATCAATAAAAGCCGGATCCCTTGCGGAATCCGGCAGTTTTGATCCTTGGATCAGTAGCCCTGGCGCTGCCTGTCGAAGCAATCGCGGCAGTACACCGGACGATCGCCACGGGGCTGGAAGGGCACCTGGGTGGTGACGCCGCAGCCGTCGCACACGACTTCGTACATCTGGCGCTCACCGCGGTCACGGCCACCGCCGGAAGCGCGGCGATTCGCACGGCAACCGGGGCAACGGCCGGGCTGGTTCTGGAAGCCCTTCTCTGCGTAGAACTCCTGCTCGGAAGCGGAGAACACGAACTCGGCGCCGCACTCACGGCAGGTCAAAACTTTGTCTTCATACATG
>Ga0123353_10003334_pt1 | contig 20263 bp, 27 predicted proteins | sample TergutLab28metaG_3_FD_92763 | JGI IMG/M metagenome (GOLD analysis project Ga0123353, IMG submission 92763) | Labiotermes labralis P3 segment gut microbial communities from Petit-Saut dam, French Guiana - Lab288 P3 | ecosystem: Host-associated > Arthropoda: Insects > Digestive system > Gut ... | reverse complement strand
TACGCTAAATGAATACCACGTGAAGGTATTGAGTGAATTTTGAAATATGGAGCAAGAGTGGCCTAAGTCGCAGTGAGTGGAGTAGTAGTATCCGAGGCGGTTTGGTCCAAATTTTTAAGAAGGATCAGCTTACGACTAGATTATTTGCTGCCATCTTCAGAGTAATAGCCGCCGTGCACTCTTGTAATGTGCCCCAGTACAGTATGGTTTCGATATATCCATCGCCCTCCCTAGGCAAAATGAAGACCACGTGACGGTATAACGTTACTTGTGGAGTATGGAGCAAGAGTGGTGTAACACGCTGCGATTGCACAAATGCAATAAGTGCATAATTATATTATCGAAATGGATATATTTTCGCAGCGAAAAATGCTGCCATCAATGGGGTGTTTGCCGCGGTGTAGTCCGGTGATGAATAAATTGGTAAAACCCTCAAATTCGGGGGAGAAAAAGTAGTACCTGGAGCGGTTTGTTGAACATTATAAAAAGGAACGGCTTTTGAGTATATTTTTTGCCGCCATCTTCAGGGTAGTTGCCACCTGCAGTCTTCTGGTAATGTGCCCCCGTACTGTCAGGTATCGACGCCTCTATCGCCCTCCCTACGCAAAATTAAGATCACGTGACGTAATCACGAATCTTGTGCAGTATTGAACAAGAGTCGTCTAAGTCGCAGTGATTGCAGTAGTAGTACCCGGGGTGGTTTGGTCCACATTATTAAGAAGGATCAGCTTACGAATAGACTTTTGCTGCCATCTTCAGGGTATTTGCGCCGTGCAGTCCCGTAATGTGCTTCCGTACAGTTTGGTATCGACAGCAACATCGCCCACCCTACGATAACGAAGAACACATGACGGTATCACGTGACTTGTGGAGTATGGAGCAAGAGTGTTCTAATTAGCCTTGTGTGCAAGAGAGAATAGGTGCATAATTTTCTTATCGAAAATATTCGGGTTTCGGCCGGAAAAAATGCTGCCATCATCAGGGTGGTTCACTCCGTGGAATCTGGTAGTCAATACATATGTAAAAGCCCATAAATTCGAGGAGTAAATGTAGTAGTAGGGGCGGTTTGGTTCACATTACTAAAAAGTATCGGCTTTCGACTATAATTTTTTCTGCCATCTTCAAGTTAGTTGCCGCCGTGCAGTCTGGTAATGTGCCCCGTACATTTTGTTATCGATACCACCATTCCTCTCCTAACGCCAAATGAAGATCAATTGACGATGTCTCGTGACTTTTGGCGTATGGAACAAGAGTGGTCAAAGTCGCAGTGACTGCAGTAGTAGTACCCGGGGCGGTTTGGTCCTCATTATTAAGAAGCTTCAGGTTTAGACTAGATTTTTTGCTGCCATCTTCAGGCTTGTTGCCGCCTTGCAGTCTGGTAATGTGCCCCCACAGATTGGTATCGAAACCTCCATCGCCACCCTACGCTACATGAAGATCTCGTGACGGTATCACGAGACTTGTGGAGTATTGAGCAAGAGTGGACTACTTCGCAGGGAGTGCTGTAGTAATACCGGGTACATTAGGTTCACTTTATTAATAAGGAGCGGCTTCCGACTTGATTTCTTTGCTGCCACCTTCAAGGTAGTTAACGCCGTGCAGTCTGGTAATGTGCCCCTATCTGTTTCGTAACGATAGCTCCATCGCCCTTCCTACGCTAAATTAAGATCACGTGAGTTATTAGGTGAATTGTGGTTTATGGAGCAAGAGTGGTCTAAGTCGGTGTGAGTGCAAGAGTGCAAAAAGAGCATAATTATATTATGGAAAATGATCGGTTTTCGGATAGCAAAAATGCTGGTATCATCAGGGAGATTACCCCAGTAGAGTCTGGTAGTCAATAAATGGGCAAACGCCCCCCATATTCGGGGAAAAAACTAGTACCCGGTCGGTTTGGTCCACATTATTAAAAAGGTTCGGCTTTCGACTTGATTTTTGTGTGCCTTCGTCAGGGTATTTACCTGAGTGCAGTGTGGTAATGTGCCCCGTACATCGCTAATGAAGAGCACGTGACCTAATAACGAGACATCTGGAGTACGGAGCAAGAGTGGTCTAACTCGCAGTGAGTGCAGTAGTACCCGGGAAGGTTTGGTTCACATTAATAAGAGGATTGGATTAGACTAGATTTTTTGCCACCATCTTAAGGGTAGATGTGGCAATGCAGTCTGGTAATGAGCCCGTACAGTTTGGTATCGATACATCCATCGCCCTCCCTACGCTAAACGGAGATCACGTACCGGTAATACGCGACTTGTGGAGTATGGTGCAAGAGTGTTCTAAGTCGCAGTGACTGCAAGAGTGAATAAGTGCATAATTATATTATTTTAAAGGATCGGTTTTCGGCTCAGAAGAATGCTGCCATCTTTAGGGTTGATGCACCCATGCTGTCTGGTAGTCAAGAAATCAGCAAAAGCTTCCAAATTCGGGGGAATAAATGTAGTACACGAGGCGGTTTAGTCCACACTATTAAAAAGGATCTTCTTTCGACTAGATTATTTGTTGCCATCTTCAGGGTAGTTGCCGCCGTGCATTCTCGTAAAGTGCCCCCGTGCAATTTGGTATCGAAACGTCCATCGCCAAATGAAAATACATGACTGTAAAACGAGACTTGTGGAGGATTCACAAAGAGTTGTCTAGTTCGCAGTGTGTGCAGTTGCAGTACCCGGGTAGGTTTGGTCCATTTTATAAATAAGGAACGGATTTTCACTCAATTTTTTGCTGCCATCTTCAACGCTTTGCCGCTGTGCATTCTGGTAATGTGCACCATTACAGTTTGTTATCGATACTTCCACCGCCCTCCCTACGCTATATCATAATCATATAACATCACGAAACTTGTGGACTATGGAGCAAGAGTGGTCTAAGTCGCAGTGTGTGCAAGAGTGCAATAAGTACATAAGTATATTATCTAAAAGGATCGGTTTTCGGCAGGAAAAAATGCTGCCATCTTCAGGGTGTTTGCTACCGTGCAGTCTTCTAGTAAAGGATTGGGCAAAAGCTCCCAAATTCGTGGGAGAAATACTAGTACGCGGGGCGGTTTTGTCCATATTATTAAAAAGCTTCCATCTTCAGGCTATTTGCCCCTGCTTTCTGGTAATGAGCCCACCGTACAGTTTGGTATCGATACCTCCATCGCCATCCCTACGCCAAATGAAGACCACGTGACAGTATGTCGTGACTTGTGGAGTATGGAGCAAGAGTTGTCTAAGTCTAATAAAGTGCAAGAGTGCAATAAGTGCATAATTATGTTATCGAAAATCAAGAAAAGGGCAAAAGTCCACAAATTCGGGGTGGTAAAAGTAGTACCCAGGGCGATTTAGTCCATATTATTAAAAAAGATCGGCTTCCGACTAGATATTTTGCGGCTATTTTAAGGGGATTTGCCGCTGTGCACTCTGGTAATGTGGTCCCGTAAACTTCGGGATCGATACCTCCATCGCCTTCCCCACGCTAAATGAAGATCACTTGCCCGGATCACGAGACTTGTGGAGTATAGAGCAAGAGTGGTCTAAGTCGCAGTGTGTGCAGTAGTAGTACCCAGGTTGGTTTGGTCTACATTATTAATAAGGAGCGGCATTCGACTTGATTTTTTCTTGCCATCTTCTGTGTAGTTGACGCCGTGCACTCTGACAATGTGCCCACGTACAGTTTGGTATCGATACCTAAATCGACCCCCTACGATAAATGAAAATGACGTTACGGTGTCACGAAACTTGTGGATTTGAGGCAAGAGCGGTCTAAGTCGCAGTGAGTGCAAGAGTGCAATAAGTGCATAATTATGTTATAGAAAAATTTCGTGTTTCGGGGGAAAAAATTCTGCCAACAACAGTGTTTGCTCTCGAGCAGTCTGGTAGTCAAGGAATAGGCAAAAGCCAGCAAATTCAGGGGTGGAAAATGTAGTACCCGGGAAGTTTTAGTCCACATTATTAATAAGATCGGCTTTCGACTAGTTTTGATGCCATCTTCAGGCTGTCAGCCGCCGTGCAGTCTGGTGACGTACCCCCGTACATTTTGGTTTAATAACTCCATCGCCCTCCATACACTAATTAAGATCTCTTGACGGTAATACGTCACTTGTGGAGTGGGGTGCAAGAGTGGTCTACGTCGCAGTGAGTGCAAGAGAGCATATATTACATAAATATTATAGAGAAAGGGATTAGTTTTCGGCTAAAAAATGCTGCCATAATAAGGGAGTTTGCCCCAATGCAGTCTGGTACTGAAGAAATGGGCAAATTCTCCCAAATTTGGGGGAGTAAATATAGGACACAAGTCGGTTTAATACACATTTTTAAAAAGGTTCGGCTTTCGACTAGATTTGTGCAGCCATCATCAGGGTAGTTGCCGCCGTGCACTCTGGTAATATGCCCCGGTACAGCTCGGTATCGATACGTACATCGCCCTCCCTACGATAACGATGATCACGTGACGGTATCAAATGAATTGTGGAGTAGGGAGCAAGTGATTTCTAAGTCGCAGTGAGTGCAAGAGTGAATAAGTGTATAGTTATGTTAACGAAAAGGATCGGTTTTCGGCTGGGATAAATGCTACCATCGTCAGGATGGTTGTACCCGTGCAGTCTGTTAGACAAGAAATGGTAAAAGCCCGCTAATTCGGGGGAGTAAAAGTAGTAACCGGGGCGATTTAGTCATTATTAAAAAGCATCGGCTTACGACTAGATTTTTTGCCGCCTTCTTCAGGGTAGTTAACGCCGTGCAGTCTGGTAATGTGCCCCGTACATTTTGGTATCGATACCCCCTTCGCCCACACTACGCCAAATGATGATCACGTGACGGTATCACGAGATTTGTGTATTATTGTGCAAGAGTGGTCTAAATTGCAGTGAGACCAGTATTAGTACTCGCGGAGGTTTCGTCCACATTACTAATAAGGAACGATTTAGACTAGATTTTTTGCTGCCTCCTTCAGAGTATTTGTCGCTCTAGAGTCTGGTAAAGTGCCCCGTACAGTTTGGTATCGATGTTTCCATCGTACTCCATTCGCTAAATGAAGATCACGGGACTTGTGGAGTATGGAGCAATAGTGTTCTAAGTCGCTGTAAGTGCAATGGTGCTATAAGTGCATAATTACATTATGGTAAATGATTGGTTTTCGGTTGAAAAAATGCTCCTATCATCAGGGTGGTTGCCCCCGTGCAGTCAGGTAGTCAAGAAATGGGCAAAACACGCAAATTCGGGGGAGAAAAAGTAGTATCTTGGCCGGTTTGGTCCACATTTGCCGCCGTGCAATAAGTTAATGTGCTCCTGTACAGTTCGGTATCGACACATCCCTCGCCCTCCCTGCGATAACGAAGGTCACTTGACGGTATCACGTGAATTGAGGAGTGTGGAGCAAGAGTGTTTTAAATCGCAGTGAGTGCATGAGTGATATGTGGTTAATTCTGTTATCGAAAAGGATCGGTTTCGGAAGGGAAAATGCTGCTAACTATAGGATGGTTGCACCCGTGCAGTCTGGTAGGCAAGAAAAGGGCCAAAATCTATGATCCCTTGTACAGTTGCCAGCTATTTCTCGTATAAGTGTATATGTCATCGACGGTTAGAATCAAGACGAAGATAGAGAGAAGATAGGTTTATCCTCTGCCCGTAGTTTGCTTCTCACTTGATCGTAGATGCTAACCGCGCCTGATAGGTTTGAGCACCAAATCTGATTTATGCACTTTGCAGTCCATCTCACACACGTCCACGTCGAAGAGGTGCAGCGAAGGTGTTTCGGCTTGCCCCTCTAGGATCCAGCTGCCATTTCCGTTTCCAGGGTAGGTAAATATATCTTGTGATATTGACATGTTTTTAATAATATTACAGATTACACAGCTTGCTGTCTCTCTGTCTGTCCTTTCAGACGAGTAAGCGAAATATTATCTTGGCGCTTCATCATGTAAGCATAACCAGAAAATTACTTTCTACCATGCGTATATGACAAAGGAATAATATAATATTTCGTTTCACGTGACGCGTGTCCAGCTGCCAGCTATTTGCAGCCCATCTCTCACACAAACGTCTCGAGGTGTAGTGAAGGTGTTTCGAATCGCCCTTCCAGGATCCAGCTGCCGTCTGCCGTTTGCAGGGTAAATATATTTGTCGTATTTAGTGCGCATAACCTTCTGGCAATGTTAGCAGCAAGCTTTATTCCCATGTAACATGCTTACATGGATGCTAACAGTGTTTCAAATGTGTGTGCACCAAATCTGGTAAATACACTTGCAGCCCATCATACATACGCACGTGTATACGTGGAAGAAGTGTCGGGAAGGAGTTGACTGTCCTGTAACTGTACAGGAGTAGCAGCACTTTCAGAAAACAGGTTAGTGCATCATGATTACACGAGTGTACAAAACTCCAACATCCGCGTATGAGTCTTCTCCCTCGATATAACGAACGACATCCGCGTATGAATTCTTCTCCCTTGTAATAACTAATGTAGATGCAATACGGAAACCAGAGTACGTGCTCCCTCCATGCGTCATTTGTGGGACGCCAATTTTTTAGCCCTACACCACAGTGAAAGCATATTGTCCCATCACCTCGACCTGTAAGTAAAGTATCCTATGCAAACGGGAAGATAGTGATTTTACTAGTGATACAGATATAGTGGTGACTTATATACCTGTGTAGTAGAAACCCGCAGCACTCAAAGATTCGGGTCCAGGATTCATACCGTGAGGCCAATGCACATATGACCTCAATCGTGAATCTTTGGTATTGTAGTATAAATACTTAGGTACCTTCCAGATAATCGTGGCACTCTGTAGTGGGCTGCTTCGCTCCGGCCTGGAATTAGGTCTGTATTTCATTGTAGACGATTCGAAAAGAAAGTATGTTTAACACGTCGTGTGAATAAAAAGTGACACAATATTTAACTGGTAGTAAGAAGTTTATTTCCGAACATATGTTTACAAACGGTTAAACAATAATAAGTAGTTAGTATAGTTGTGCGAATTAGAATATGCTTTTCACAACATCGTTTTGAGTTCTTCAAACAGCTGTGGATACAGGATGTGCTTAATGGCGTTAGGTGGAGGTTCGATAAAATTAACCGAAGTACAGGCCATAGTCGTATATGCCACGACGTCAGACAGAGAAAGAGTGTACGCATTCAGTTGATTTTGGATGACTTGAAACATCATCAAGAGATACTGTAGGTCGACGAGTCTTACGCTGATGTACTGCTTATCTAGATACAATCGGGCGCCCCTGTAGCTTCCCGTCGTGTTCAGTCTGAAGTTGCCCTCCTTGCACCCGTACTGCTTGAAGCCGCACATGGACTCGCATATCTTAGGCAGACATTCCGCCATTTTGTTGACCTGCTGATCATCGAGAATGAGGATAGTAGACCTTTTCTTATTTACGGATCTCAATTCCACGAAGGGTCGGTTATCTCGAGCTGGGTAGACACCGGCGGAGAAGTATTTGGTCCTGTCTTCGTCTATGAAAAATAGGCGTCGCGGTAGGACCCTTTTCGGATCAAATAGCAGATGAACGGCCTCAGTGTAGAATTGGCAGTTGTCGAACTCTGGTGGCCTGACGAGTTTGGGCAGGCGTTTTATTAAGACCGACGTCGTATAGCAAGTCATCGTCGAGGACTGAGGGCAGCCTATCACTCGCTCCCGTTTCTAAATAGCTGAAACAAACTTGGACGTGTGACGTGTCATGTCATTAGGCATCGTACATAAAAATTCGTCTGCAGGTGGAACATCAACCAATCGTAGAGGGAATGCGCGGTTTTGGTTGCGCAACTGACTTTGGGAAATTTTTAACAAGGCAGGCTGCACCAGCGTTTAAGATTGAAGGATACGGGTTGAGGACAGTTGAAATCCTGCAGTTTAAGAATCGGGCGACCCAGTAGTTCGGTGAGAAATGTGTATTTCGTGTTGCCATTCTGTAGAGGTGAGCGAACCCGCTACCGCCCAGCTCATGACCGTGTACAGATCGTGGTAGGCTATGTGCCCGTCCTCCCAATTGAGCCCGTTTTCATCGGAGCCGTGTGACGTCATGATATAGGGGATCCTGAAACGGAACGAGTCCTGCACGTTTTTGGCGGCCACAGAGTTCCTTGACCACAATCTCATTCTGGCGCCCTTTCAAAAATTCGAAATCTCCATATAGCAGGTCGACATAGCTGACAATGACGATACTGAGTCAAAAACCAAACTGTTATAATAAGTTGGAACTGCATTGTCCGCCGCTAACACGCCGCCGCGGCGACACGAATTCGGAAGCGAATGTTCGGGCGATCTGTCGGTCTGCTGACGAAGCACCGTCCAATCGCCCGACGAATTATTTGGCTGCGAATCCTCGGTCCATGTAGAGGGCGAATAGACAGCAATATTTGCCGCAGATATTACTCGTCAGCCCCTGTATATGTCTCCTGTTATAACTCCAGACGGTACAGTTGCGTCGTATGAAGGCTGCTATTTCGGCGAGACCGATACGATTCTGTACGAATCGAAGAAATAGGCACACGAGGAATTTTGTAGGAAAATGTGAGGCTAGCCAATATGAACCTTTCTCCATGTGAGGATCGGCGTTGATTATGACCGTGCCAGATTGCGTGACGGAGGTAGGCAACATGTCGGAGGGGAAAACTCCCAAGAATGACCTCACGTCTCTCAACGAACACAATATCTGCGTCTGTAAATTTTTTTGTTCAAAAATCTGTCGTGACCGTTCGCGAGGTATTTACACGAACTGAATTATCATTTTCGAGATAGAATATACACTTGATGAGTTCGGGTAACGGCCTGCTAATTTCATTTCCACTCTGATGTTGCCACTATCCGGGTGTGACGTATGTCCCTTTGAGGCGCCTGGATCGGGTGTCAAGACGAAGAGTAGCATGAAATAGACTTTTATATACATGTCGTGACTTATCTGGAGCCCCGAGATCGAGTGGTGAATGCCTGATCCCTCAAAGAGCGTCATGTACCCCATGACTAACGTCTTTGTCGTGATCCATGCCAATCAACAGACCTTCGGTCGGTATCTGTTTGCCGTTCACGTTCAGCGCGAAAGAAAAAAGATCCTAGTGGCGGGAATTATAAGGGTTCGTCGTCATGGAGCCGAGAAATTCCGCGTTCTTCACCATGGCGAGTCGTTTCGGGAGGGGTCTCAACACGGCGTTGTCTATGCTAAGCGATTGCGCTCCGCTAGAAAACATGAAGGACTTCAGTACGACACTGGTCAGATTTTAGCGTGCGAGAGCGCCTTTTTCGAGAGCGATATTGTGCGCCAACAGTACCGAAGGACTGGGTCTGAAGCGGTTCCTTGTTTAACAGGTAGAAACTCGGCTTGACTTTCGTGAGTTTGATTTGCTTTCGGAAGCTCGGGACTAGATATAGCGGTACGTTACATATGTCGCTGCGTATCCAACCGTAGAGTTGGAATTCTTTGCTCTGCTTGATCCCGTTCATCGCGTGATGAAAACTTTGTTTTTTGCATCGGCGAATGTAAGGTCGCAGGTTAATAGGTCACCGTCATCCAGCTACAAGAACGCATTTGTCAGATGCGTAGCTGCGGCGTCATTGCCGTACGTCAATAGGGTCTCGAAATAAGATCGATATTTATAGAGTTCGAAGGCCTGGGTTATAGTCACACAGTTTAGGGCGATGCTATATTGACTGAAGAGCGAGTCGAAGAAATTATTTGTCATAGCAGTGAAATCGATGTTGTCCAAATTTGTGCCGTCAGACTTAGTCAGATTAACCCGGATATATAGTTTTAGCTTTAGGTCGACTTACTTGTCAATATCGGCGGCGATTCTAGATCTCTCTGTTCCGCGGACGCTAATGGCTTTACGTCACCTCGGTCGTCTCGACGATAGACGTCTGTATAAGCCTAGGAGCGAAAATATCGAACTCGGAACTCAGAGACACAGACATGGTTGGCGGCGACAGTCAGAATAATGTAACTTAGAAGAAGATATCTTTTTTTGTAAGCATCGGTTTCTTGCCGTCTTTCTGTCTCGGCTTCGTGACTCCTGCCTTGGGCTTGCGACCTCGTCCCCGCAACTTACCGATCATATTCTGAACCGTCTCGTTCACGCGACGCGAGACTATATCCCGAAGGTGTTCGTCCATCGATCTGGCGATGTCTGTCAAGATATCGCATCCGGTGCGAAACGTCTCTCGCTCCAGGGTCTTGGCACCGCTCAAGAGGGCAGGTCTACCGATCCCGTAGCCCCGCTGAAGAAAGGGTGCAGTCGCCTAAATGGGTCCTATGCCTTCGTGCTTGCCGCGACCCGCCTGCTGAAGGTAGTACCGCACGAGAGGATCCATAAGCATAAAAGATGATGAAGAGGCTATTTTATATTACCTTGCCGAAACGCGCCGAAAATGTAAGACTAACTTTGAAGGCGTCGAGCCACTATTGAATTCGAACGGCTTGCCCGTCAATTCCTATATTTCCATCCTCATAAATTTAAACGTCCGTTTCTCGACGGTCAGATAGGAGACATTGTCGAACACGTACTGACCTTTCACCGACGGATAGCTAAACTTTTTCATACAACGGACCAGGGCTCTACCCTCATACTGAGGCGGTATCAGATCGCTATATATCAGGCCCGTACTATCGCCCGTGATTTTCGTGGTTTTAAACGTATCCATATTTTTCGGAGAATATGAGAATTCGCATAGCCCCACTTCCCAATTGTCGGAAGAACCCAGTCCTATGGGCCTCGCCAACTCAGTCGTGAATGTGGCAATCGTGATATCCGGATATAGATTCCTGGATGAGTTACTCAACAACATCACGTAAAAGCTTGTCGTCTCTATGTGTGACATCTTTACGCTCGAAGCGAGGATCCAGGAATCAAAGTCTTTCGAATAAACTCTCCTGCGAGCCACAAACTCTGGAATGCCGCGTCTGACCCATCTGTCCAATATTTTATCTATCTTATAGACGCTATGACTCGTGACTCGAACAAGGGTCAGTTCCTCGTGATAGAACTGGCCCTCTATATGCTTCCAATTCGTACTGGGGTCGAGGACGCCTGTCTATAACCTTCGTGATCCGAAATATCTCCGTGCTAAAATTCTCCTCGGCGCCCTTGGCAAACATCATTTTCTCTTTGCTGATGCGCACACGTTGCCCCGCGCGAAACTTGGCCTTCGCGACGCGAACGTGACGTCTATGGACCTCCTTCCCCTTCCATACCGCGAGAACGTCCGAATCGGTCACTCGCGACGGCGCCATGCCCGTCACGGATTGAACCGTGCCATTGTAGTTCCTGACAAATTTTGGAAAGAACGTCGATGTATCTGTAGGTATATTTAAAGTGAAATATTTATACAACCTATCGCGAATCGTTCGATGCGCCCGTTCGACGCGCTATATTTAACACCTGAAACTGAATGCACTCCGTTTTAAAATCCTTTGGAAGTGTTTATTTAGTAATTCTTTGCCCTTGTGGGTCCGCACCCAGACGGGACGCCTACGGCGACGTGAATCCCCGAATATCGAAATAAATGCCGACGCAACAGCTGTACGTGATTTTGACCTCAGAGGGTCCAAATGTAGAAATTTTGAAAATACGTCAATGACGGATAAAATGTATTTGTAATTATCGTTAGATCTGAAGAGAGACCGGATATCGTAGAGGTCGCATTCCCAAACGTACATCACGTTATTAAACGATTCGGGGTTGCACGCGAAACGCTTCCTAATCGGACGGTGAAGAGTGTAATCATCTTGCTTCTCTAGCCAGGCACCGATATCGCCGAACTTCTTCTTCTTCTTCGTCACCCACACATGGAGTTTTCGCAGGGTCGAAAACGCCGTCGGTCTGGCAGAACCATAGTACAATCTCCTAGCGGTGCCCATGAGTAATTTGCGCACCGGCTACGTAACGCGGTTTCGATACCTCATCGCCTGATTGCGGGAAGAGGGGAGCAACGAAGTTACGATATTTAGATCCTCGCGTTATCTGTATGTCGGCGCCGGGATAATAGATTGACAAATGAGCGTCAGTCAGCTGCAATATTTTCTTCTATTTTTTCAGATCGTCTGTCGCTATTTTCTTTCGATCCACTGTCTTGCGCGTCAACAACTCCCACAATCCGGTCGTCCCACTAAATTATTTTCCCTTAATCGTGATATCGCTACCAGTATTTACGAGTACTGTGGAATCGCCTATCTTGAACGAGTCGTCGTCTTAACTTATAACGTATTGAGAGTACGGCAATATGTAAGGATTGGCTAAGGGGCCGACATTCTCCCTATCGAACGTCCGTGCAACTTCCTCGACAAAAACATCATCATCGTCGTCGTCACTGATTTCTTCTTCGAAACTGAACATCGCCTTAGGCGAATCGTATACCGCCGAAGTGGAGGGTATGACGACAGGTTCCGCCGCCGCCGCCGTCGAAGCCATTTCCGTCTGCGTCCCGACACCGAAACTTCGCGGCAGCGGCGGCGTCGGCTGTTTCTTCACAACAGTCTCGGTACGAGGGGATGCGGGTTCGCTTAAGACCTTCTGTAGAAAATCCGCGATCGCCTTCATACGCGTCTTGCGCATTATATCTGTCTCGCCCATTTTCTCACGAAATTTAACACATTTCACGTAAGGGTGCTCTTTCGACCTTTTCGTTTCTTTGTGTTAATCTTTTTTCGTTGGAAGAGATGAGGAAGTGTATTGTAGGGTCGGGGATTTATGCTCGTTCGTAGGAGAAGTGTGTTTTGGAGGGCCCTGTGGGAACTTTTCCGCCGAAACCAGATACATTTTACTTAACATTATGTCTGGGAGAAAAATCAGGCTTGCGATCGCGGGGAGAACTGCGCTCAGCAGTGGAAGTAGAAATCCTCCCCGTTGAACTAAGAGCTTCTTCTTGGTAGAGAGGGACACTCGCTTGTCGGCCGCTTCGCGGAATGAGGCTTTGTGCTTTCGCAATTTACGCGTGTTACAAACTGCCAACTTGACGTTTCCGTTCAAGACATTAGGGATGCAGTCGCTTATGCTATTCACGAGTTCTTTGTTACAGTGAGAAATTATGGCCTTACGCAGTGTCGGTTCGGCCGTCCTGAGTACGTGAAGGGCGTGATAATTCTATTTCACTCGCTTGAACACTTATCGGCGAGAAGATGATAGTCTGCTCTGTCGAGAATATATCGGTTCGAAAATGAGGGCGTTCATCAGTATCTTGTGACAGATCTAGAATTAGATTCCCGTGGGGTCATTGAGTCGCGTCCAGGTAGGCCTTGTATAGACTAGCACTGTTTTCGGGGTAAACTTGACGGGCCAAAAATATGAATTGATTTTTATCCCTGACGTTTTTCAATAGGACCAGATATTTCGCGTTTAGGGAAATGTCCCTACAATAACGACCCTGGTGAAAGAGGTTTTGGGTTATCAGAATCACGACAATTTTTCTGTGATGGCTGCCTTTCGGAAACAGGTCACGGACTTGCTTGGAATAGACGTCGCTCAACAGATCGTCGAGGATCACAAGGCACGATCTGCCGCGAGCGTTTTCAAAGTCTGTCGGGACGCCCTCGTTCAAGGGTACTTCCTTCTTCGGCAGTTCTGTCGGCGGGGAAGCGCGGTCTTCTCGCTATACCAATAGATTACTCAGCCGTCGAACTCGCGTCCCGTACACAGAGCGTCGAGGTTCTGCAGGAAAGAACGACGACATTCCAGAACCGCTAGGTACACTTATTATAAACGTGAACGGATGCTTAAATATAAGGATATCACTCATGGATAGGCAGGCTGGAATGGATGACGTCTCCCCAACGAACCCCTCCTATTTATACCTGAACGGACGTGTGTTCGCCTAAGCGCCGTAGCTTTAAAAATGAAATCCTATAGATTTAGTCTTCCGGTTCGGTGACTATTGAGACTAAACCTCCCCGCTTCCTCTTCCGTTTAATCTTCCTCTCTGTGTGGACATTTACTACGGTTTGGGGGTTCGTCTCCCGAACTCAAAATCATGCACTTGATACGTTCAAAATTAACTAATTTCGATGAATTGTAATTTAGAGTTATGCCCCTCACTTTACATACTGTTTATCGCCTGTTCGCCGGTCACATCCTTGTACGCGCAGTTTTTGGGTCCACCACTCGCAAATTCTGATATATATTCAGAGAGGCGCAATTCGAAGGTCATTTCCCCAGTTTATCGCCCGTTTCATCAGCGCGGGTTCATCCCTCGACTGAATATATATCACCAAGTCTGTATCGCAATAGATGGCATTCTCTCGCAGCCTGTCCAGATAGTGATACAGATGTATCTTCCTCTGCTTCGCGCTTCCACGGCAGCAAGACTACGTCATCGCTGGCAAAAACGAGGTACGCCACTTCGATGCCGGGCGTGGCCAAAAAAAACATGCAGTTCTTTCGGTTCGGTGATTATCTTAATCATAGTCCGATCGTTCCGCTCCGTCAACTTATCTCACATCGAGTTTAGGCAGAGTTTGGCCAGACCCAGTTTCGCGTCATTAAACCTCATAACTTCCTATCCAATCTTATGCCTTCGCTCTGCCACAACGATTCTACATAACGATCCTCGTACTCGGGGCTTCGTCCCCAGCCGGGATAACCTCTAGCATCGGCTTTATTTTTTAGGAACGTAATAATGTAGTTCAAGAAAAGTCCCCCTCGCCTGTTTCGGGGTTGTATTGGGTCACCTGATACTCGTATAACTCATGGATCTCGAGTATCCTGTATCCCTTCTGCACAGCCAACCTAACTTCATACTTTACCCAGGTACCCGTGAGGGCGCGATCGTCATCCTCGGTATGCGTACATTCCGCACTGGGGGGTGTGAACGCATGTCCTACACAGGCAGAAAATGAGTTTATTACTACACCTGTAGGGAAGGACGGGATGGTATAACTCGTCTGGCGGAACGATCGAACATCTGATTAGACCCTCCATACATAGGCATGCTTCTATGTCCCCACATGCATCACCCACGTAAATGACTCGATGACTTATGGGGAACTTAAAGTACTTGTACATGTATGGATAGAGACTCATAACATCAACATATTGAATGGTTTCATTCTTCCACGCTTTACGGTAGAGACACATGGCCTCGGTTCGACCACCGTACAGGGCATCACGGTTACGCAGCGGACTCTGCTGTACTATGGGATGCGTGAGCTGTTCGGGTTTCTGTGTCACAACACCCTCTCATACTGTTCCGCTAATGTATCGCCACTAGTGGTGATGATGTCACGGAACGGTTGACACGTATGACCGTGGAAATAACATCTAAAGAACTCGTATATAGTTCGAGTCTCGGGGCAGTAACCGCCTACACTAAAGTGGGACAATTCGGGTACCTTGTACTCGCGACCGTGCATTAACTTTACACCGTCCGTCTCCTTCACATGCAGCAGCCACATTATTGCCTTCTTACTGTAGTTTTTGTTACACGTGTACCCTCCAGTAGGTTAAAGCCTATATATCAGGTAGCAGGAAACGTGTTCGCAGGACCTTATTGCATGCCGATGCGATAGCTATCGACTCGAGAAAAAGTCCAAATTCCCTATTTTCATGAATTCTCGCCGAAACACTCGGCATGCCTGCATTAAGACCGTAACGTTATCTTGACAGTATTGTTCGAGCACGCGCCTGTTGTCGAACGGGTTTTCCTGTGTCGCGTACCACTCGAGAAACTCATTCCACTCCCCTTCAACCATTTCATTCACCACATAGTACGAGACGTCTGGAAGGGGTCCTATGTAAATTATGTTATCCTCGGTGTTAAAGTAGTGAGGGTACCACGATTTCGCGACCGTATGGCCGAACGCTTTGAGCAGCATGCGCAGAGGGTAGGGAAGGAAGGACACTCTGTCCGAAAACACCAGGTGTTCCATTCGCATACACATGATTTTTAGACCGTTCATAATCAGGTCAGGTTTCCATTTCAATCATATCGCTCTACTCAGGATGAAGTGAAGGTCGAATGCCTTGGCGTTATGTGCAATATCGATTATCTTATTGGCCCAAGGGCGTGGTTCCGTTAGGTATGAAAGCAGTTCCCCCACGGGATCTTGCCAGAACGAGAGCCTCCTCGTAACGCATCGCACGCTGTCACATGCGTCTTCCACGTCCTCGCATCGAGAACAAAACTGCAGCACGCAGAAGAGTTTGGGTACGTGTAACTTAGCCTCGTCCGCGTACTCGGTATTTCGGCACGTCTCGAAATCGTAGAAGACGTAAATTACCTTATGCCCAGCGGGAGGTAACGCGTCCTTCAGAGGTCTGATGTAACATAGATGCCCTATTTCTTTGTTCTCCTTACAGGTCTCACAATATCTTTTCAACATTCGTGTTTTTCTCGCGTCACGGGACATCCGCACGTCTCGCAACACCGCTTACGTTCGCACACCGATTTCCTATTCGATGTGCGCAGCTTGTGGTTCGCGAAACATGCGGCGTTTCTAAAGTGCCTATGGCAGTCTTCGCAGGGGATTCGAACCTCCGCGAATGCGCCCGGCGGATTGACCATGAAATCGCTACACGTCTGGTCGCAGACGTGCGCGACGTCGCGTTTAGAAGTCTAGCTGCATCCTTTGCTGATGTACTTTTTTCACCGTGGCAAACGTAAGGTTCGCTATGAAATGATGTCTTTCGACCTCGTCGGAAAGTATATTGAGTCTTTTAGAGGAATCTACCTGCCCTTCGAACATTATATCTTCACAGCTCAGACCACGGTAGACGACTATCTTATCCTGCCGAAATTGTTCCTGGAATCTGACCAATTCGGGGATCCCCGCCCTGTTGGACAGATCGATACCGGTAGTCGCGAGTATGGTTTGGACTACTTGGCGTATCTTCCTGCCTTTTCGTTACGCCTTCAAATCAGGATCATTTTCCACCTTCGCTATAGATACTACTAGATCATGGGCTAAACAGTTCTCTTCCGCTTTCACCTCCACTATACTTGTCTTGAGATGAGCCATTACAGAGAGCGGTCTGCCCCTACTCTTGATCGCACGTTTCTCGAAACCGACGGGCATCCTGACCGAATGCACGTTTAGGACTAACGTTCCCAGAGCATCGAACCTAGAATACGATTGGAAGACTTTTTCGAACATGCTCCATCTCACGTCCGCGGATAGATGATCTTTCCGTCTGAAACTTATTCCGATCGGCTTGTCAATTTGATTAACCTGATTTTGAATCGTTATTCCCACCTTATCGCTATCACCTACATCACGTAACACCTATTCAATTAGGTCGTTCACACTGCCTAGGAAATATGTTATAGGATCACTATTGTCCGAAGGAGATATTAAGCGCGCCGTAATCTGCCTTCCTACAGCATTGTACCGCCTGTACTGTCTCATATTCCTGTCCAATATGTCGAATCTGCTAGCCACGTTCTTTCTCTCTCTCTCTCTACGAAAGATACACATATATTTAGGATCTACACACTCTAAATAAAACTCACTTACCTCATTTACATTCAGATTACTCACAATTCTGCCTATGGAGTCCCCACACACTGTTGCTACAGTGTATGAGCGACCCCTATTTATTGCTGACGGATGCTCACGTCATTCTCGTTTGTTTCAGGGTTGCGGGCTACACGCGCAACATTTCCCCCTCCACGCTTCATAGACACTTGAGGTAGTTATTATTTTGAGATACATACATCATAAACTTATTTCTGCTAAATGAGCATAAACTACATGCAGCTGTTTTTCTTCCCACTTACATGCAAAAAGGATGGATCTGGCAAAGAAACTCGAGGATGCCACTGTCAGCACTTCCTGCAGTTCCGTCAATATCAACTCATTAATACTAAATAGACAATACCCAATTGTCCGCGCCAAACCGATAACAGCTAAATTCGTATAAACCTTAAACTACCTGTTACACATGGCATGATCTGGTGGTTTAATTTCAATCAATGTCTTATTCTGTAACTTTGAATGCAATGTCTCACTGTGTTGTGGGGAGCAGAGAGCATCTGCATTATTTACAGCAAAACATTGCATAAAAATATTCATTTGTCTCTACTGGTACAATTAAATGCACCAATATCGAATTTCACGTAAGTTTTCTTTCATTACAATAGAAAATGTAAAAAAAAAAGTATTTTACTCCGTAACTGTGTAAAGAATAAATATGTGTGTGTGTGTGTGCGTGTGTGAGTGTGTACTTTTTGTGTCCTTACATATACTGAACCTTACATCCAAGAGATAGCTCTCTTTCTATTCCTCAGGCATTGCAGCCACATTTGCGTATCCAGGTGGGGAGAAATCATGTTTGTTCATGCATATGGTTAATAAGATCCTACATTTCATGTAATCGCATGCCATTATTTTTAAAAAAAGAGATGGTTAAAGCGGCAGGATTCCAACCTAGAATAGTTCAATTATGAGTCTGGAATCTTACCGATTCAGCCAAATCTTTTCGATAAACACACAATCATATAAAGTATACTTTAAAAGTAACCACCTGGTTACCGCGCTGACCGCCATATTGTAAAACGACCGACTTACACTTAGACATCTTGTACTTATTACACTCTTGCACTCATTACTACCAATCACGTGGTCTTACTTTAGCGCAAGACTGTACGGAGCTACCATCCTGATGATGGAAGCATTTTTCCCAGTCGAAAACCGATCGTTTTCAATGATATAATTATGCACTTATTACACTCTTGCATTCACTGCGACTTAGACCACTCTTGCTCCATCCTCCACAAGCCACGTGATCTTCATTTAGCGTGGGGGCGATGGAGGTTGCGATACCAAACTGCACGGGGGCACATTTCAAAACTGCATGGCGGCAACCACACTAAAGATGGCAGCTAAAATTCTAGGCAAAAGGTGATCCTTTTTAATACTGTGGACCAAATCGCCCCCACGACTACTCACAACTTATATTATGCTATCATACACAATTATTCGCCATTCGTTACTGTAGTGCTTTGTATATATGGGATATAAAACAGATTTTAATCTGTATCAATCCAAACACTATGAACTCGGTGCACCCTGTATATCAGTAATGTCTCACATCTCACACCTCCCCTGCCCCCGTTCATTTCATCTTAATCGGTTCCTAAAAATAAAAAAGAAAAAATTATGGCTCTTCCATGGTAAAAAAACACACGTCACACTTACCGGTCTTGACAGTACGTTAAACAGGCTTTGCCGCCAACTGTGGCCACGCTTCTCCCACAGCAGCACAATTATGCCGCACGACTGTACCACCTTCAGCACCAGCGGCTTCCCCAGAAAGCCAGTTCCGCCTGTGACAAATATCACCAGGCCACCAAAGAACTTTTGCACAGTAGACGCCATATTTTCTAGTTCTAAACAAAAATAAAACAGACTTTTGAACAGCAGCTTTCTTACATCTCTGCAAGTATCTTATTTGTTCGGCAACAAGGGCGTAACTTTAAACTCGAACAGTGCCAGGTGTTAAGTCATTTTTGGGAGCAGTGTGAAAGGGATTTTTAGTTCTTCCGAGATGTGATGATGCATTCTTGAATATTTCGTTAACGGAAATTGTGAGACGCAGGAGCAGCAATTTGCTGTTCACAGTTACACATGCTGTCTATCTCCCAGCAGTAGCCCTGCCCCATTACACTCTGCACGCCAATCACCATTCCGCCGTCACTCTGCAGTCACCTACAGCCACAGCAAGGCAGCACTTTATCGCGTGCTGTTACTGTACAGCAGTATACTGCAGTGTGTTGCTGTAATGATATATAAATTATAATATAATGTAATTCGTTACGGTGCGATAAGATACGATGAGATGGTATGCGATGTGATGCGATTCGATGTGATACGATACGACATACTATGTGATACATCACACGAAAAGTTACGATAGGATGTGATGCGATATGATATAATATAATATATCAATTTCGTTGCGTATTGCCTAATATATCCAGTTACACGTGCCCTCATATATCTCTCTGCACATGCCATGCCAGTATAAGCTATACAATATTCCACTGTAACGAACTGTTGTATTTTCCATCGCGCAGTGTAATGTGCAGTACGGTGTTTTGTGACGTCATGTAGTTTACTGCGTTACTTAAATGTGACGGCATTGTATTCGTAACAAGCGCCACGAGAAAAAATCAACTGTCGCACAACCATGCAGTATAGTCCTTATTGAGAAGCTAACCTTTTCTCAGGTAGTCAAGAAATTCTCCATATTTATGGAACCCGAAGGTTCATTATTGCATTCATAAGTGCCCGTCACCCGTCCCTATCCTGAGCCAGCTCGATCCAGTCCATGACCCCCAAATTCCACTACCTGAAGATCCATT
>Ga0123353_10003333_pt1 | contig 20265 bp, 12 predicted proteins | sample TergutLab28metaG_3_FD_92763 | JGI IMG/M metagenome (GOLD analysis project Ga0123353, IMG submission 92763) | Labiotermes labralis P3 segment gut microbial communities from Petit-Saut dam, French Guiana - Lab288 P3 | ecosystem: Host-associated > Arthropoda: Insects > Digestive system > Gut ... | reverse complement strand
GAAGAACAAATTAAACTAGGTGAACGCGCAAAGAGGTTTGGTCTGGATCCGTCAGATGTAAAACCCGTAACAGAACAGCAAATTGCTGAGTTGTATAAAAGGTAATACAAAATTCCTAAAGTTACGTGTGGCATTAATAACAGCAGATGTATTTTACATTGAGAACTTGTTGCAGTTTGGGCATGAAGGAAGGAGAAGGTACTGAAAAGCATTTCCGACTGAATACACTGCATGTGAGAGGTACAGAAAACATGAGCACCAAGGATATTTTTAATTATTTCAAAGATTATGGGCCTGCTTCCATCGAATGGATTAACGATTACTCATGTATGTTTCTCTTACATAAATACAGTAGTAAAATGAAAACTACTTATTTCTGAGTTTGTCTGCTATGTACCAGTCCTTCATTTCAGGCAATGTAGTTTGGATTGACAATCTGTCTGCAGCCAGAGCAATGATTGGACTTTCTAAACATGTTAAAGGCTTGGAAGAATTTCATTCCAAGGCCAATCCATTTATTAAGGAAAGGGAAAAGGAAAGTGATAAAGAGAATGAAAAGGAGGAGGTGGTGGTTGTGCAAGAGATTGAAGAGCCAGACGGAGATGACATTATCATGGTTATGGAAAGAAGCAGACCAGTATGTAGAAAGAAATGAGATGTTCCCAGTAGTTCTAGAGTACAGACGTCAGTTCTCATTATTAATTAGTATCTCTTTCAGGTCACAGAACAAACTCAGATGGACGTGGACAGTGATGTAGTTCATGCATCTGATATTCCAATTCCAATTCCACCTGGAAGATGGAGGAAAGGCATATCACACCCCAAAGCCAAATGCATTCTTTTGAGGTTTTCAACTCGAACTGATAAAAAACGGCCACAGGCAGAGAAAATGAGTGAATATTATAAAAAATATGGCAATCCTAATTATGGAGGTAAATAATTCATTGTACTTTTGCACAAAATGAATGATCAGCTTGTAATTATTTTGACACTGACACAACAAACTACTATTACTTACCTAACAGGAGCAATATTTAGGAATAAATATGCTAACATAATCATTTGTATCTGTCATGTCTGCTAATATAGAGTTTCGGACATTTAACATGAAAAGTTGAAGCCCAAGATAGTTGGATATAATTTGTAGTATTTATGTTGGAATCCTTGACTTGAATTTATCATTAATATGAAAACTCATCTCCGTGGATGACGTTTTTATGGATTTTGGCAATTGTCACTTGAGTTTCTGTAGTTGTTGGCAAACCCTGATGCAGTACGGTGTGAAATCTACAAGATGCAGGAAGGAAGGAGGCAGTAACAGTGATATATCTTATTATTATATTAGCACAATAGTCATAAGCATTGCTTTTATCAATGAAATAAAAGAGTATTTGGAAGTGTTAGTGTGCTGGATAACATTTTGTTTAAAAAAAAAAACCCTGTGCCAAATTTCATGAGAATCTGACAAATGGTTTGGTCACTGATACTAAGCCACAGATGGAGAGACATGTTCTTCACTTAAGGCATTCTTGTCTTTTACTTTGAAAAAAAACTACTAAATGGGATATAAGCATTGCTACTGTTTTTTGTTTGTGTGGTCACAAACTGCCTTCTTCCTTGTCGGAGAGTGATGAAACAGCTTCCACTAAATATACAAGAAAATTAAATGCTGTTGCATGTGTTATTGATTTGTTGGAAATTTTTCTTTTGTCACATTGATATTGTATAATTCCAGGAATCAAAGGTCTAATTACATCATCCAGAAAGCGGCAATATCAGTGGCGTGAACATAATGTTAAAGTTTTTGAAGATGACAGAGGTGATGAGAGAGACTTCATTGAAGTTTTCAGTGATGGGAAGAACCCATGGGGTAACTTGGCAAAATCATGGAGCAACCTAGACAAAAATCGTAGCAGGAGAAATTCAGGTACAATGAACCCGATTTAGTTACAATCATTATACAGTAAACAAAGATACTTCAGATAATTTCATGTGGTATACCAACACTTTGTTGAAGCTTGGGTAGTGTAGTTGCTACAGTAAATAGGCTATGGGCTGCACAACCAAGGAATAATGTTATATTTCCTTGCAGGAATAAGATTTTTCTTTCCTCTCCAAAATACCTAGACTAGCTCTTGTGTGCACCTCATGTACTATCCAATGGGTACTGGGAGCACTTTCCCGAGTAGTCAGGAAGTCAGGGGTGAATCTTAGCACTCTCCTCCAGATGAAGAATACATGGTGTTATACTAATGTACCTCCTGATATGCATAGGGATAACTTTACCTTTTCTCTTCTGCTAACGCATTTATATGTATGTATGTAGATGTTAACTGTTTTGAACTTGATTTGATATAGTAGTTGCAGTATTGAGATATATACATAGAAGTCTGTTACAAAGTTATAATATGGAGTGTGTTGTTGCTGTTTGAAATGTATTCTTTTTCCATATTTTTATAATTTATGTACTGTACAGTGTGTTCATCGTCACTTTTTGTCCGCAGACTCACATGATACAAGATCATCATCTCAGCCAAGAACATTTCCTATTACACAACCAAGCTCTAATGAACAGCAAGGTAGGTCCATTCTTCACCGAACCGAAACGGTGGCAGCAGCAGCTCCACTGCTGCAGTCAGATTCAGATGAGGCTTCTGAGACAAATGCAAGTGATGAGGAATCACAATGGACAAAGAGAAGCAAGATTCCTCGCATGAGAATGTATGCCGATGAAGAAGAGGTTCGCATAGAGCGTCGCAAAGCTCAAGTACAAGCTCAGTCAAAAAGAAAAATAGACAGAGATATGAAAACCTATCATGAGAAGATCTCAAGTTCTGAAGATAGGAGGAAGCACAGGAGAAGCAGCAGCAGTAATGTTCATCGAGAGAGATCCAGGTCACAAGCTGGCAACAAAAAAATTAGTCAACAGAAAAGTGAAACATTTGACAGCTTTAAGAGGGATTCAAGATCAAAGAATCATGATGATCTACGGAGTAGGTTAGGTAGGGATGGGAAAAGGAAAACTAGCGAAGGTGCGAGTGTTGTTACTTCAACAGTGTGGGAAAGACTGAAACACCATCGTACAGGTGATACAGTTGACTGGGAAAAAGAAACCAGTGATAGTGATTCTGATAACAATGATCTTGAAGACAGTTATGCTGATCTTAGAAACTCGGTATTGCAGGGAAAGAAACCCAGTTCAAAATTTGAAGGAGGAGACCTTAGATCAAAGCTGAACTTAAAGAAGACTATGAGGCAGCATACTCCAATGCAGAAGTCACCATTGCGTATTGAAATTGATAATGATGAATATTACAGACTTATTGGCAGTGATCAAGAATAATTTTATTTTCCAATAGTAATATGAAACTTCATTCATAGCAAATCATTAGTAACATCATTCACAGTACTAGCTTCAGGCAGTTTTCTTACATTCACAATTGTCAAAATAAAGTTGTGATTGTGCACAGTTATTGGAAATTTGTTTAATGTAAATGTTTTTCCTCTTTTGTTGGTATTTATAGTACCTTTTTTGAGTTTTCATCATGGAGATGCAAATGTCTTTTTGTAATTTGAGTGACTGAATTCACAAGTAGTGCATTACAATGTTCCTTGTGTTTTTTTAGTGGTTTTTAGCTCTGCCAGAAGTCACCAAAAACCAAACTCTTTAAGCCCTGCAAGCTGTCTCTGCCTTTATTTTTCTATCAGACTGTTTTTCTAATCCAGATTTACTCTTTCCACTTAAATACAAGGTACCTGTTTTATCTGATCCATATCATTGGTTACTCTTGTTGGCTCACCGATTGCATAAGTTGTAGCACACTTGGCAGCGTGGCCATATGCACATTACCAAAAACAGCTTGTCTGGTCTCTAGCTATCAACAGTAGGTGATCAGCTGCAATGGAAATTCTAATGAACCAATATATTTTACTGTACAATACAAATGCTGAATAAGACAGCCTACAAGAAGCGCCATAATAAATTCTGATGAAAGTTCCGGTATGTGCCTGTTCCAAATACTAAAACAATTATAAGTACATGAAAAGGTTTTGAGCAATAAGCTCCTGTCTTAGGAAGAGAACACAGAACAGCCTGCTGAGGACATCTTAGTCAAAACTGGTACTAAAGTGGAGCCCTTCAAGAAAATTGTTGGTTTGACCTGCACAGGAAATAGGTGTCTGCATCATCACATACTGAAACAAAACTGTCTATATTTACGTAAGAAAACTGTGGTATACCAACTGTATGACACAGCTAATGAAGCAAGACCACATTTTGTGTAGTAGTACTCTCATGGGATGCTTGATGCAAAAAAGTGCATACATGAACTCTCAAAATAATAGGTACCAGTGTGAGAAATATTCCATGTTAATCCAAAACGTGTCATTAAATAACAAGGTTCTTGTGTGGTTTGTGTGAGACTATGATTATTGTTCCCATTTTTCTCTCTGGGGGTATAAATTCACACTCTACAGAACACACGTTCTGACACCATTTTCTGAATACCTGTGCAATTATGACAGTACCCCATGACTTTCAGCAAGACATTGCAACAGCTCACTCTAAAAAAAATTCTATGCATTAGTGACAGGTTGTTTTTGGTGACAATAAGCAAAGGATTGTAACCTCATTTGCCAGAATGTATGTAATTCTTACTTGTGAGACATATTACTGGATAATGATGAAGATGGTCTGAAAAAACATTCATGAAGGGATGTAGTGCTGATAATGGCTCAGAATGTAGCAACTTCATTTTCACCAGCCAAACTGCAACTTAAAATGACTGCATTTATTAGATATGATGCATGTCAGCAAGGAAACCATTTCCAGCACCTTTAAATGCGGTGAGTAAAAACCTAACATTGACTGCAGTGCACTGAAGTACAACCAATGGACCCTCTCACTGCAGATTTGAAGAACTTGTGAAGCGATCAAGTTACAGATCAGATAAAGTGTTTGTCCTATGTTTATCGCACCACGTCACTTTCAGAAGTTTATATTTGTTAAATCTTTGCAGGGATTGTTGTGACTTCACTTTCAACTTGTGAGTTTGAGCCAAGATGAATGGAAACTTTTCACAGTTGAGGTCTAAAAGCCAAAAATAAAAGAACTGAGTGGTACCAATTAATGCAACCAATAGTGATGCATGCCTTACTGCATCGAAAAATCCTATACACAAATTACCCTAACAACTACAGAATGTGACTTGTACAGTACAGTACTTATTACAACTATAATGCAGCAGTAATTCTCACACTTCATTCCATGGAATACTTTGGTAATATACTACTTTACTATGGACATATACACACATACCTTATAACCAAATCTAAGGTTCACATAAATTGCATTTGTACCTGTCACAGTAAACTAATAAATCTGTAAAATGTTTCATTGAGTACTTACCAAACAAGGTGGTTGAGCTTACTTTTCTGCTACAAGTGCCTTCAAATTTCAGACAGTATCATGAAGTCCTAAGTTCCAAGTCACACTTTGCATTCTGTTAGGCTAATATTTTGTGCTACTTAATCCACAAACACATGAAAACCTAATAGCACTTTTCTTACCTCATGACTTCCCACAGAGCTTCCTTATGCTTGTCCAGACCTTTGTGAATGTTCTTCAATTGTGTTTTGTACATGCCTGAATGGTCCCTTAGTGGATGAGTATTGTTGTACAAAATACATGCATTAAATTGACTTAACAGTCACTTTATGTATCAAATACCATGTAAGATGCATAATATTCTTGATACCGCATAGCCTGGAAATGAACACTATGTGTGAGTAATGTTTGTTGTCTTGTCCCTCTTCTATCACTTCAATCAACAGTTCAACAGTGTAGCATTTTGTATGTCACCATGTTCAGTAATACTTGTTGCACAATCTGTGCCTCTAAATCAAAAGTTTGTGTGTGCATGTATACATATATATCACAAAAGCAGTATCAAATCCACAGTCCCAGACCTTGAGAAGGCCAATGCCCTAAACCAAGTAAGATATGATTTCAGAGAAAATGTGTTGTACACATTAGCCAAAATGCCTTGTGTAGATATGGCTCTTTTCAAATTGGATAAAATTCCTGTAGACACACCATTAAGTAATAGACAAAGCTTATTATTTGACAGATATCTTCAATTTAAGCCAGTTGACTGGACTAATACATAATTGGATAACAACAAAAACTGAGTGGGGTGTTTAGTACTAAATACCAACATTTCAAACCATAGTGTAAATGTATAGAGCTGTATTTTACCTTATGACAGCTCTGTGAGTTGCAGAATACTATTAATCTGTTGCAATATTTGCTGTGTTAAGTCTTCAATGTAATAAGTGGTGATATAGTTACTAGATCTTACAGCTTTGTCTTAAGTTTTTAACATGTTTGGAATTTTCCTGTTCTTGTGAAACTTCCTTTATGACTTGCACGCTGTGGTCCAGTGGCTATTCACTTAAAAACTGCAGGCAGTTCCCTCACAAATGGCTGTGTTCCATCTGTACAAATATTTCTCACTGCCTTTTTCACAAGTCAGCCAAGCTTCAATCTGAAAGTAGCAAGTTTTATGGATGCACCTAACTACGAAAATGTAAAAAATTTAAACAGACAAACAATAATGCATGACTCACCTGACTGAACAGAAGAACTAGCACTACCATGGATGTGTCAAGTTACAACCGACCTACCTCTTGATTTGTTGTCTTCTTCTCCATCTCTTGAAGTACACTGTTTATGTCCCGTTCACCTGTCCGAATTCTTGTAATTAATATAATAATTATGATAAATATATGTAAGACAGGTTACTAGCTATAGTCATAGAGTCCTGAGTTCCACTCAGAATCTATGGGGATGTTTTCAGAGGTGCTGTACCCAGTCCTTGGTTTTAATTAAAACAGCCAGAAGAATTAAGTTCACAGTTATTTACTTGAACAAAATGATAGTTGCTACACACGTCATGAATCACAATTTCTTGATGGCAACTCTTGTCTCATGGCATCGAAATACACTTTATCACAAACAGTATTGTTTTAACCTCGCAGACACATCAACACTTCAGGTACAAGCCCATTTTCATTCACTTTATTTCACTTTCCTGCAGTCCCGTTTCATACCTGACAATGTCTAATTATGACTACAGTTATTTTTAAAAATCTGAATAAAGTACGCTGTTTTCGCATCCGCTCTGACTGATCAAATTCCACCAACTATCTGCGTCATCCCCCAGTTTCCCTACACTTCTGAATTTTGAACAAAATCTGAAGGTTCTCATTGGCTAAAATTTTGATTCAGCAACCCCTCATAGGTCGTTTAACAGACCAAAGGTAGCACACATGTCCTTACACCAAGAGTTACAGCTTGCTGGCCTGTCAACTTAACCCCCTGCTGTTTCCAAAAGATCTGCTTTTCTGTGCTTGTTAAAGTCTTCTACCCCCATTTCCTGTCCGGTCAGTAGCTGCTAGTCTTGTATTCTCTCCACCTACAACATTATGTGCGGCCTATGGTTTGGTTTATCAATCACCCTTAATAAATATAAATCCCTATATAAATTTATGGAATCTGACCATCTTAGTAATTTATGTATCCTTGTTTCTCCAAATAACTCAACCCTATCCATACAGTTACAAAGTAATAGCTGCATACAAGATGCTACACCAAATATGGCTGCATTTTAGATATGCCTACATCCGTACTAATTGCTTACTAAAGTTGCTCTGTTCATCAGTATGCTCTAAATTGAGAACCACTATAGGAAATTTCATGAAATTGATACTAGGGAGTTCAACTGAAATTCATCAATCCATTCCACCTTTGGTTAAAATTTAACACTCTACATGAAGACCGTGTATTTCCGCACATGTATCAAGCTTGCCTCGCCATGTATTAATCAGATAAAGGTATGTTTGGAATAAAAGTTCAAGAGAAAAATGAAACATCAATTTTATGCGCCATACTTCTTATATATAAATAATATGTTTTTTTTTTTAATTAGCAAATATATATGGGGAAAAAAAGGAAAAAAATTATTCCTTATTTTGCCCTTCACTTCCAGCACTTCTTCCTCCCCTACTAATGCCCTGCTGGAAGCTTTATAGTGCCCATCAGCTGACAGTCCTTGCCCTGCACACTTCACCTGACTTCAACCCACTCATTCCCAGTCCCAGCCCTTTTTAGGGCCCCTGTAGTTATACAGAAGGGTGGTTTTGTTTTTAGACAGCTAACCATGAGGTAGGTGACATTGATGCTACATAGCAAAATGTATGGTCAGCCACTTGGCTTAGCCCAATCCAGTGGTAGAAGCTCCTCCATCACATTTCTGTGTGTTTCTGTGTGGCCATTTCTTAACATCTGCTCTCATGCGCATCACTGGTGGTGATCAGAATTCAAACACCTCCATCTTGCCTTGTTAAAATTCCACAAAGGTATATCCTGTCCCCCTCCCCACTGCTCCATGACTGGAGTGCTTAACTTTTCCAGTCAGCCAATCGTTGGTTATACTGACCTAGTATTCATGCGTCCACCACTTTCATCATTTCTCTGACATTTCGACCTATCAAGACGTAACTACTACATCAACTCAAAAAATCAGGAATCAGTTACTCGGTGATGCAGCATATCTCAGAAGAATGAAGATGTAAACTATGCAAAAACCTATAAACTCACAAATTTTAACAAATGTACATTTTTTGGTGTTTTGGAATTACTATGTACTTGTACGAAGTCTAATGGATATGATTTTAAACTGCAAATCTCAGTAACAAGTGGCTGTGTTGTGCATAGCTCTCAATAACGGTGTTAGGACTGACAACTGTAGAGCAGTAAGAACCATATTTGTAATAAAATGACTTTTATGTTGTATTAGGATGGATATTATATACATGAATTTTTTTTCAATCACATGAATTTGGATGGTATAGCCTTACTTTAATACAAATTCAAGAGGATACACAGAAAGTGACAAACAAATACAGTACATAAGAAATTCACGGAAATAATCTGAAGAGGGATTAATGAAACAGCAGATCTGAAGAGTTGTTCTAAATTACTGTCAGAAGAAACATCAGTCAGAAATCAAGTTTCAGGTCTAATTAACTTAGTGGGATATGGGCAGAAACATTTTTCAGGAACAGAAATGGCAAAGGTGTAGGAAGATTATGTTTGATGTGTAAATTATCAGTCTTATGAATGCTGAATGAACCCATCAAATCATTGCCGGAGGTAACAGATGCACTAATGAAAGAGCAGTGGGAGAGGGAATTTTGGATTGTTCATTGCAATTAGGAAGAGATGAGACAGATTTGTTTACACATACCACACCAGAGAGGAAGGAGACACAGCATGGCTACTGCAAGCATTTTAACTGAAAAATGAAAATCATTTGATACAGTTACAAAAATCTTTGGGCTTCAGCAACATAGAAAAATTAAGCTGTATATCTAGTAACCCTCACCATTTATCAAGTACTTTAGAACATGTTACATTGCACTTACTTGTAGGAACTTTAATGTTCATAGATTCAGATGCAGAGAATGTGCTATAAAAAGAATATGTCAGTATAAATGCAACTATCCAGCTGAAGACAAAACACAGCCAACCCTCACTACATCATGCACATAATATATACCTCATATAAATGGATGACAGCTATCACAATATGAATCAACCACTACCAAAAAATCTTTAGTGAAGTAATAACACCTGACATGAAGTTGTGTAGCCTACTAGAAACTTACTGACATTCAGGACAAACCATCTTCTGAAGATGGAGGCAGTGGGTTCCTCTGAAATTCTAATAAATTTCTACAAGACCCCCCAATTTCACTTCAGAGAATTCTTAGTAATATTACTAGTTTAACAGACCCATTTATAACTTTCCTTCACCAAGCAGTTCATAAATGTACAATTCTATGGTATATTTCATATGTAACAGACATACATCCTCTGAATAATATAAGCTATAAAATACAGTAAAAAAATAAACACCCTGTTTCCAGCATATATAAATATCATGTATAAGTACCAGATGTATACACCAGGAAATAAAACCACGTGACATCTGTATTGTACAAATTTCAGATAAGCTATACAAATACTTGACAGGGCAAGCATGATTTACTTCACACATCTGGTGTCATATAACCAACACTTCATGTACATGTAATGTAGATTACTTCCATACTCTGCTTCTTCAATGAAAACTCTGTACTTCAAACATGCTTCTCTGCTCACTGGTATTTGTCATTCATTTGTTCACTCATTCTCTTGATTTATCTTTTGCAATGTACCGGTCCAGCAATTTCTCTCCTTCTGGATCAAACTCAGATAGCTTACGAAATCCTTCATCATCCACAAAACAAATCTCATGACCATCCTACAAAGAAATTAAATTTCATGTTGGTTTGAGCAGTGTACACATTCAAAAAAATGTAATTAATCACCTTCTTTTACTTCACTGCTGTCCTAATGTTATTTACTTAACAGCACTAATGGAACTTCATTCTCATTTTAGGTCAGAATTCTGTGATAGAGAACGGAAAAAATATACCTGGTAATTTGGATTAACAGAGGGCTATTATGCCACTAATTTCAAATGAAAAAGAAGAAACTCATATCTCTCGCTTCAGTCAAAGTACACAAATAAAGCTATCTTGTGTATACTATGTGGTACAGTACACACAGGAAGCTGTCTCGTGCAGACTACATAGTACCTTATACACATGAATCGCTCTCATGGTACTTTATTTCCAACCTGAAAGTACAAACACTGTGGATACCAGGAAACTGAATATACTTATATATATGATGTATCTAATTATAAAAATACAAGTTCAATTCAGAACAGTGCACAGATAAAGTTGTTCCACGTGTGCCATGCAGGCACAGACAGAGAGTACAGCTACAGCTCTACTCAGTCTCAACATCAATGAGGTCAACATCATGATCCAGCAAATACACAGACAAAAAGTGAGGTTTGTTATAGTAAATGGCAGTTTGGACCACAAAAGTTTGGCAGTAACACTCGTGACATTCTAGAACGGCTGTCTGAAGACATTCTACCTGCAACTGATTATGATTACAATAAAAACAATAATTCTATGCCCATCCATACTAGAGAAGTTCTGAACACTCACGGCAGCAAAGTTAAAACTCATGTTAGGTGTACACTGTATAAATGAGCAAGACAAAGAATAAAAACAACACCCAGTGGAGTTTCAAGATATATCAAATGAAGTACTCTTGTTTATTTCCTACCACTACTGGAGTGGGTAACAAAAAGAACTTTGACTTGTAAATGCCTCTGTTGAAGAAAACTTCCATCTTTCCTACTTAACAGTAATTCAGAATATTAAATTGTATGCCAAGGTAAGAGGCCTCATTCTACCATCTTCGTGATGTCCTAGATAAACATACTCAAGTTTGAAGATCCTTCCAACCACAGAAACTGTCTGCCCTTACCGGATCAGCTAATATGACGACACACACTGTTGCTTTCCCTGGTGTGTCCAGTGATATCAGAGGTGTCAATATCTTGTGATTTGTGGCTTTAACCTTTTCTTCTATCTGTGGTTGTTCCTCAAAAGGACATGAGAAGGCAATGCGCCCATATGCCTTGGCATGATTCACAGTAGTACCTGTAATTAAGAGCACTTTCAATATTCTTACACATAAAGGTATTAAATATTAATAACATGAATCATAAATGTATCATGGAGCACTGCTCTTTCAAAATGAAAAGAAACTCAAACCTTCAAACCCCAAATGTTTTACTTATCAATGTTTTCGATACTGTCCTCCCATGGCAATGCATAAATCAATTTCACAAACCTTTGAATAGCCCTGGCGTGATACTGTAGTAACCTTACACTATTTTTGTATCATAATTCAAAATAAAAGCCAATAAGAAACTCAAAAAATAAAATGGCAGCTGGAACTGATGGAATACATCCAGAATAAATAAAATATGGTGGAAATAAACTATTGAATAGAATTTATGAACTAGTAGGACAAATTTGGGAGGAGGAAAGAATACCTGAAGAACATGAAAAAAAATAATAGTTCCTATACGCAAAAGAGGAGAGACAGAAATGTGTGAGAATTAAAGGGGAATAGCATTAGGAAATGCAGCTTGCAAAATTTTGTCGAATATATGAGTAATATTGGAAAAAATTAAACCATATACTGAAAATTACAGGGGACTATCAGAATGGGTTCAGAGATGGAAGATCTGTAACTGACAACACATTTGCATTGAAAATAATAAACAAGAAAATCTGGGAGTATAATCAGTGTGTAAAATATTTATTTACTGATTTTCAAAAGGCATATGACTCTGTACATAGAGACACACTATGGAAATGTATGGAAGAATTTAAAATTCCTACAAAATTAATAAATATATGTAAAACGTGTAAAAAAGACAAGAAGTGCATTTAGAATAGAAGAAGCATTGTCATCTTCCTTCAAAAATAAAACAGGGTGACTCTCTATCACCAATATTATTCAATTTAGCATTACAAAAAGTGATACAAAGTATAAAAATGGTTCCTAGTGGTATAATGATTGGTAAAGAACAATTGAATGTATTAGCATATGCAGATGACATTGCATTAATTGGAAAAAATTAAACAGAAATAAGACAACTCTTTGTAGAAACAGAAAACATTGCCAGAAAGTTAGGACTACAGATAAATCAAGGAAAAACAATATATATGTGGAAGGGAAAAACAGCTCAAAACAAAATAAAACAGGGCAATTAACAATAAAAAATTATACATTTGAAATAAAGAGTTGAAAATTTTGAATATATAGGTGTTATAATCAATGAAGAAAACAATCACCAAATAGATTTATAAGAAAGAATAAAAAATGCTAACAAAACATACTTCATGCTACATAAATTTTTTAGAAATAAAAATACATCTAAAAAACTAAAATTAAGACTAAAGAACACAATTATAGACAATACTTTAACATATGCACCAGAAATCTGGATACTAACAAAGAGAGATAGAAAGTTAAATAAACATTTTTGAAAGGAAAGTGTATAGAAGAATTTAAGGCCCAGTATATGATAATGAAAAAGAAAATTGGAGAATATTAACCAATAAAGAAATTTATACAATAGTTAAAAAAACCACTATAACAGAGAAAATAAGGTTAAATAGATTAAGTTGGTTTGGGCATGTACGAGAATGGAAGAAAATAGAATTCCCAAAAAAATATTATATACGAATTTGGAAGCAACACGGCTGAGAGGTGGACCAAGAAATAGATGGCAAGATGTAGTGTGGGAGGATGGAAGACTAGTTGGTGGAAAAGGGTGGAAGGAAAGGGTACATAACAGAGAGGAACTGAAAAAGTTCCTGAGAATGGCAAGGAATCGTTGCATTCTGCACATACCAATGGGATGAATGAACTTAAATTATCCTTGACATGCTTCGAACAAGTAATTGTTCATCATCAGGAGTTCTGTACAAGCAGCTTACAGTATTTCACCATGCATCTTACAAGGAGTCTAGTCGCTGACACTATACAAATACTGTATGCTGCTTGTACAGAACTCCTCCTGATGATGAATAATTACTTCTTCACAACATGTTGAGTATAATTTAAGTGAAATAAATTATTAAGAAAAGTGTGCGTCTTGTTGGTCTTTCTCCGTAACTGCAGTATCTTGAACTCAAATGCATGGAAACCAACCCATGAGAAATTGGAAATGTGGTGACCACAACAATGACTTCTGCCTGTTGCTACATCAAACAGTCAGAGTGAAAAGGGATGTTAAGTTGTTGGATAAACTAATATCCTACTCATTCATTCTGTAACTTCTCGGTGTCTTGTGTTCCCTTGCATGCACTTTTCCCTCAAGGCTGTTCTGTTATTATTCTAAGGTACACTGGGGTCTTTGCTTCTTGTTTCCTTGTTGCAGTCTGTGGACATGTGAGACTTCAGCAAGGGAAACAATACATTAAAGAGAACAAGTGACATAAAATGCAACAATTGAACAGATATATAACCAAACCAATTTCAGACAAAACAAGATATTTTAAACTAGCTTATCCACTTCATGAAAAGTTTCCTACAGCCTGAAACTTATGTCTTTAAAATGATTAATTTAATTGCTGACATCAAACACAAAGCACATGATAGAAATAGACTGCAATCAGCAGTTATGTATGCTACATGTAGGACTGAAAGAATATATGTAAACAAATATGTTAATATGGACATTAAACTATACTGTACTATTACACTAGAGAGTCGTAAAAATATCGGTGTAATTGAACAGTTCAACAAGAAAAAATTAATTCAAGAAAACAGTTTCTATTAAAAGGTAATCTACAACAGATAATAGGCCTGGTTTCCTTGCATCACACAGTTGAAATGGCAAAAAACAGAATATCTCATATGCTAACATAATCGTTTCAATTATCTCAGCATAGTAGTACGACACAATGCTGTAAGTAATGAAATGACACATTAAGATCATGAAAACTAACCCTATTCTTAATATACACAGGATATTTCGTTTTCAAATGACTTTTGGGCTGTAAGTGGTGTTAGGGCCAACGAAATAAATGTCTCACCAAACTTAACAACTAAATAAAAACGTTTTAACGAACGAGTATATATCAAGGAGCAAGAGTTTTTTAAATTAAAGTCAACACTTAATGACCTAAAAACTAACCACACTACGTAAATTCCCACGCCACATGCACATATTTGAGACTAGTCATAATCCTATACAGATCTGGCTGGGGGAACAAAAACTTGTATACGGCACTATTCCATAACATTAAACATATCACAAACTGCGACTTCACGTTTTGCTACTGCCATACAATGGCATTTTAATCAACAAACCATCGTTTTGCAAACCATACAAACGAATCCGTTGATGAATTGCAGAAAGTAATATTTATATACAGGCGAGAAATATTTTAACTTTAAACAATTAAAATGAATCATAACGTGACATTTATTAGTTTAAGTACGACTTCCCACTGAAACAAATAATAATCACCTTTAACGCCAGCCATGCTGCAAACATCTGACAGCAGGTATCGATGACGTCATTTTGCGCTGTTGTCGAAATTACAGCAATCTGACATTTCATCAGACGATCTTTGCTCAAAAAGTTCCATGTAATTTTCAGGGTTCAGTTTTGACTTTAATAACACCAATACTTGTATGACGTTTCAGTTTAGGTTATGATATGATATTTCGCATTACAATTCTGTTGTCATTCATAAAGGGCACTAGGCGCGGTTTGCATTTATTATAAATACGATTACCACTTAGTATGCTGTCAACATCGAGCTCACGCCTCGAAACATCAATAATCTACATTGTTAAGGATTTTGTAGCATATCACATTGAGGAGAGAAAGTAATTCAAAGTGGGCAATGTAAGAGGGACAGTATTCACAATACTACCTGTATAGTCATTATTTATTGACAATATCAGAAATGATTTGAAAATGAACCAATTTTTATTAATATTTCGGCGGGTCAGTATTATTCTTAAATGGTCTATTTTGTATCATTGTTAATAATTAGTGAGTGTGCATATGGATTTTTTACGTTCAAAAAAAGTATATTATGTGCGATCTATGCTACCGAGCATCTGATATTAAATTACATCGATGTAACTAATAATAACCATATCCAAAGGTGAATGGTTACGGATACAATGACGCGATAAGTTTTAGAGAATGACAGCTGTCATACATTTATTGATTTTTTTGTGGCGCTGTAGTCCAAATCGGGCGTAGGCCGAATCATTGTATGGGCTTCCAGATTGCACACAATTAGACACATGCAACCGGTAGGACTCCTATGAACGAGCAATAAGCTCGCAGCAGAGGCATACAACACAAGAGAGGAACATACATGCCATCGGCGGGATTAGAATCCGCGATCCCAGCAATCAAGTGGTTACAGACCTACGCGTTAGGCTGATCGTCCACCAGAAACATTTATTGATTACCAATACATGTTAAAACCAGGATGAATTTGTGATTTATCTAATTTTAACACCTCTACTAACATCTTAATTGAGTAACGTAAAGATGTTAAATTCCTACTAGCTTCCCATCCATACGGTTCGTTGCTAGCCAGCGTATGGCTTGGGTTGGCCATCGGTTCAAAGATGAACCTGCGCAATGCATGAATAACTCACCGTTTTAACAGGTAACGTACATGGAACCCCAAGAAGTCCGCATTTTTTCGCGCCATTTTGTCAGTAACCGTTCAGCTTCGTATGTGGTATGTTTGGTTAAATCGATGTACAGTAACCTAAGTACGTTCTCCCTAAATAGAGCACATTTCTCCTGGTGCACCTGTATGAAGCATCCTGTTGTTTAAAAAATGAAAGTATTGTTCAACATGCATTCTATATTCTGCCATTTTTAACATAAGATCAGTCAAATGAAAAATATAAAGTGCTTAAGAAAATAATGTATAATAACCTAAGTAAAACACTTAATGTACAATTGGATAAATGCAGTCACATTTTTCACATATGCATGTGCATCATAGTCAAGCCACAAGCAGTTGAATTCAGAGATAGAAAGAATAGAAATAAACTACTGAATGTAAGATGTAATTTATTTCTCCCCCCTGAATTCCACAGATAATGACACAAGCACACAACCTTTGTATTCTGAAGCCACTCCAAATGAAAGCTGTAGCACTGAGGTAATAATTCGTACCAATCCACAACACTCAACCAACTAAATGCATGTTAGTTGGTTGAGTGTTGTGGATTGTTTATTGACAATGCACAGAAAAATATAAAAAATGAGAGTGACAATACAGTATAAGTCTAAACAACCTTTGGAATTTCTCAGGTGCTGTGCAATTTTGCACAGTGGTAGATATTACATGGTTAGTATGTTCTACAGAACATAGAAAAATTTAAATTTTTTTTAGTGTACCTTCAAGGCACGTACACATGTAAGAGGAATAGCTCCATATATTCTTAACCTTGGCACTAGATGGAAGTGAGTGGCAACTTCATGCCCCTGCCACTGTACCCTAAGAAAAATCCCAGTACTCACTGAATCGGAGAATGCTGCATTATGGTGACAGAATAATTAATACTGCTCAGTAATCAGTTGTGCTGTATTCCAATCTTGCATTAAGCTCCACCAGACACAGCTAGTCTATGACAAGTTGATTTTTCACATCTCTGGGCATAGGCATTCGCTTATGGAGGACATTAGCCCACACTACTGCTGTATTGTCACTTCCGATACCAGAACAGCTGAACAGGCGCATCATCTCTCATTACCCATGGAGTGGAGATGGTCTCAGTGTGATTGTAAAATGTATTCAGCAGAAAAAGGCTGTTTGTTGCAATACTTCTGGGAAGTGTAATGCAGAAAAATATCCCCCATCAACAGTATTGTATAAAAGAACAACAAATAGAACAGGAAAAATTCTGAAAGACAGATTTACTATTGGACAAAAAGAAAACAGAAATATTGTTTTTTCTCAGGTAATGCATAGTTTACATTTGGTAGGAATGTAAATAGCCAAAATACAGAGATAATTCTGTTCTGAAAATCCCCACGCATTTCTTGGTGTTCATCTGGATGACCTGGTGTGCACTGAAAGTCAAAGTGCCTGTGTTTTTTGAAGAAAGATTAAAACCACTATGTTCATTACAAACATCATTCTTCAAAGAACATAAGAAGAGAAAATTTACAATTACTTCATGCAGGACAATGCCATGGCCCACACAGCAAACATGATAGCATCAGAAAAGGTACACATAAAATTACTGAAACTCAAGGACTGTGGCTTCTTACATCTCTAAATGTAAAAAGGTGGAACTAATATTTATGGAAGCCACTAAGAGTTAATGTGAACAATCCACATTACTTGCAAGAACTGTAACATAATATTTGAAGAATATGCGGTAATATAACTCACAACAAGCTCCGTTGTGTGTGGATACGTATTTTCAGCAAGGGCAAAAGGCCTGCTGGAAGCTGGCTGTCAGCTCTTCAAGAATGTTCCATAAAATATTGTAAGTTGAACTGCAGGGAAAAATTTATGCACATTCCTGTTGGATGCAGCCTTCACACATGGTAATGCTTCTGTGTCAGCTGTGGTGTTCAGAGACACATAAAAAAGAAATTCCCTGTGTAGACCAAATGATTTATCCACTGTATGAGACATGATAAGGATAGGTATGATGATGAATAATTCAACATTTATAGGTGAGGCTCTATTGCTGTTGAAGTTGAAGAGTTCTGAAACAAATATTTCAGAGAGCTGAAAGAACAGTTTGGATTTAGCTTAAGCCCATCACAAGGCCTCTACCTACATAGGGCAATAACAACATATAAAGCTGTACCCTCAGTGAGATGAAACATAATCATGGGCTTAAAAATAATTTGTTATAAAGGTAAAGGTAAAGTTTTCCCATTACAGGCCCAGTGTGGCCCAGAGGGTGGGAAGAGGTATAGCTCTACATTTCTATGACCGTGGCACTAGAAGGGGGTATGGGGTCAGCAGCACGCCCCGGCCGCACTTTACCCCCGGGAAAGACCTGGTACCCATTTTACAGGAGGCTGGGTGGGCTCCAGGGCTGGCCTGGATGGGCGGAAAATCTCGTCCCCACCGGGATTCGATTCCGGACTGTAATGACTTGTTATAAAAAGCTCTAAATAATACATAAATAGTACATGCAAAAGTGACAAAAATAAAAAACAGGGCCAATTTTTATCATAATACAGTGCTGTACTTTCCATTCTGTCAAAATGAATGAAGTTATGTCTAACTTTAGTTGTGTGTTTTGACAATGAAATGATGACTTAACTAGAAATTATGTTCATATGTACAAGAAAATGGAATGAAAGCTTGGAAAAGAGTATTCAGAATACAGGGAAACCTGGATTGTATATTTCTTAAACCATTATTTAAAATGGATGTAAAGTGAAGGAAATAAAATGTATATACACTTCTTCCACATGTCCATTAAAGTAAGTTGCTGTATCTTCACTTTTTGCTGACTCCTCTACACCTCATTCTCAATACTACTGAGGCCAGTCCTTCATTCCATGCATGTACTAGACATTTTTCCATGTCATATATTGTGTACAATGGAGTAACTGGCTGAGCTGCAGATAACAAGAGTGTTAGTAGCTCATCCAGGTAGGTGACTCCACTCAACATGTGTAACACATGACATGAAGATTCAAACACATATTCAAGGAAAATTTAATGTTGCTCTTGTAAAGATCTGGCGGGACTGATAAAAATGCATGTAAAATCAAGGAATATAAGGATTCAATGAATATAAAATCCAAGCCAAAGGCAGGAAAATGTTGCAAGCTCTTTGCACTACTTCTACACAAGATACAATGGGACTTCGCAGCCACATGATATAGTCTCACCATCTAATTTTTAACAAATACAGATACATAAAGCCTTAAATAAATGAATATTTTAACAATTTATTTGCCAGTAATGGACAACAGCATAAGTATGGAAGCAACAGCAACCAGTTTCAGCCCTCTTAAGCAGCACAATGGTAACTGTATGCGCCACGTTCCTTGACATCAGAAGCTCTTGAGGTACTATACACAGGTTTTGAAAGGAGTCAGTAACTATGAAATACACAGTGACACCTCTATCCATCCTTTCTGAATGGACTGCTGAGATTAAACAATAAATTTGGGAATTTTTACATTTGTACCGTGCATCTTGATACTATCAAAGTTTATTATTCACCAACAAATGCACAAGTGATTATCTTAAAAAAAATATTAAAATTAACATTAAAATAGCTCCGACATTTTTCAGCGCAGTCACATCAACTTCAGGGAGATCAATATCTGTGTTTGCTAAAGTTACACTTTGTTAAAATAGTCAATTATGGTTCATCAGTGTATAATTAAATTAGTGGTGATGTGGCTGCATATATTGGTAGTGTCCTTGTTGATGTGTGTATGTTGCACCGTTCGGGAGTAGTCTACCCCTGAACAGCGTGACATATATGCAGCCACATCACCACTGATTTAATCATAAACTGATGAACCATAACTGACTATTTTAACAAAGTGCAACTTTAGCAAGCACGGATAATGAGCTCCCTGAAGATGGTGTGACTGCATCGAAACATGTTGGAGCTTTTTATTTGAATAAAGGTAGACCAACTTGATGACACTTGCTTTATTATGTCAATTTACTGCTCAACATGTTTCGGATGTTAATACATCCATCTTCAGGAGCTTGCGACTACTTGGTGCGTTATTG
>Ga0123353_10003330_pt1 | contig 20278 bp, 19 predicted proteins | sample TergutLab28metaG_3_FD_92763 | JGI IMG/M metagenome (GOLD analysis project Ga0123353, IMG submission 92763) | Labiotermes labralis P3 segment gut microbial communities from Petit-Saut dam, French Guiana - Lab288 P3 | ecosystem: Host-associated > Arthropoda: Insects > Digestive system > Gut ... | reverse complement strand
TTCGCGTTGGAATCGAGGTGGAGCGCAACACCACTTGCCAATACACTCGCCGGAATGCTGATATCAAATACCGCGTCAGAGACCTCAGTCGGAGTACCGCTGAAGGTCAACGTTATGCTGGAACCACCCTCACTCCCATTTGCAAGCACCACCACACCAGTAGGAAGATCAACAAACCAGCTCGAGACATCGAGGTCGACAAGGTCAGCTGCCAACTCGTCGCCATAAAGTGTGATCGTTGCGGTATCGGTGCCGGGAAGAGCCCTGCCGACGAATCCAGAGACCGTCTTGTCACCGACGACCGCCATGCGAGTAGACATGATCTCGACATAGTTGAAGGGATCCCCATGAATATAGGGTTGATTCGTGCTGCCGGGATAGATCACGATCATCTCGGGCAGCGAAGCCGGATAGATGACACCACGCCATTTGTAGAAATTAGGCAAGTTTACCGTTATGGTCGAGTTACTGATAGCCAGAGTTCCCCCTTCAGCGATCAAGTGTCCAGAGTTGATGTTGAGCGAGCTCGCAGCCGGGCATTCGATACCATAGCTCTCCGGTGCGTCACCCCCGATCGCAGTGAGCGAACCACCCTCAAGATAGAGTGCATTACCCACCACCAGACCGCTACTGGAACCCTCCGCAGTGGTACCGGTCGCTACGACGGTGCCTTTATCCAAACTGAAAGTGTCAGTGTCGATACCTCTGCTCGAGGTCGCTGCATCACCACCGGTTACCGTCAGCGTTGGGGTGCCGAGTACATAGATCTCGATCGCAGCATTGATCCCAGTACTGGAAGAGTCGGTCGAGGTCCCACTGGTCACCGTGAGATCACCGTATCCTGAAAAGATGACCACTCCATCAAAGGTCGTGATACCGTACGACGCCTCCGCACCCTCGTAGGAAGAGATGAGCTCATTGACCCCACTGAGATTGATCTCGGCTGGATAGAGAACGGAGGAGGTTCTATACACTGAGAGTACGACCCGTGCGGGAGTATTCCAAGAAAAGTCGTTCAGATAGAGGATCGAGTCGGAGGCGGTCCAGGTCTCTCCCTGACCAGGACAGATGATATCTGCCGCGGTCGGAGTCAGACTTCCGTCGACATCAACGAGAAGGGTTTGATTCGCGACATCGAAGACCAAACCGAAGTTGGTGAGCGCAGCCACCGTCACATCGGTCAGTGGGAAGAAGCCGGTGTTCGTATCGTTGCTATAGTCGATGCCATCGTTGGGCGTGCCTGTTGCCCAAGTCGCTGACGCGCCTGCAGGGACAAAGGTCAGACCGGTAGAGGTACCCTCGATGAACGTTCCGGGAAGAGGATATGCGTTGGTGTTAAGCGAGCAGACGACGGCTGGACGAGCGATAGCAGGTGCCAATCCTCCGCTGAGAAAGATAACGTTACCGCCACCGGTGATTCGATCGCCGCTCCCATTGCTATAGGCGAAGACGAACCCATCGGTGATATTCACTGCTGCGCTGACCGGACTCGTGCTCTCCGAGCGGACAGCGTTGCCAGTCGTGGCAGAAACGATGCCACCGTTGATCTCTACCACTGAACTTACCCCGGTGGTCCTGATCGCGTAGCCCGCGGTCGCTGATACTTCACCACCGTTTATGATTACCGATGCGCTCGGAACGGTCGCGGGGGTTGTGGTCGCGGTACTGATAGCGGTCGAACTGGGACCTCCGTCAACGTATACCTTGCCACCGTTGATCGTCGCCGTTGAATTCGCTCCAATCAGATTGATACCGCGTCCCGCACTTGAGAGAGTATATACCCGTCCTCCGTACATTAAAACATTACCGTAAGTCTGGATCGCGTAACCCATCGTCGCCTCGGCGATCGCGTATACACTCCCGTTATCTGAAATGATCACATTCGTACCGATATTACTCTCATTTGTCATGTTTATGACTGAATGAAGATTTGATCTTTCATCGCCGAATACCGAGCCGTAACCTTTGATCGTAACGGTCGTCGAGGGACCGTCACCAAGAATAGCAGAGGCACTGTTCGCCGAGATCATGCCACAGTTAGCCGAACTTGTGCCGGACACAATGACCGAGCTTCCGGAAGCGCGAAGCGCCGCACCAGTCCCCATATTCGAGATCCAACCAGAGAGAAGCTCGCCATCTTCAACTTGGAAGGTGCCAAGACCGGTATAGGTGACCAACGCACTACCTATCGGCGCAATACCGACATAGTATGCTTGCCAATGAAGTGTCACATCTTCGCTGACAGCGAAGGAAAGAGCCGGGAGACTCACTTCTTCATCATAGACAAATCCGATAACGGTAGTGTCACCGAAAACAGTATAATCATTGCCACCCGCACCGCAGGTCCATGTCGAACTGACCGTACCCGGATTATTCGGGTCAGTAAGATCGATCACATCCGGACCGCTTGCCGCACCTGCGATACTGAGGCTGCTCGCAAAAAGAATGAGCAGTACAAACAATGCGAGAATGAGGGCCTTCTGAGGCGTGATGACAGAGGGGCTCAATTGAGTCGTACGTTTCATGTTTTCCTCCCAAGGTCTGAGTATTTGATTCTATTCTACACACTCGTGATGCGAGATAAAAGAGGGGGTAAGACGAATGTAACCAAAAGTATCTCATTGTCCCCCAGTCCAAACGCCCGATCGCTGATCGTTTGGAAGGATTGATCGATCTTGCCTATTGGAAGTAACAGACTCTGCGGTGATAGTTATGCTCATCGAGCTGACCGTCTCTACTGTCATGGAAACCATATTTTGTTCGATTGACAACGAACACATGTTCGCTAAAATGGAGAAGTAGCGCGCTTCTGATCGCTTCGGCAGCATATCCTCCGATATCCCACGCGCAAACCCCAACGTTGACAAGGAACGGATAGGTGTAGGATAACAACATGCTAAGAGTCGATTTGAACTGTGATCTGGGCGAAACTACAGGTAATGTATTATCGGTAGCTGATGCCCAGATCATCCCGCTCGTCACCTCAGTCAATGTGGCGTGTGGTGCTCACGCCGGTATTCCTGCCCTGATGCGCAGTACCATGGACAGGGCACGCGAGTGCGGTGTCGCGGTGGGTGCTCATCCCGGTTTCCCTGATCGTGAGGGTTTTGGGCGTGAACCGATGCAAATGACACCGGACGAGATCGCAGCCAGTGTCACTGACCAGATAGGAACACTTGCAGCGATCGCTCGAGATGTAGGTGTTGAGCTCCAGCACGTGAAAGCGCATGGAGCACTCTACAATATTGCAGTCGGTGATTTTGATATCGCAATCGCAATCGGAGAGGCCATCAAGCAGTTCGACAACTCACTCATTTATTGCGGAATGACCGGTACTTGCATGGAGCAGGCAGCGCGCTCCCTCGGCCTACTGTTCATCGGTGAGGCGTTTGCTGATCGTGCATATAGCCACGACAGAACACTGGTGTCGCGCGCTTTTCCGGGAGCGGTCATCGAGGATGGGATCGAGGTTGCATCCCGCGCGGTGAAAATGGTACGGGATGGGATCGTGACCACCGTCGAGGGGAGCGAAATGACGATCACAGCGCAGACCCTGTGTCTTCATGGAGACAACCCGAATGCCGTCGCCTTAGCCGGTAAGATCCGATCGAACCTGACCGAGGCGGGGATTGATATAGTTCCAATGAGTCAGATCGTCGAGTGGACGGATGCCGATGCGATATTCTGAACCGAAGATCATCTTGATCTCTGATAGCGCATTCAGTATTGAGCTCGCTAACTCTATCAGCAAGGAAGCTTTTAATGCGGTCAGTGCTTTGGTCGACAGGATCGATCAATTCTACTCCACTTCGATAGTTGACGTCATTCCCAGTTATTGCTCGGTCGTGGTCGAATACGATCCTCTCCAAGCGAGCGCCAAAGAAATGAAGGCTCTCCTCGCCTTTCTGGCACATGATCTTGATGACGGTCCCCGAAAGTGCCGACATCTCATCGAGATCCCTGTTTGTTATGGTTCGGGTTTTGGACCTGATATCGATGAGGTCGCTGCCCGGTGCGGACTCGATATTGAGGAGCTGATCTATCTTCATAGCGACCCTGAGTATCAGGTCTATGCGATGGGTTTCTCTCCCGGTTTTCCCTATCTTGCCGGTATGGATCCACGCATTGCAGTCCCGCGCCTTGCGATCCCACGCACCAGTGTTAAGGCAGGTTCGGTCGGTATTGCCGGGGACCAGACCGGTATCTATCCGATGCAGACCCCGGGAGGCTGGCAGCTGATCGGGCGCACACCGCTCACACTCTTCGACCCATTTCAAGCAGAACCGTTCGTGCTCTCCATCGGTGATGCGGTGCGATTCATACCGATCGATGAGAATTCTTTCGCTGAACTGGCAGGTGAGCATAGTGATTGAGATCATCAGGGGTGGCATGCTCACCACCATCCAAGACCAAGGGCGATATGGCTACCAGCGCTATGGGATTCCCCGCTCAGGTCCGATGGATTGGTTCGCGGCCCGTCTGGCAAATATCTTGGTCGGCAATACTGCGGCCGATACTTTTATTGAGTCTACCATCATGGGCCCGACCGTCCACTTTATCGATGAATGTCTCTTCGCGCTGACCGGAGCGACCTTTCCCGCTGAGCTCGACCATGATCCGGTCGAGATGAATACCTCCGTACTCGCGCCTGCGGGAAGCCACCTCGTCATGGGTACTGCCACACAGGGCGCACGTGGTTATCTTGCCTTCTCCGGTGGACTCGTGGTCGAGCCGAGCCTTGGAAGTACCAGTACCTATACGAAGGCGGGACTTGGTGGTGTCGATGGCAGAGCATTGATAGGAGGCGATCGGATCGAAGTTGGTGCCACGACGCTTCCTCGTTATGGTGATCGTCGGAGCGCTCCCTGGAACATCCTGCCACCTTATAGCGATGCTCCGACCGTTCGTTTCACCAGCGAAAAGCGCGCTGATCGCTTCGATGATCGCGCGCTCGAAGTGATCACCTCCCACCCTTATACGATCACCGCTGAGAGCGATCGCATGGGGTACCGTCTCGATGGGGTGCCTATCCCCTATGCCGAGCGGTGCGACGGCAATATCATCTCGGAAGGTATTCCGCTCGGCTCGATCCAGGTGATCGATCACAGACCGGTGGTGTTGATGGCCGACCGACAGACGATAGGTGGATACGCGAAACTGGGTGCAGTGATCAAAGCAGATATCCCTCTTCTGGCTCAGCTGAAACCGGGCAATTCAGTGCGTTTTTCAGATGTGACGGTAAATGAAGCACAACGTGTTTTTAGAAAGATGCAGGGAGATCTGGTTCTCTTTGATCGGGCTCTCTCGAACGCACACCACTAAAGATGCGGGTAAACCCCTTGGTGATGCCCAACCCTCACCGTTGTTTTCAGCAACTCATATTAGTAGCTATTCCCCACTTTTGCTTGACTCTTCATACTATTTTTCAGTCCTTTTTCTCTATCACCACATCAGCATCGGAGCAGTCGATAATGATCTTGATCGTTGGCGATCTGTGAGTGCAGTTGCATGAAGATTCGCTTTTCGAAGTCGGCGGTTTCTCGACCACCGAAGTATGTGTGATCGGCTGATTGTCCGGTGTTCGGAGCCCAGGTTTTTTTGAGAGCCCTATCAGAGAGCTCCTTGGTCGTGTGACCTCAGCTGTGGCTGGTTTTGACGCAGACGCTGGAGCAGGCGTAGAGGCTTTCCTTGCTGCCCTGCTCTTCGTCTTGAGCGGCTCGACCTCTTCGAGGGGTGCCATATGCTCGAAGCTGTATAAACAGTCAAAGCACGTCGTCGCATCATTGGATGCATAAGAATTGCACAAGGGACATCGTTTCATGTGTGATTCCTCTCTGACCTCGCTTTGAGGTGAAGTCTCTCTCCCACCTGGTACCAGTCCGTATCTTGAGTAGGACGTTCGATCGCGATCTGAGCCTCACCCGGTCCGACCACCACCCTATTGGGTGGGATATCGGTGTACGATGCCACTACTCTGTGTCTTCTGTCGATGAACGCGATATCAAGTGGGTAGCGCATCCCGATGGTATGGATCGACTGGCAAGGACGCAGCACCAACTGCTTACTCATCCAAACATTCGAATCGGTCCAAAGAAGCCCTCTGAGGCGAGTGAACCAGGTTTCTGCATACTCGCGTTGGGCATACGAGATCATTGCGTACACTCCTTGACGATGTTTCTGTTGATGACCACTCTCATTGGGGCTCCGCATATCCGATCGTGGGGACAGCGTAGGTCTTCTCTCGTCTAAAAGCCGGCGTATTGATCGAAAGTCGCCCGATCGAGATACCGGAGACGAGTGGTTGGAATTCGAGTCGAAGGATGACCGTTTTGGTCCCGCACACTCCTCCGCCGCTCTCCGTTGCACTGACCGAGAAGCGTCCGTTTCCCGAAAGTGCCATTGCACGTTCAATACCTTCTTGAGCTGAATATGTTGTATCAGCATATGCACACCCACGCGCCACTTCTCCGGCGACCCGATCGAACTGTCCTGCGCGAATCAAGAAGAGGCAGACGTTGGACATGATGATCATGACGATCACACAGGCACCCGCGACGACCGCCATCTCGACTGCGATCGATCCTCGCTTCTGTCTTAGGATCGATATCATCGCGTCACCACGTCACATCAGGTAGCTGATAGAGCGCTTCGATACCAACATCGAACGCACGAGAACCGAGGCTACTGAGAACTTCTTCGAGGAACGGAATTCTCAAAGTGACGCCTCCGATCGTGGGAAAGAGCGTCTCTCCTGCGAGATCCGAGACTTGGGCGATAAACGATTCAGCGGTCTGTCGGATCTGCTCCTTGATACCATAGGTACTCAGCCCTCCGGTCTCCTCGAGAAGGGTCCGCCCGCTTTGGAATATCTGGGTGAGCGACGCTTCCGATCCCCCGCTGGCAGGATCGCCCACCTCTTTGGCGGGAACCAACGTCGGTACCGGACGTCTCATATCAGGTACGCTCACCTGTGCGGTCTCAAGGATCGTGTCGAGGGCATTCTCGACCATCGGCCCAAGCCCCCATGGTAAGCCCTCGGCATATCGATAGACTCCGCTGACCTGGTGGTTATACAGATCCAAGCACGATCCCCAGAGCGCCAATCCGAACGATACGATCACGATGTCATCTCCCATCAGTGAGCGTGCGACTCCTCCGAGCCCCTCACTGGCCGCCTCTGTCGCCGATGCTTCATGCAAAAACGATGGAAGCGTCGTCTCGCTTGCTGAAGGCATAAGGCGCGTGCCGGCGATTGCGATCTGACCTCCCAGCTCGACCTCGTCGGCACCTGTTAGCGCCGGCAATGTGTAATCGGGCAATGTGCGCGATGAGGTGTTGACTACCACACACCACAGCCCGCGACCACCACTGGGCTCATAAGTGAGGCGCGATCCACCGAGATATTCGCCGGCTTTCTCGATCAACTCACGCAGCATCTCGAAGGTGCGCGTCTTCGCGGTCGTTATCTCTTCTTCGGCCTGTTGGCGCAACCGCTCGTAGTCGAGGATGGCATCGGCTTCCAGATTCCACTGCGCGATGAACGGAGCGATATCGTCCTCGAGCGCTTGCAGCGCTCTCCATGGTGGAGGGCTGCACCAGGTGCAGGGGGGATGATCATACTGACCACGCAACGATCGCAACATGACCTGATTCAACTCACTGGACGCATTTGAGAGCCCGAAGCAGTCCGCGCGAGCATGATAGGCTTTTCGCTCCCCATCTGCGTGATCGAGCAGTAGGACCGCTTGATCCCACTCGTTCCTGGTAAGCTCATCAAGCGAGACTTGGCTTGGCGCCATCGGCGCATCACCGAGAGGATCGGGACCGATCGCTTCGAGTACCATCGCCTCGAAGTACTCGCCAAGCCGTGTATAGGAGTCGCGATAGCGCGCGGCGGCTTGAGCACGTGTACTCGGTGTGTCATCGATCGGAACAGGATCGTCAGGTGGTTGTGCTGAGCGCATTTTCACGCGAACCCACTCCGTGCGAAAGTCTGGGAGGGAATAGGCGGGGTTCCAAAATGCGCGGGCGGTCTGTGGATTCTTGTATGTGTCGAGCGCGAAGCAGCGATCGATCGCCGCCTCTATCTCGGCTTCAAGATCCTTTACTTTTTGCGCGCTCTCTTTGTTCTGGGTACTCGCGTCACGAATGGTATCTTCGAGCGCTTCAAGATCCTCGGGGTCGTTGGACATGGTTATTGTACCGACCAACGGGCTCGGGATGATGATTCCGTAATACGAGCTTTGATTGCGTGCGCCCAGATGCGCTTGGTTCTGCTCGACGGCAAGCGCCCCACGCGCGAGGGCGAGCACCGGAGTCACCGCGTTGAGCGTCTCGGCGAACAGTTTCACTTCTCGGGCGATCTCTCGACGCTTGTCGCAGAACTCCTTGTCGTATTTGACCGCCTTCTCGAAGAACTCGAGCGCGACCTCTCCGCCCTCAGATCCAAGCACGACCACGACAGTCCCGCTCACCAACACTATACCGTGCAGAAGAAGCCCGAATAGGTTGAGTGTGAGCATGAACGCGTCGAGCGCCTGGATGACCATCACCGACTGCGCGACGACCTCTCCTGCCGCAAGCGCGCCCATATCGGCAACGGTCTGGATGTCCATGCTGGTCGTGTTGACCCAATACCACTGCAGACATGATGCCATGAGCGCGATCGCAAGTACCAATGAGAGAACTACGGTGATCGTGGTCGAGCCTGATTGGTCCTTGAAGACGCCTATGAGCGTTCGACCCTTCATGGGGCTACGTTTCCGAAGCGATAAGGTGCCCCATTGGGCTCACCTTCGACCTCATGGAAGGTACCACGTGCACGTGAGGTCGACGATATCTGGACCTGCGCCGGTACGAGCCCCACGCTGATCGTGCGGATGAGAGGGAGCGGTTGCTGAGCGATCTCGACGGTGACCGCGACCTCATCGCGCTTGGAGCCTGACACCGTTACTTTCAAAGATCCGGGAATTCGCCATGCGCGTCCCTGCCCGAGTGTCTGCATTCGGTCGTTGGCGTAACCGGTCAACAACGCATTCGAGATCGAGTCATCCGCGCAGATAACGCGGCACAGATCTGCGCTTACGGTGTATACCATCAAGTATCCATGAAACCATACACCGAGCTGCAAGATCACCAGCACGATCACGCATGTAACGAATAGAGTGACCGGCGCCTCGAGCATTGCTTGACCCGCTCGTGAGCGGATCAGTGGAACAGAATGTCCTTGACGCATTGTCCGCTCGAGCCGACCGAGCTTGATATCGTATAGGGCGCTCGGGCGAATGTTTCGCGATGTACGCCAGCTGACGCGCTTGATTGTGCCTGGCGCACATAGAGACCGACACCTGTGAATACAAGGGCGAAAAGCATCAAGGCGACCGCGAACTCCGCGACTGCTTGCCCGTGGGTATCGCTCAGTTGAGTGCGGAACTTGTCGGTGAGCTGTGCCCATCGCATCATATCGCCGAGAGTGCCGCGGTCACGCTGTTGAACAGCGCTTCGATCTGCCCGCCGAAGATGATGACGAGTGCTACAGCCATCACAATCACTACTCCAATAATTACGGCATACTCTATCATGCCCTGTCCTTTAGTGCTTTTTAGTAATGCTTTTACCTTCATGGTCGCTCCTTTCGCTTCCTGTGTTCGAATGATAGAACGGTGTTTGGTGGACTTTCCTTAGCGCTTGGTGGCTAGTAAGCCGCTCCACTCTGATCAGTTGAGGCCAAATCCTTTTCGTTTTTCAATATGTTCTTTCTTTTTAAACTCCTGATCCCAATCCGCGCATGACATCGATCACGACCGGTCCTAACAAGAGGAGCAATAGTGAGGGGATGATGCATGTCGCCATCGGCAAGAGCATCTTTATCGGTGTCTTTGCTATCCGCGTCTCCATATGTTGCTTATGGGCGTCGCGCGCTTCAGACCCTTGCGCTTCCAAAACGTAGACCAATGCGGTCCCCAGGACCAAGGACTGTTGGAGCGCGGAGACGAATCGAGCGACTTCCCTGCATTCGAGCTCGCCCACCACATCATCGAGCGCTTCGCTTCGAAGTTTCAACCCGGTCTGCCAGTATTGGAGCGCCAGACCGAAATGATGTGAGAGGAGTCCATCGGTCGCTCTCACATATGAGGTGAGCGCTTGATCGAACGGCAGTCCGGCGGCAACACTGAGCGTGATGATATCGATCATGTGTGGCAGATCTGAGATCACCTCTTCGCGCCCTCTTCTTTTGCGTGCGCTTTGACGATAGTGCGCGATCCGTTTGATGAGTGGAATACTCGTATAGGTCAACACATGGTCTATCCAAGCCTGCACTTTTGCACACAGAACGCTCGCCATCGCCGAGTCGTTCGTTTCCAAGCGCAGCCTTTTTGCAGTGTCGTGCGCTCGAAGGTAGAGATCGACTCCTCCCGATATCGCGATATAGGTACTAGCGACGCAGATCACAGCGAAGATCCAGAGGACCGCAAGCCCGATGTTGAACGTGCTCGGTATTTGTGCAAGCACGTTAGCCACGGGACTTCTCGAATCTCATGATCGAACGCGCCCACGCGACCCCGATCCCATCAAGGAGCAGCGCGATGAAGAGCATCGTGCGTCCGATCGAGGTGAATACCAAATTGGTCAGAAAACTCGGCATCAAGATAGAGAGTACCGCGACCAGAATGAAAGGTGCGAACAGGATGATCCGCAACGAGAGCCTTGATTGCGCGGTCTGCGCTCTGAGCGAGCGCGCCAGTGATTGCGATTGGCGACAATACCGAGCGGTGCGCTGCAACATCTCCTTCATGTTGCCTCCCAACTTGCTCTGCACCGCGATCCCTGAGCACACGAGTTCCAGCTCCTTGCAGTCGAAGTCTTCTCGCAGGAGCGTGAATGATCGCTCGAACGAGTGTGATATCGTCATGTGCGAGTGCACGCGTCTCAACTCAACGCCGATCGGGTCAGGAAGATAGTGCGAGGCTCGATCGACTGCCTGAGGAAGAGACAAGCCTGCGCCCAGCGCTTGCGCAATCTGGTCAAGGGCATCGGGGAGTTGCTGAGCGAACTGTTGAGCGCGAAGTCGCCTGCGCGGATCGATCTTTCGCACCACTTCAAGCGAATATTCAATATAGTCCACAGGGATCTGTGCGAGCAACGCATTAAATATGCGCGAGTCGAGCAACCTGCTCATCAGAGAGGTTAAGCGTAATGGATTCTCCTCAGAGATATCGAGCTGCTCGCGTACGTATTGCTGTGTTGCACTTGAGCTCACCTTCTCTAAAATGCGGCTGACTCCATCGATGGTGATGGCCATGCTGCACAGCACGCACAGCGCTCCGGCTCCGATGAATATCAACGTGTCAGTGAGTGCCATGACGCGACCTCCTTTTTTGAGGCGATCCCCTTGATGGGCAGCTGCTCAAGGAAACTGGGGATCTTGCATAACGTGATCGTTCCTTCGACGGCTCCCGTCGCTGACAGACCGCTTTGAGTGAACCGTACGATCTCACTCAAGCGACATCCCTCTTTCGGATCTTGGAAGACCTCGCAGACCGAGGTGATTTTGCGCGCACCGTCTGCCAGACGGGACTGATGTATCACCACATCGAGCGCCGCGCCAATCTGAGCGGTGATCTGATCGGTCGCCATCTGCGAGTTGTAACTCACCATGGTGATCAGACGCGGGATGAGCTCGAACGGCGAGTTAGCGTGCACGGTAGTCAGCGATCCATCATGTCCAGTATTCATTGCCTGAAGCATTTCGAGCGCTTCGCCCCCTCTGACCTCGCCGACCACGATGCGATCAGGTCGCATACGCAGCGAGGTGATGACCAGATCCCGGATGGTGATCTCACCAAATCCCTCGATGTTCTTGGCGCGCGCTTCAAGACGCACCACATGGGGATGCGCGTGAAACTTCAACTCGGCGGAGTCCTCGATCGTGATGATGCGCTCACCGTGTCCGATCTCGAGCGAAAGCGCGTTGAGAAGTGTCGTCTTACCGCTTCCGGTCCCACCGGTCACTGCGATGTTCAGTCGTAGCAGTACCATCCAGCGCAATAGTTGCGCAAGCCAACCGGGAAACGAGTCGAGAACGACCAGCTCGCTGAGAGTATAGATCTTAGAGCGGAACTTGCGCACCGTCAGAGTGGGCCCATCGAGCGCCAACGGCGGTATGATGGCATGCACGCGATGTCCCTCTTTAAGGCGCGCGTTCACGATGGGCGTCTGCTCATCGATGCGCCTACCCAGTGGTGAGATGATGCGATCGATCACACCACGCAACGCTTCCTCATCAGGGAATGTGCGATCGGTCGGATAAAGCTGCCCGCCGCGTTCGTAGAAGATGCGAGCCGGTCCGTTGACCATGACCTCGGTGATCCGCTCATCGCTGAGCAGATCATCGATGGGACCGAATCCGAGCAGGGTATGTATCATGTCCTCGATCGCATCGGCGTATCGATGTGCGGGTATGTGTGGGACCGATCCGGCGACCAAGATCTGCTGGAGATGTGCTTTGACCTGATTGCGCGCACGAAGGCGGTCCTCGGCGCACTCGCGCGCGATCTGCTCAGGCGATATCCGCTCGTAGAGCAGGTCACAGAGCAGAGCGCGTGTATTGCGATCGCACTGATACGTCATCGTCCCAGTACCTTCTGTAGCCAGCTTTTACGAGAGATCTGCGCATCGAATTCTCTGGTGCCGTGCAGTGGGATACCGGTCATGACCGAGACGCGTTCGGCCAGTATCATAAGTGTCTCGGCGATCGAATCGAACTCCTCGAGTACGCGCATGGGTTGTCCCGCGTCAAGCGAAGCACAGGCGTCTTGCGGAAATGAGGCGAGCGCGACGACCTGGGTCGACCCCAGAGTCGTCTCGATGTCATGAAGAGCGACCCCGCGTTTATGGTATTGGTTGACCACCACGATGACCTGCGCGAGTGGGATACGGAGTTGTTCGAAGTGTGCAAGCAACTTCTGGGTCGCTTTGACCCCTGCCAGCGAATGGTCGCAGGTGATCACGATGCAGTTGCACGATTCGAGCAGATTGGTCTGGAAGAGCGTCCAAAACCCACCGGTGTTGATCACCGTCGCCTCATAGCGCTTTCGGCATGCGCGCACCGAGGCGGTCACCGACAGCGCGAGTCGTTCGGCATGGAGTGGAGTCGCAGTAAAACGCAGTAAATCAAGTCGGCGTGCGATGAAATAGGACAGCGCGTGCAGTGACGGTTTATCCAGTGTCGGCAATTCCTTGATGGTCTCGACATCGACCGGTGCGCTCTTATGGAACAGCAGCCCCAGATCGCTGAATTGGATATCGGCGTCGAACAGGAGGGTATCCTTATGAGAGCGCGCTAAGGTCGCGGCGAGGAGCGTTGACAGGTACGACTTGCCGGAGCCTCCACGCGCGCTGACCACCGCGATAGCGGCCCCCTGCTCGAATTCATCGGTAGCGCTACCGGTCGTACTCACCTGCCGAAAGAGACTGCTCTTGACCACTTTGGTGATCAGGGTCTCGAGGTCTTTTTGCGAACAACTCTCATAGACCGCGCTGCACGCTCCGGCGAACATCGCACGCTGCGTCAGCGTCTCATTATTGGAGGGCAGCACTACGATCGCTTGGAGTCCTGCATGCAGGCTGCGCAAGGTATTGACCAGATTGAGTGACGAGATGTCGCTCACCTGCGAATCGACAAGCGCGATGATCGTCGTCGCCTCTGGCAGCGATCGGACATACGAGATGCAATCCTGCCCATTATGAAAGCAGTAGGTCGCACGTGCACCTTCGCATCCATGGACGAGTGGCTGCGCGCAACAGCGCTCTATCGCCGATGACACGATGAGCAGGATATCGACCATATGTTACCCCTCGTATGCTTGACCGCTGTAGGTCAGATAGACTTTGCCGACCGTCGCCGCTGTCACGATCTGTTGAGCGAGTTCAGCATCCACACTAAGTGTGATCCAGCGGATATCCTGGTTCGCATTCGGACCGAGCAACCCCGAGGGCGCGGTCTCATCGGATGCATTCTCCTCAGTACTGAGCGCCAGCACGGTCACTTCGCGCGCGAGGACCTCCATTACGCCGGTCGCATTCGGGCAGAGCAGATCGACCTGCATACCGACGCGTACCGCGCCTCCGATCGCCCGGATAGGATCGGTCGATATGGTCACCGCCTGCATGCCGATCGGCACGCTCTCGAGAACCGAGATCGCGTCATCGATGCGCGCGGTCCGTATCGGTTCTCCGGCCAAGATGATCGAATTTGCACTGTGACCGATCACCTTGTTCGATTCGCTCCTCAGGTAGGGATCTTCAGGAAGCAGGATCGAAGGCCACATCTGAGCGGCGATCGCACCCTCGGTGACCTTCTCACCAACACGGATCGTCCTCGTGGCGACCAGCACTTCTGCGGTCGCGCCTCCGAAGCGATTGAGGAGCGCCTCTTTGGCTCGCTCGCTCGCGGTCGCGCTCTGATAGAGGAATACTCCCAGCGATACCGCCGCGATCAACCCGCATGCGACGCTGATATAGGTTCGTGTCCTTTGATTCATGATGCCCTCTTCAGCTCCTCGACCTGTCAATGAGTCATAGTGTCAGTCTGTCATCCGCGTGCAACCTCGTTCTTAACGCATGGCAAAGCAGGTCTTAACTGAAGGGTGTAGTACCATACAATTGAACAATAATCGAGAGGGAGAGGACGGCGCGTTGAGTGTACCGATCCGTGGAAAACCGGTCAGGACCGCTACGTATGAGTCGCCGGTCGGAGCGTTGCGACTCTTTGCGACCGATAAGGGACTTTGTGGGCTGGCATTTAATAAGGGTGCGGACAAGAACACGCTCGCGTTCGAATGTGACAAGAGGGACGGTTCCTCTTATCACTCTACTGCCGATGACCATCTCGCACAAGCGGTCGTCCAACTCGACGAGTATTTCGCGGGTGAGCGGACCGATTTCGACCTGACGCTCGATGTCATCACCGGCACCACATTCCAGCGTGCGGTCTGGGAAGCGCTCCGCGCCATCCCCTACGGACAGACGCGTTCCTATGGGCAGATCGCGCAGGCCGTTGGGAGACCTAAAGCGTCACGCGCGGTCGGCGGTGCCAACAATAAGAACCCTATCGCGATCATCATTCCGTGCCATCGCGTGATCGGTGCATCTGGAAAGCTCGTCGGATTTGGGGGAGGACTCGACGTCAAAGAGCAACTGATCGAGCTGGAGCGTAGTTGATACCGTAAGACCGGTACCTTTCGGTCTATAAAAAGAGCCAGGAGAGCGAGACCCTTCTGACTCTTTTCTCTACTGGAGTTGGGACGGAGGATACCGATCCCACAGGTCATCTATTACTGCTCAGGTTCGACCTTCACGTTTATCTTGACCGTCGTTCCTTTTTGCACTGCGGCTCCCGCTGCGGGATCAGTCGAGACGACCTGACCGTCCGCTCCGGCGGGATTGAGAGAACCCACCAGACCCAGATCGGCGAGGTTGCGTTGTGCATCCATCGAGTTCCATCCCACATAGTTGGGGATGGTGACGGTCGGCTCCTGGGTCGGCCCGGACGAGACGACCAGTGCGACGTTCGTGTTAGGGGTCACTACTGAGCCTGCAGATGGTGAGGAGCTCATCACCGTCCCTTTCGCCGCCCAGTCAGAGGGGCTGTATGCGCTCGAGAACGTCAGCCCAACGTTGGAGAGCAATTTTTGAGCCGCATCCTCGGAGAGCCCGACTACATCGGGAACGGTGACATCTGCTGCCGGGCCGCTCGATATCCTGATCGTGACCTGCGCCTCTTTATGCGAGCGCGTGCCGCCTGCCGGGGATTGCTCGGCGACGATGCCTTCTGCGAACTTGTTGGTGGCCACGAATTCGGATGCCACGATGAAACCGGCGGCTTCAAGCGCGGTGGTCGCCTCCTCGGCGGTCATACCGATCACCTTGGGCACGTCTGCGCGCACCTTGGATGGGTCGATCACGACATCGAGATCGACCTTCGAACCTTTTGCGACCTCATCACCGGCTTCGGGCTTGGTCGCAATGACCGTGCCGGGCTCGGTGAATTCTTCGGTGGCTTCCTTGTCCGAAATAGTACCGATCTCCAGTCCCGCCTCTTCGAGCGCAGCGACCGCTTCGGCTTCGGTCATGCCGACCACGTCGGGCACTTCGACCTTCTCGCGAGCGAAGAGGTCCATACCGCCGAGCATGAAGAATCCGGCGAGGGCAAGACCCAGTACTAGAAGTGCAGCCGCGATGGCCGCCCACATCTTTCCTTTGCCTGATTTCTTCATATTCGCGTAAGTCGATTGGTTGGGGAGTTGATCGATGATATATCCTGCCGGTACCGTCGCGCTCGGCTCGTACATCACCTGCGCGTTAAGACCGGCGGAGCGTATTTCTTCGAGTGCAGACGCCTCATCCATACCGATGACGTTCGGCAGTGGCGCGATCGAGCGCTCGCCCATCGGCTCACCGCTCGAGATCAAGACCAGCGCATCGGTACCTGCAAGCGCATTGGTCGAAGGTGCAGGTCGGGTCGCGGTGACCGTTCCCTTCTTGTTGAGGGGATGGTAATCGTAGACCACTTGGGTCTGTAGGGAGGTCTTAGATATCTCTTCGAGTGCGGCACCCTGGGACTTACCGATGATATCGGGCATCGTGACGAACGAGGTCGAGCGGGGTTGCTCACCGGTCGATACGATCAGGACCACGCGTGATCCCTGAGGTACGGTCGAGGAACTATATCCCATCGTGTCTGTGCTCATGGTGCTCTCCTTCACTTGGACAAACGCGGTAGTCTCCGATGTTTTTACGATCTGTTGCTATTGTATCGTTAAAAAACGAGCGCCACCGAGGTGACGCTCGTTTCGTAACCTTTTATGTACCGATGGGGACGAGAGGGTCCGACCCTGGCGTCCCCCTATTCGCTACATCATGCCCATGCCACCCATGTCCGGCATACTCGGCATACCACCGCTCTCGGAAGGAATGTCGGTCACCGTTGCCTCGGTGATCAGGATCAAGCTGGCGATACTTGCCGCGTTCTGCAGAGCGCTGCGTACCACCTTGACCGGGTCGATAATGCCCATTTTGAGCATATCGCCATACTCGCCCGTCGCAGCGTTAAGACCCTCACCCGCTTTGAGGTTCTTGGCCTTCTCAACGACGACCGAGCCCTCGAAACCGGCGTTGCTCGCGATGGTACGCATCGGAGATGCCAGCGCGCGACGGACGATGTCGACACCGACCTTCTCATCGGTGTCGAGACCTTTGAGCTTATCGAGTGCGTCCAAAGCGTCGAGCAGCGCGACCCCACCACCCGCGACGATTCCCTCGTCGACCGCGGCACGGGTTGCCTGCAGCGCATCCTCGACACGCAACTTCTTCTCTTTGAGTTCGACCTCGGTCGCAGCACCGACTTTGATGACCGCGACACCGCCGGCAAGTTTCGCAACTCGCTCGGAGAGCTTTTCGATATCGAAATCGCTGTCGGAGTTGTCGATCTCGCTCTTTATCTGCTTGACGCGCGCATCGATCGCAGCCTTGTCCCCGGCGCCATCGATGATGGTCGTCGAGTCCTTGGCGATCTTGACGGTCTTGGCGCGACCCAAACTGGTGAGCTCGGCGTTCTCAAGGGTCAGACCCATATCAGCGGTGATGACCTGTCCACCGGTCACGATCGCGATGTCCTCGAGCTGACGCTTGCGACGATCGCCGAAACCGGGTGCCTTGACCGCGACGACGGTAAAGGTGCCACGTAACTTGTTGAGCAGGAGCGTCGCCAACGCCTCACCCTCGAGATCCTCGGCGATGATCAGTAATTGCTTACCCGCCTGCATGACCTTCTCGAGCAGAGGAAGGAGCTCTTGGATCGAGCTGATCTTCGTATCGGTGATCAGGATGTACGGGTCATTGAGTATCGCTTCCATACGATCGGTGTCGGTGACCATATAGGGCGAGAGATAGCCCTTATCGAATTGCATACCTTCGACGGTATCGATATCGATACCGAAGGTCTGGCTCTCCTCAACGGTGATAACGCCGTCCTTGCCCACGATATCCATCGCCTCGGCGATCTTCTCACCGATCGCTTCATCTCCTGCAGAAATGGTACCGACATGCGCGATGTCTGCTTTGCCACCGACCTCTTTACTCTGGCCTTTGATCGCATCGACGACCGCCTCGACACCTTTCTCTATGCCGCGACGCAGCGCAAGCGGGTTGGCTCCCGCCGAAACGTTGCGCAGTCCTTCGGTCGCGATGACCTCGGCGAGCAGCGTTGCGGTCGTGGTGCCGTCACCAGCAACATCGTTGGTCTTGATCGCGACCTCTTTGACCAGCTGGGCACCCATGTTCTCGATGGGGTCTTCCAGGTCGATCTCACGTGCGATCGTCACACCGTCGTTGGTAATGGCGGGTGATCCGAACTTCTTCTCGAGCACGACGTAGCGACCCTTCGGTCCCAAGGTGACCTTGACCGCGTCAGCGAGCTTGGTCACACCGGTGGCTAAGCCATGGCGCGCGCCCTCATCAAAAGTAATCTCTTTTGCCATGAGTTTAACTCTCCTTCTTATTGAATGATTGCGTATACGTCATCAGCGCGTAGGATGATGAATTCCTCGCCGTCTACTTTTACGTCCGTTCCTCCGAACTTCGAATAAATGACGGTGTCACCGACCTTGATCCCCATCGGGATCGCGGTGCCGTCGTCGCGGAGACGTCCCTCACCTACCGCGAGTACTTCTCCTCGCTGCGGCTTCTCTTTTGCGGTATCAGCGATGATAAGGCCACTTTTTGTAGTGGTCTCAGCCTCTGCCTGCTTGACAATCAAGCGATCACCAATTGGCTTCAGATTCATACTTCCTCCTTTTTCATAAGTAATCCGTGCGCTTTTGCCTTCTTTTGCGCGTTATCCATAGTAGCGTAAAAAAAGAAAATTGGTATCAATTTTTTGTGGATTTGGCGCACATCTGAGTGGAACTGACTCAGATTTCATTCGCTTGGACCGACCGACGTGGGAAGAGGTTTGAAGTCATCATGATTCTGATCGACACGTGCATCCTTCCCTGAATATCTCCCATTCCTTATCACGCTCATAAAAGATCACCCTACCTCTGCGGTCACACATGATCACTTCTTCCTCTCTGTAACGCTGTTCCTTAGGGTGACGATTGGCAGGGTTGTCCCCGCTCATAAAGATCTTCGTGGTCCGCATAATGAGACTGCCTTGTGGCTGCTTGGTAAATACCTCGGTATATACCAAGCCATCACATAACTCCAATGCTCCTTTTGCTACCAGTACTCCTTCATCCGGTGGCACCATGTATCGACCTTTCTTTGAGTTTCGGATTACTTCCTTGATCCTATCGAGGAGCCCTTACCACCGAGTTACTGCAGGATTAAGCCGAGCTAAACGCTGCTCATTGGTTCTATACAGCTCCACATTAATTATTCGGAGTTTCGAGTGTAGGTCTGTGAAAAAGTCTCGAACGAGGCGTTGGCCGAGGCTTCAGCGTCGAGGCCGAGCGGCTCCTCGTCCAAATGATAGTATGCTGCACCGGCGATCATCGCCGCATTGTCTCCGCACAGCTCGAAGGGCGGGACGCTGACTTTGACCCCCTGCTCACCCATAGCCTCAACAAGTGCTTCGCGCAGTGCATAGTTTGCCGCGACCCCGCCTGCCAGACAGAACCAGTTCGCGCCGATCTCCTCGACAGCTCTCAACGCTTTGTGGACCTGCACATCGATGATCGCCTGCTGGAACGACGCTGCGATATCGGGTATGACCAGATCAATACCCCGTTCGAGCTTATCTTGGATGTAGGTGATCACCGCAGTCTTGAGACCTGAGAGCGAGAAGTCATAATTCTTGGAATGCATCATCGCGCGGGGAAAGTCGATCGCATTCGGATCGCCCTGCTCGGCAAGTTGCGAGATGATCGGTCCACCGGGATATCCGAGCCCCAACACTTTGGCGACCTTGTCGAACGCCTCACCGGTCGCGTCATCGAGCGTCTGTCCCATCGTGCGATACGTTCCCCATTGTTCGCAGAGGACAAGCGAGGTGTTCCCTCCGCTGACGATCAGCGACACGAATGGGGGTTCAAGTTCGGGCTGAGCGAGTTTGTTGGCAACCATATGACCCTCGAGATGGTTGATTCCCAACAGGGGAACATCGGTCGCGTAACCCAGCCCCTTCGCGTAGGCGAGCCCTACGACGAGCGCGCCGACCAATCCGGGCTTTTGTGTGACAGCGATCGCGTCGAGATCGGAAAATGCTATCTGAGCACTT
>Ga0123353_10003329_pt1:7500-20279 | contig 20279 bp, 10 predicted proteins | sample TergutLab28metaG_3_FD_92763 | JGI IMG/M metagenome (GOLD analysis project Ga0123353, IMG submission 92763) | Labiotermes labralis P3 segment gut microbial communities from Petit-Saut dam, French Guiana - Lab288 P3 | ecosystem: Host-associated > Arthropoda: Insects > Digestive system... | reverse complement strand
TGCATCATATTGTATGTAAAAATCATTAATTTTTCGACTCCTTGTTTGTATTCTTGTTCTCTAAACCACCACTTTCCACATTAACTGAAACCTTTGAGGGCTAAATATCAATCATTCCAGTAGTTCACAAGTGTTGCAGGTCACTAGAAGCAGAAGATGATTTTTGCAAAATTTTTTCTCTGTCATTCAGTTTTTGAGGGGGGAGAAGTACCATAAAATCCCAGGTTGATATGGTTTTTATGATGATGTAATAGAATGGTACAAGTAGGCATGTTATTGAAATGAGCACTTCAATTTTATGTTTTTGTGCAACATTTTTTTCACACTTCATAATATAAAAATGTTGAAACAGTATGTCATGAAAATGTTGCTGCTGTTACATGTCCATAGACTGTTCTTTAAGCAAAATTTTGTAACTGTCTTTTGTTAGTACTAACATTATTCAAAGAAGTAACTTCCTTTCAAATTGTGGACAGGCTGATTTTCACAGAATTTGGTATGAACTTAAATGTCACTGAAGAGGACAACAGTGTTGTACATTTTCATTTTCTGCAATCACTAGTAACATGCTGTACAAGCAGAATTGTTAGGTGGCACCGATACTGGTGCAGCTGTAATGAAGAATGGTAGAGGATCTGTGAAAAATATGCATATTTTGTTAGGATAATTTTCAGGAGGTATTTTGGAGATTAATGTGGTTATTGTTTTCAAGCAAAAGGTAAAGCAATCCACATACAGGCCATGGATAGGCCCAGAGGGTTCTAGGAGGTTGAGGCTCCCAGCTTTTAAGACTATTGGCACATGAAGGCGGTAAGGTTGTCAGCTGTACACACCAGCCACCTTCACCCCCAGGAAATATTCCTGGTACTCATCTCTGTTGGAGGCTGAGTCGACTCCAGGGTATAGTGTGGCCGGAAGGATGTCAGTGACCTTCTGGCGTGGAGCGCATTGCCTCTACCAACTGCGCCACCACATGCCCATTATATTCAAATAGTTACAGTAAATTACAAATAAGCATGGCCTATCAAAAGCTCCATATTGTACAGAAATAAAGCTTAGCACTGTTCAGGTTTACAGCTTTGATGACCTTAGAGAAATGAGAAAGCACTGGACATTGCAGGAGGAAGCACTGTCTTGAGAACACACTGCAGAAGAGGTTATGGGCCTGTTATATGACAGAATAGATTATTATTATTGTTGTTGTTGTTGTTATTTATGCAGTTCTGTTTTGTCACCAAAGCAAGACTGGTGCAAGCAGTGCAGTATTTAGTTGCTGAAGCAAGTTATGTTTGTATGTGGGTAGTGCTTGTTGCTGAGTCGAGATGGAGAGTACTTGATGACTGGTGGAGACAAGGGTATTGTAGAAGTCTGGCGCACCTTCAGTTTGGCTCTACTGTATGCATTCCCTGCATGTGACAGTAGCGTGCGCTCCTTGGCACTTTCGCATGACCAAAAGTGAGTATTGACATATTCCATAGCTTATATGCAGATTACTCAGCTGCAATGAGACATTTGCCAAAATGTGTTATTTTTCAGTTTGTAAGTATTTATATCAGTGAAAATACAGTGTACCTCCTGGTGTGAGGAATTTATATTTTACTTCTTATACCTTATTTTTGTGTGGTTCTTTCCTTTTGCTGTCTGGAGTCAGTTACATTTTACAGTAAAAACTGTTGAATATGCTGGGCATGAAAAGTTACTGTAGTGAATAATTTTACAGTTTTGTCAGTGTCTAGTCAGTCTTGGCAATAGAAGGTTTAATTCCTGTTTGTGCCAGATCTGCTGGACATTGCTTTAAGTTACTATATAGGTGGTATTTGGCATCATTTAAAGCGTTTCACAGCTAATTTCTTTCACTGTTTCAAATTTCTGTGAGCAGACTGTGACTTCTAACATGTCAAAAATTACTGATATTGTATTGAAATTTTCAGGTCATGTTTGACAACATTGTACAACTAACTAACTAACTAACTAAATAACTAACTCCATGGAGCAGAATCCTTTTTGAGGCTAATAGTTCCTCAGGTAGCAAAGAAATTTTCCACATTTTAATGAACCTGAAGGATTACTACCATGGTCACAAGACCTGGCTGCTTGTCTCTATTGTGAACCAGATGAATCCAATCCATGCCCTGCCATCCTCTTTCTTTAAGATTCATTTTAACAATATCCTCCCATCTGTGCCTAGGTCTTTGCATTGACCTATTTCCCTCAGGTTATCCCCACCAAACAAGAGGCAGAATTACAGCCCAAGCCCAAGGTTTTGTAATCCATTTTGTAACATGTTATATTTTTGCAGTGAGGTGTTGTTAGCCTCTCACCCACTGCACAAGCTGGAGGACCACCCATTGTGCAAACAGCCAGTTGTGTTATTTTTAATTTGTAACTCCTACCAAGCACTGTCTTTTGTTGGAAGCATTTACATAATTAGGTAATGTAAGTTGTCAGTCCCCTCCCTCTTCTGCACTAGAAACCTTATCATGATGTTCTCTTTGTTAATGGTTCTCTGCTACTGTCCTTTTTAGTGCCTTGCATTTGTTGTGTCCACATGATATTATTTGCTCTTAGACTAGCTAACTCTCTCCAAAACAGAGTTTCTCATGAAAAGCAAATATTTTCTCAGCAAATCCACAATTGTCCACATTTTATGGAACCTACAGGTTCATAACTGCATTCGTATGAACCTGCCAGTGGTACCTGTTCTAAGTCAAATTAATTCAGTCCATGCCTTCCCATCCTGTTTTATTAAGTTCCATCCTATTATTATACTCCAAACTAAACCTCTTTCTGATAAATGTGCTCTTATGTTCATGTTTTCTGACCAAAATCTTGTATTAGTTTCTCTTCTCTTACATGCATGGCACATCCTGATAATATTTAATGACTAGTTCAATTGACAAAACTCTTAATTATGTAATTGTTTCCAGCCCTTCTTACTTCTTTTCTCATACACCAAAATATCTGCTTGTGGGCCAGGTAGCTCAGTTGGTATAGCGACTGAGTATGAGCTGGATGGTCCGGGATCTAATCCCAGTGGGGATGAGATTTTCCGCCTGTCTGGACCGACCCTGGGGCCCACCCATCCTCCTGTAAAATGGGTATCGGGTCTTTCCCTGAGGTAAAGTGCGGCCAGGGTGTGCTGCTGACCACTCACCCCCTTCTAGTGCCACAGTCATGGAAGAGTAGAGCTATACCTCTGCCCACCCTCTGGGCCACACCAGTCCTTTTAAAATATCTGCTTCAGCACCCTCTGCTCAGACTCCCTCTACTGATGCTCTTCCCTTCATGTAACGGACCAAATCTCATATCCATACAAAACAGCAGGCAAAATTATATTTATGTTATGTTGCAGTATTTATATTTTTAGTACACAGGAAGCTACTGAAGTGAAAGGTAGCAAGCATTCCCCAAATTTAACATGCCATTATTGTCCATAATTGCAAGTTTGATGTGTTAAGTGTCATTCCTACATGCAGGATTGTCTGTGAGAAGGTGAGGGTTCTGACCATGAAGTAATTCTCAAACAAGTGACCAGAAGGGCAGAGACTGTGTACACTTGGCTTACTTGGATCACAAATTTAAAGTTAATTTGTCCAGTTAAGCACTCTCCTGTACAATATACTGCTGTAGTCACACTGTAAAATTGTCCATAATCCTGTGCAGAGAGCTTCAATATGTAGTTTTGACCTTGTGCCAAATGTGGGCTTTTGGATCTTCAGTGGTGAAAAGGTGAAATGCAAGCATTCTCTCTATCAGATGTTCCCACAACAGGAGATCTCAGGCTGACAGTCTGGGGGGCCACAGTGGCCATGACACTTCTCTGTGACTGGGGGGAATAACCCTCCTTACTGTCTGTGTCAGGCAGTGTGGGCAGTGGTCACCATGTTGCCAAAACCAGATGCCATTCAGGTGATGCTGATGAATGTGACAACATTGACTGTGCACTGATGGCTGTGTGCTGGAGTCCTTTTTGGGGTGGGGGTTCGTACCAAAATTGTTGATTAGCACAACAACAACAAAAATCAAAACCTTCTCCCGTGTATTCCCAACATCTTTGTCCCCATTCACATTCAGTAGCTACTGGAAATGGTTTCTTCCATGTATTTCAAATGCTTTGGGCATCCACAAGCAGTTTGTCCGTCTCATTCTTTACCATGTTAATGCTAGGTTGATTACAGCTATAAAGCTCTATAAAGTTCTTTTTCTTACTGTCAATTTCAGGCTTATTAACTTGATCCTCATATTTTCTATTGTTTGTCCCTGAAACATTCACTGTTGTCACATTCTATATTGTTTAGTTATGTCCATTAATTAGGCTGGATTACTCTACCCTTTGCAGTACAGTTTGCCTTTGATCTAAAAATTGTACATATTTCACCAGACCTGGTATTTGCTGCGGCAATCTGCAGTGGCCTAGACTTTCTCAACCTGAGATTTTGATATTATTTTCTATATTTTTCCATGCTCTAATAAGGTCACCACTGTCATCTGAACAATCCCTAGTGGCAGACCTGTTTGTGATTATAAACAGATACTGTTGACACATCCACAGTAAGTCCCTTACATTTATTATATAAACATTCATACTTCTGTCTTTCACTCCTACTCCTTTCTATTGTGCATGTTACTAAATGGGATTACATCATGTCACATAACTGGAATTTGAATTTGGTTCCAGTGGTGACATTGCACACACACATACTCTCTCTCTCTCTCTCTCTCTCTGCATCAGTCTTTAAAGCATTTCCTATTTTATATATAAATGTGTTACTTTTTTGTCATTTCATGTTTCCTAGTAATCCTAACTTACCATGTCTGTTTTTACTAATAAATGTTTGTAAATTTCAGATTGCAGTTTTGATATTTTTGTGTGAACATCTTAATGTAATACTACTTCTTAAATCATCTGGCCTTGTCTTTTTTGTAAAAATATCCACTAAATATTCAAATGAGAGTGACATTTACATTCTTATTTCCCACACAATTGAAGTCCAATTCCATTTCTGTGTCCATTTTATGTGTACATATACACTGACTGGGACTGAACTGTGCATTTCATCTATATCACAAGCTTTTCATCACTGCAACCCTTCCTGGTGGTTTTCAGTATATTTTCAGATTACATGCTTCCACTACCGTTAAGTGTTGACAAGCACATATTTTTTGTGGCTTCAGGTTCCTACTAGCTGGTCTCGCAACAGGATCTTTGGTTGTTTTCCACATTGACTTCAACAGATGGCATCACGAATTCCAGCAGAGGTACTAATGCATCTTCAGTACAAACAGTCACCTTACTGTGTGGGCGGTTTTCCACAGGTCGTCCAGCATTTACTTGGTTAGTGATAATTTCAGGTACTTCAGCTGTCTTTTCTTTACTTAAGTCAACTGATGTTGATGTTTAGTTCAAGTTTGTCAAAAATTCAAAATTTTTAGTGCTGTATGATCATCAGTAGTCAGTAATATCTGGTAAGCCAGAATGCTTCCTTTCCTCATACCTTTTTACACAACCGAAGTATGTTGATACTTCAGGAGTGTGGGTAAGGCACAAATGCTAGTGGCACTGACTGCTTCTTGTGTACAAAACTGAGAACAGGAAGGTATTATTTATTGACCGTGCATGTTTGAGCCTGTATCTGTTATTTTAACCATCACCACTCGAACAACTCTAGCCTGCCTTCCTACACAGTTCTCATTTGTGTGTTGCAGAAGTGTGGGTAGCCTTCTGTCTAATTATTGTTTTTAACTGTCAACATAAAACTTGCTTACTAACTCCATGGAGCAGAATCCTTCTTGTAAAGCTAACCAGTTCTCAGCTAGTGAAGAAATTAGCCACATTTTTTGGAACCTGAAAGTTCATTTCCACATTCACAAGTGCCCACTACCTGTCCCTATCTTGAGCCAGCTCAATCAGTCCATACCACCACATCCCACTTCTTGAAGATTGATCTTAATATTATCCTCCCATCTATGCCTAGGTCTTCCAAGTGGTCTCTTTCCCTCAGGTCAACATAAAACAGGTGGTACAAATACTGGTAAACCTCATTCCAACCAATCCGTGCAGCAGTGGATGATTTAATATGGCTGTTAGTTCTGATTCACATTCTGGTACCACAGCTGCCTATACATAAAAGGATAAGGAAATCAGCAAAATCATTTGCACAGAAGGCTTGACAAAATGTAATAAAAATTACATTATGCAAGGAATTCTACGTCAGTGAAGTGAGGAGCATAGAAAATTAGATCCATGAAAATTCATAGACAAGTGTGTTGAATAACAACCTTTGAAAAGTAAAGGGGAATTTTCATTGTACCAACATTATATAGTGGAATGTATCTGAAAATCTATTCCTTTTGGACCTTTTATGATAATCTGCTAACAGCAGTTCATGCTGTCCATCACAATTAACCAGTAATGCAATAGATGACTGTTTCAGGCAATGTTTCTTCTGCAGGTTTGTGTTAAAGTATTGATAATGTTGTATGTACTGAATTGTTGGGAGGCAGTGTCAGCACAGTCAGTGGATTGCTGGGATTTCAAGTATTTTGGCTCAACAGTCCCTCAGTTTTGTGCACAGTCATAGCATGACCAATATGATAGAGTGTTTTTAGTGGGACAGCTGTCTTTGTCTCAGAAATACTATTCTTGGCATAGTACTTTCATTGTTTGTCTATAAGATATAGTGACTCAGTGATGGCTAGTATAGTTATATTTACATAACAGGAATGAGGTAGTTATCTTATATCATCAATGTGCATTGGGCTACAGGCAGACATCCTCTTCAGCATCGTGATGTAATTAGATGGGATGTAAGATATAGCAGGTTAATTTACTGAAATTTTTGCACATGCTGGTAATAAGCGATTAGTCATTTTATTTGAAATTTGCACGTGTGAAAATTATGTGATTGAAGTAGTTGAGGCAAAGATGATTATTAGCATTTCATTACTAGGATTATGTGTGGCCCAGAATGTTTCTTTCTGCATAACAAACTTGTAAGTTTAAAATTATGTAAACGTTGATTATTACTGGTGCCTATTCATATGACTGCTGTCTTTCATATTATATGTTCATTGTTACCTTAATTTGAACATAGATTACTCGTAGAAAAAATGGTATTATTTTATTTTAATGTTAATGTAATGTTTTTGATTCAGGGCTATTTGATTCATGTACTGCTTATCAGGCAGCTGTTTTGTAATTGATTTTTCATATCTTGTATTTTATTTAATTGAGACTTTTAATTGTTCAGATGCAAAACTTACTGATTGCAGTGAATGACTGACAGCCAGTGTGTTGAAGGTTGGTTTCTAAGTTACCACATTTGTAATCCAATTCTTCAGTTTTCTTTATGTAAGACTGTGGTGCAAGGTAATGTAGCCAAGTGATACTTACACATTCCACATGCCGTGACTTTCTTTTATAATATCTGACAGAGATTGTTGTGCTTGTGGCACGTACTGTTAACTGTCATCATGCATTGGTGGAGCGTGCATGTTAATAGGGTAAGCCCTTCTAAAACTCTGAAAAATGAAAAGCTCAGAAGTCTTACTGTCATGGTTCAGTGGTACCCAACAGTGCTGCAGCTCAACACAGGCCCACTTATCCATGGCACGCACTGTTTGCTGTTGTTCGGGCTCGATGTTTGTGTGTAACGGTAAGGCATGAATGCAGAGAGAAGACCTGTGACATAGTATTGTTTAGTGGGGAGGCGAAAATGCAAGGTCTAACATTGATCATTCACAGAATGTTAACACCCTCCAGCTCTGAGTGTGGTGATGTTCAGCATACATGTGTGTGCTGTGTTGTGCCATGATTGTACATCATGGAAGATTAAGTCTGTAGCTGTGTTGTAGAGAAATAATTAAAACTGGTATTTTATTGTATGGATTTTGCTTGTACGAAAAAGTCATTGGAATAGCTGGAAAAAACTATTTTCTCACACAAGTAGTGAAACAGTTGCACAGTGTGCCATGATGTTTCTCTGATTCCTAATACAGAATTGATCCTGTTTTGTGTGATTGTAAGAAATCCTCAACAGTGTATTGTGAGACTTGTCTCCTTTTTGAATTGAAACACATCTGGACAGCAAACTGTGGTAGAGACTTAACTTTTGATTTGTTGAAAAGAATCATATGAGGTATAAAACAGCTGGACAGAAGGCTGGTAACACTTGAAGCTTCAGTCATGAAAGTTGCTTTGAAGAAGACAATAGATACATTGTTGGTTGTCTGATTGGTGCTATTTGCTACATGGACTAGCAGAAATTCCTTGTAGAGGGCATCTGGAAAACATAGAGTTGGGGGGGGGGGGTGGGGGGGGGGAAACAATTTAAAATAACTTCATCACAGGACCTGGTGTAAGAGAAACTTCGTGTTCACTTGGAAACTTGAGCAGCCTCTTCAGGAACAACAAACCAGCACAACCTGATTCATTGATAAAACAATACTATTTTCTTTACAATAAAAACTGCATGTTTTGACCTTTAGGAGGTCTATAATTAACAATGGCATTGTACATTTTTTCTGGTAAATCTCAAAAACTTTTACTGGTTGTGTTGGCAGTACAGAGGAACAGTTCAGCAGATTTTCATTGTAGTGAATGAAACTAGTTTTTGAAATTTCTTAGGTTACAGCAATATAGGTGAGCATAATGAACAGCAGAAATAAATTGGGAATGAGTACAAAGCAGGCTTTTTGTGTGGTGTTAGGCTTACGACTTGAATGTAGTTCTAATGCAGTCAGTGGAATGTGTTTCATAGCGTAAACTTTCCTTTGGAACATAGCTCAGCTTGGCAGAATTTCTCAACACTCGTCAGGGAGATAGCCACATTTGACATGTGTGTCACCCAGCATTAGCCTTCTGTTGTCCCCCAGTAGGTAGCTGTATACAGAAACACTGGTTTAAGACATCACACAGATAAAAAAAACTTACAAACTTACTATTTCAGTGACAATAGCATGATGGTCTTCAGTATTTTGATTTCAGTGTTCATTTAAAACTGTTGTCAGAAATACTACCACAAGCCAAAACACTTTTTGAAATTATGCTGACCCTAGGTCAGTGGAGTAGGTTACTTTTCCAAATATGTGGAAGACTGTCAGAATTTTTAAACCAAGAGTGCAGCAGATTTGGTCAGAATGTGCAAGTTGTTCACGCAGATTAAGAACACTCAGAGAAGTCTGGCTAAGAGACAATGAATTGCAGTAATTAGTAAGTAATGTTTGACAGGTTTATCACTGGCTGTACCATGAAGCAGTGGACACTGTGAAAAGTCAGTTGACCAATTTTCTGGAGTTCTCTGGCTGGAGGGAGTGACAGTTTAGATTTTGGAAGCTTTAAACATTACTCTAAAATTATTCCAGCTGGTGTTTTCTGAGTTGTTATTTTTATCCTGTTCTGAAAATTGAACTTTCACTCATTAGTTCATCAGAATAATTCTAATTCTCTTTCATACGTGCTGCAGTATTTGATTGCTTCGGATCTGAATATGGTATTGTAGAAGTCACATAATTATCTGCCTTGTTATAATAACTCTAGCAACCAGTGAATCTGTGTATTGAGTGGTCATACTCTGCATTTTGCAGGGTCCAAACCTATGCTGCATGGAAATTCAAAAACTACCCTAAGTTACCATAAGTGAGAATTGAGAGGAAATTCTTCAAGACTAACAAACAGTCCACCCAACTCCATGACTGTTATTTTCAATAAAACTTTTTATGCAAACTTGTGCAGCTGTTCCTATGAACCCCACCATGTGTCATGTGATTTGCCTAACGTATTCAAAATAGTCACGCTCCACCACTGTAATTGTGATGGAACATCTGAAACTGACAGCTTATTCTGAATACACATATGTACAGCGGACTCCTGTATCCGTGGTTTACCGCAGCTCAAAAAAAATTGGGAAAACTAAAGAAATGAATGGTTCATAAGTTTCAGAATGCACGCCAAGTGAGAACAGGCCGTAACATGGTGAAATCCAGCAGCCCAAATGTGCTCAGTACTTGACTTATCTTCCTTTGTCCCCATACCCACGCTTCCCCGCAAACTTGCCACCATTCTGCTTCTAGTGTTCTTGCTGTTCAAATTAGTTGCCGCGTTAGCGCAGTGTTTGTGTTCAGAAAGCAACAAGAAGAAAGTAGAAGTTGGTGGATACCCACAATAGGGTAAGATATTTTTTAACACATAAAATTTTCTTATTACAGTTTATGTACAGGTATGTACATATAATTTTCATTGTAAAATGTGTAACAGTAACACATTTTTCCATTGCTTATTCAGTGCTTTAATGGAAATGCATGATTTTTATTATTCTGTCATCCCTTGAAACTGTACATGATGCTGTACAGTACAGATACTGTATTTTTTCATTGCTCTATCGTCTCTTGAGGATCAGGATAAAAGTCAGAATCCCTTACTTTCATACTGTGAGAGAAAATGAGAAAGTACACTGCAAATGTGCAATGTAGTGTACAGTACACTTTATTATTACTTTATTTAACGTTGGTAGTGTCTTGCTGTGCATAACTTATCAATTAAACTCTACTGTATTTATGTATGTTACACAAATATCACGTTATATATAGCGTTCGGTGTTATCTGTGGTTTCACGTAACTGCGATAGGTCTTGGAACGTATTACCCTCGGATATGGGGGTCCGCCTGTATTGTCAAATATAACAATAGGGTCACCACCACCACCACCACCATCATCATCATCATCATCATAGCCTCAAGGTTGGAATTTTAAAGCATTTTTTGCAAATTTGTGTCCGTAGATGTAAGCCACATTTTATACATCACCAATATATAATTTTAAAGACACCATTATTATTAATTTCTGGGATAAATTTCTGCCGTACGTTAACATGGGACTTCTCTGGCAGGCTTCTATGTCCTGAATTCGGGTTTATTATTGCTTCAGATGTTGCATTGGAATGGATATGAGCTTGCATTTAAGAAGTATTACTTACTGTTAGAGATTGTACTAAAAAGTGTCTGCCAATGTACATAATTACTGTGCTTAATTTTCTGATCATCAGATACTGTTTATGTAGTGATTGTATGTTTAACAGGAATTGTTTCTTCTCTCATGAAATGGTTCAGCTAGAGAAAATGTATATGAGACAGAATACTGTTTGATATGAATAGCATTCCATTCAGTACCCCATAACATTAATTCCTTGTTAATATACTGGTACTTAACAGTTTCAACTATAGACAGAGATATTAACACACTCTGTTATAGCAGATTTCATAGCACATCGCATTATGTGGTTGTGGTAATGTACTTAAAACCATTTTGTGATTTCGGAGGTTGACTTTGAAATGATCAACCGAAGTGTTTGCTCAGAGAAATTGTAAACTAAGCACTGTGTTGCGTTACATTGCTACATGTAATTGTAAGTCTGTTCCCACAACATCCCACACAAGTTGGAACTTGACTGTCACATCCTGTTCCATCTTTACACAAGCAGTGTGACTCTTATACCTGCCAGGAGTCACAACTGCAGTGAGTATGCCACCATGGAGAAACAAAGTAGGTAGAACAAGAAGTTAGGCAACATTTGTACTGTTTGATGTACTTCACCATCATTCATATGCATTGTAAGCATAGCACACACCTGGACGAGGCACCAGTGACTGCATTGATTCCCCCTGCTGCAAGATTGTGGACTGATACTTCCCTCCTGCTAGATATAGCAGTAAGACCTTGCATGCGACGTGTTATACGTCATTCATCTAGTCACTGTCGTGTGCGCACTCACTCTGCTTCGTTTTTGAGTAATTCCCTCCAGACTGGTGAAGAATTTATGTGAATTATATATTGTCCATTTTACATTGCAAAAAGAGAACTTCTTATTGTAAATAAGAGAATGAAAGTTTCTATCTTAGAGTGCAGCACAGAATTTCTTTCCCAGTTTATTTTTTGAGTTATTTTGTATATGTGAGTTTGATGTTGGCAATAATAATTGAAGAAAACAGTAATCCGGTCCATATTTTGTCAGCTAAGTAATGAAGATACTATGTACATGTTGTAATCAGCAGACATGAGTACCAGTGCACCGTGTCTAAACAAAGCTTTTGTTTATTGCAGTAGCACCACTATATGTAGCCAGTTAAGTTTTTCTAGAGCATGAAATAATTGTAGTAACATGATAGTCTGTGTAGTTTCAAAGAAATTAGCTGGAATAATAGTCTTCTGTAATTGTTAAGTTAGGGATGTACTTAAAGAATAGCTTCCATTACTTGCCTGAAGCAGGCAGAAGGTTTGGTTGTAGCTCTCATCAACAAAGAACAAGGCAAGTCAGGAATCAGTCTGCTCATGTGTGCAGAATTGAAACAGATCCCTGATAAAGGTATGCAGCAGGAATGTAATAAGAATAACAGTAATTCCAGTATTTCATGATGTGTGTATTGTTTCCTAGCTCCACATAATTTTTGGTTTCGGTTCTGCCTGTACTTAAATACATGTAATTGTACAATTTATGGAAAATAAGAAAAATATATATATTCTATTTGGGACTTATATTGCAGTTCATTAGCATTCATTGTATCCTTGATTTGTACTTTATTGCCCATGTATTTTAAGTATTTTCATGACTGTTTGTTCGGAGTTACTTCCTCTCACACATTTTAGTAATCCTTTTCTTCCATGTGTTTGTCTTTTTTTATGAGATTTCCAACTAAAGCATGTCCATATTTTTGGGGTGGCTGTGGCAGCAGGGATGGTAGGAGGAGGATGAAGAAGTAAAGATGATTCCTTCCCCAATTGCCAC
>Ga0123353_10003329_pt1:0-2500 | contig 20279 bp, 10 predicted proteins | sample TergutLab28metaG_3_FD_92763 | JGI IMG/M metagenome (GOLD analysis project Ga0123353, IMG submission 92763) | Labiotermes labralis P3 segment gut microbial communities from Petit-Saut dam, French Guiana - Lab288 P3 | ecosystem: Host-associated > Arthropoda: Insects > Digestive system >... | reverse complement strand
AATGTTGGGTGAACAGTACAGATCATTAAGTTCCTCATTATGTAGTTTCCTCCACTCCCCTGTTACTTCATCCCTCTTAGACCCAAATATTCTCCTCAACACCCTATTCTCAAACACCCTTAGCCTATGTTCCTACCTCAATGTCAGGGACCAAGTTTCAAACCCATACAAAGCAACTGGTAAAATTGTAGTTCTTTATGTCTTAATCTTTAAATTTTTGGATAGCAAACGGGAAGACAAAAGATCCTGCACCAAATGATAGCACGCATTCCCTGACTTCAATCTCCTCGTAATTTCTTTCTGAATAGATTTTGATTTGTTAAAGATGTTCCCAAATATTTGAACTCTTCCACCCTTTCAAAGGAACTATTGTCAATTTGCATACTGTGACTTTGTCCTGCATTCTAATCTCGAGACATGACCATGTACTTAGCTTTATCCAGTCTCCTAACTAGCCACTGTCAAAGCTTCTGCGTTTTCCTGTTCAGTATTTACGCTTCCTCCCAATATATTAACATCATCGGCATAAACCAGAAGCTGGTGTGTACAATTTAATTTCAAGCCATCCTGGTTTACCTGAACCCTCCTAATGGCGTACTTTAAAGCAAAGTTGAAAAGTAATGGCAAAAGAGCATCTTTTTTCAAACCATTCCTGATAGGAAACATGTTGGACAAATTCTTGCCTGCCTGGACTCTGCTATATATTTCAGTCAGACATTTTTATTAGCCTTATCAGTTTCATGGGGATATGAAACTCAATGAGAATATTTTGTTAGACCTCCCTCCTAACTCACTCATAAGCTTCCTTGAGGTCTATGAAGAGCTGATGCACTGCTTCATTGCATTCCCATTTTTTCTCAAGTATTTGACGAATGCAGAATCTATGATCAGTAGTTGACCTGCTGCATCAAAATCCACACTGATGATCCCCAATAATTTCCTCGCATATGGAGTTAACTTGACAGCAGGATGTTGGATAAAATTTTGTACATAGTTTGCAAAAAGTGATATGCCCTTATAATTACTACAGTCTGTTTTATCACCCTTCTTATAGATAGGTAGTATGATCGATTCCTTCCACTCCTCAGGCAATTCCTCCTTAATCCAAATAGAAATAATTAGTTTATGAATCTCACAGTGAATTGTCCTACCCCCTGTTTTAATCAATTCTGCTGGTATTTGATCAATACCAGGTGATTTGTGATTTTTTTAGCTTTTAATAGCCAACTCACCCTCGGAGGCATTAGGCTCGGGTACTAGTGGTTCTGCTGTATGTATTTCTGTCTGCCTAACATCATTAACCCCATGAACATTAAGTATCTGAGAGAAATAGTTCTTCCATCATCATCATCATCATCATTTGGCACTATAACCCTTTGTGGGTTTTCGCCTTCTCAGCCAAGTCTTTCCAAGTTCTTCTGTCCTTAGCTATTTCCTTCCAGTTTTTAACTTTCAGCTTTTTTAGATCTTCCATAACATCCTCTTGCCATCATTGTCGTTATCATCCTACTGGTCTAGTTTCCATGGGTTTCCAATCTAATAGCTTCCTAGTTGCTCTTGCTTGGTCAATTCTTTGAATGTGCCCCAGCCATTTGATTCTTTGTGCCTTGGATGAATCTCACGATGTATGCACCTTCTATTAGTTTATCAATCTCCATGTTGTTTCATATTCTCCATACATTTTCAATATTGACAGGACCAAATAGTCCTTAGTAATTGCCTTTCAAAAATGTTTAGGTTGTTTTCATCTTTTGCTGTTAAAAGTCCAAGTCTCTGATGAGTACGTGACGACTGGTCTTATCATCGTTTTATATATTTTCATTTTGGTGTTTTTCTTTAGGTATTTTGATTTTATTAGTTTTACATTGGCATAGTACGCTTTGTTGCCTTTTGCTATTCTTTCAGCAATTTCCATATTCATTTTATCATCTCCATTCAAAATGGAACCTTCAAACACAAAATTATCAATTTTTAAGTGCGTTATGTCTTTTATTCCCATTCTCTTTATTTGCATATATTTGGTTTTGTCTTCATTGATACTTAATCCTACTAGGGTTGCTTCATTTTTTAATTTATGGACTATATCCTTGAGAGCTTTCAGAGATCCAGCTAGAAGGGCAACATTATCAGCATAAGCAACAATTTGCCTCAGTTTTAAACTAACGTCTCCTCTAAGATTGAGTTTCTTAATTACCGACTCGAGTGTTAAATTAAATATTGTTACAGAGAGTGGATCACCTTGACGCACACCAGATGAGATTGAGAATGTATTAGAAGTAAGATTCTCTATTTTCACACCTGCCTCCATGTTCTGATTTGTCATTTTAATTAATCGTACCAACTTGTTTGGTATCCTCAATTCCTGTAGTATCTGCATGGTTTTTTGTCTGTCAGTGGAGTCAAAAGCTTGCTTGAAATCAATAAATAGTACATGCATTTCAATGTTATATTCATAACATTTCTCTAATATCTGTCGCATTATAAATATGTTGTCCGTAGT
>Ga0123353_10003327_pt1 | contig 20285 bp, 19 predicted proteins | sample TergutLab28metaG_3_FD_92763 | JGI IMG/M metagenome (GOLD analysis project Ga0123353, IMG submission 92763) | Labiotermes labralis P3 segment gut microbial communities from Petit-Saut dam, French Guiana - Lab288 P3 | ecosystem: Host-associated > Arthropoda: Insects > Digestive system > Gut ... | reverse complement strand
TAGTTATGCTATATTCCTGCTATTTTGATGCTGATTGCGCTTTCAAGGAATATGTATGATAACAGCACAAGACTGATACCCGCAATCAGTAACATGTATGCTTGCCTTGGTTTATTAGCACTCTTAGTACTTCGATAAATTGTTAACAAACCAGCAAACCCCATGAGGTACAACATTACAGATATTGCTGTATCTGCGATAAACTGATCGCTAATACCTGGATATAAAAAGTAAAATTTGTTTTCATAATACATAGAGGGCGGAACTTTATTTGCTACAGTGAATAACCCCCCTCCAAACAGAAACAATGCATAACCAATAATGATAACTATTATAATTAGGGCAGTTGGATAAGTTGTTACAATTTTTTTGAACCATTTGTTAAGTGAAAATGACATTGACGATTGAGTGGCTGTAGATGTTGGTTTCTGTTGTGGTTGCTTCTTATTTTTCTTTGACATTTCTACTCTCGTCCTCAATTAGATACTTTACTACTTCTTTAGCCCATTCTCCAGTTAATGAATTTTTCGAAATACTAACTAAATAATCTATCCAAGAAACCTCTAATGCGTTATTCCAAACCTCAAATTTTTCACAAATATTTTGATAAGCCTTCAAATGCAAATTACAATAATTCTCTTTTTTGCTCGGACGACCACAAATTTTACAACTCATTTTTTTTCATCTCTTTTGTTGGACAGTTAAGATTAAGACACATTTTCCATGGGTGTTTTGGGTTACCTAAATTTTTGATAACTGGGTAACCGCAAGTTTTACAGGGTGTTGCTAACGGTTCTATTGCACCTTTTTGTGGTAGTGGAAATGAAGTGTCGCATTTGTTTTCAAAAAAGTTAGTGCAACCGACAAAACGTTTACCGGTTTTTTTGGAGTTAATAATTACAAGGGTTCCTGTTTGACATTTTGGACAATTTCCTATGGTTTGTTTTTTAAACCGTATTTGCTTAATTTTCTGCCCAAGTTGTGTTCCAATCTCTAACTGTTTTTGTTTAAGTGTTTCTGTAACATTTTTTAGATTTTCAATGGTGATAGCTATCACGTTTTGTCTGGTTTCTTGTTTTAATTGGATTTGTTCCATTTTCTCTTCAAGTTTTTTTGTCATTTCAGATGAGATAACCCTTGGACAATGCTGTCTTAAAACCTCAGTTACTTCAAAACCAAGATCAGTTATGCTCATGTTTTGTTTGCCCTCTAAATATTTACGATCATATAATGTCTGAATTATATTTGCACGAGTTGCCTTGGTACCTATTTCCTCTTTTTCCATTTTTTTAAGAAGACTTCGCGGATTAAATCTTGGAGGCGGTTTAGTGAAATTATCTTTTAAAGTTACCTTTTTTACTACAACTTTTTGTCCCTCAAAAAAAAGCGGCAACGAAATATCCTTAGAATTCACATACGACTTGTAATATTCTATCCAGCCTTCTTTTAATGTATGATAACACATCATAAAAAATAAGTTCTGATTAATGTTTATTGAGACTTTAAGGCTTTGTTTAAGAGCCGGTTCACCGAAAACAGCTAAAAACCGTTTAACAATTAGGTCATAAATGTTTTTTGCCGTAGTATCTAATACTTTCTCAGGCAGATTACCTGTTGGGTAAATAGCTGGATGAGCAGGATCAAATTTAGGGCCTTCATTGGGTTTTAGCATAGGTTGAGCTAAAAGTTTCTGTGTTAACTTTTGATACATTGCTGATTTGCTGAGTTTTCTAAGTATATTATTGTAGTCTATGGAGGGTGGTAATTTTTGGCTACTTGTTCTTGGATAAGAAATTAAGGCGTTAATGTAGAGATGTTGAGCAATTTTAGCTGTTTGCATAGGGGTATATCTAAAAAGCCTGTACGCTTCACTTTGAAGCGTACCTAAGTCAAATGGTACAGGTGGTTTTTGTTGAAACTTTTTTTCATCAATTTTAATAATTTGGCCCTCTTTGACTTTACATGCTGCCCTGATAACTTTTGCATTAGATTTAGTTGCAATACTTTTTTTTTCATATTCTAACTCAAATGTATGGTTATCTATGCTTATTTTTGCTGTTATACTCCAAAAAGGGGTTGGAACGAAAATTCGAATATTTTTTTCTCTGGTTTCTATATACTTCAAAGTTGGCCCTTGTACACGACCTGCACTCAAAGTAGTGTATATGCCTCCACTATTTTTGACCGCTAAAGTTAACGCGCGAGATAGATTTATACCATATAACCAATCTACTTCATGCCTTGCTAACCCCGCTTCAATAAGTGCAAAATCAAGCTGCGGCAACAAATTGATAAATGACTCTCTTAACTCTTCTCGCGTAAGCGTAGAATATTTCATACGCCTAGCCATTTTCTCTTTACTATTACAAGCATATTTAAGAATACAATACCCTATTATGCTGCCTTCAATATCATAATCACAAGCATCAACAAACTCTTCAGCATCTTCAGCTAACTTTGAAATTACTTTTAACCAAATACGATTTTTTAAAAACTCTTTCTTTACCATCCAACGTGGTACCCATTGATAATCAAAAACTGGATAAAACCATCCCTTTTTTGCACCAGATACAGTATATAAATGACCTATGGCTGAAGCCACAATGATTTCTTTATCACCATTTTTTGCTACAAAAAAAGGCACACCATTACTATTTTCTCGTATAGCTTTACCTTTATCGTCTAAAGCTACAGCTATACGATTAGCAGCATCAGGTTTTTCAGATATAATTAACGTATACTTTTTCAAACGTTAATACCCCCACTTAACAATTGAAAAGGCCCTCCATACGATTTGCACTATTGCCCTGTTAAACATTTCATATGTTCACAAATTAATAAATATCCTTAATACGATATACCTGTTAAGATTCAAAATGTCGCAACGTATTATTTGTCATGAATATCATTATGTTGTAGCTGAAGAAGTTGAATTTATTTATCCTAATAAATTTGATCATCAATATGCTGGCGCTTGTAAAAAGTGTGATAAAACGTTATCTTTTTCACCATTTACTGTTGAAATAAAATCTGTAAACAAATAATTTGGAGCTATAATTGTGAAAAAATCAGAGAAAATTTTTACACATTCTGATGATGCTTCTATATTTGTGAGCGAGACTCATTGGGAATTGGCTGCAAAAACTCGTATGGGGAAATATTTAACAGAGGTAGAAACAGTTTTTATCGCAAAGGCTGTTGATTTTTATAAGTCTGAGTTTGTTCTTGATGTTGGTGCTGAATCTGGCAGAATTTCTCTTTTAGCATTAAACAATAAAACCAATGTGGTAAGTGTAGATGTTGATTGTGCTTCTCTTAAGCGTCTTAGGCAGCGAGCAAAACAGGCTCACATTGTAGCTGCTGATGCAAGAAAATTGCCTTTCAAAAATGAAGTTTTTGATGCTGCTTTTATGATTGAAGTATTGGATTACATTCCTGAATTTGATGTTGCTCTAAAGGAATGTAATCGCATATTGAAGTGCAATTCAACGTGTGTTCTATCTTTTGGTAATCTGTCAAGTTTTAAAGCAAAATTGAAAGGGTTAAAGGGTAAATCATACTTGCATTCTTATACTGGGGTTATGCGGGTTTTGTCTAAGACTGGTTTCAGTTTATGTGCCCAGTTAGGGTATAATTGGTTGCCTTTTGGTCGGGCGTCTCAGAACGGGTTAGTGCCTATTTTATCATGGTTAGAATGGGTATTTGGGTTGAGAAGGCTGGGTCGTTATAGTCCGTGGGTTCTGTTTCATGTGGTTAAACAGTTAAAAAAACAGAATAGTTAATGGTTGTTTTTGGAAAAGCCATAAATAAACCCCTTATGTGATATACTCAAAATAAACTCAGATTAGAGAATGACTAACGTGAGGGGAAACTAACTATATGTCTAATGATCAATTTAGTAATGGTTTAAAATCTTTCGGAAAACGGTTTAAACTTAATCGCTCCACTGTTTTTGTATTTTCAGCACTAATTCTGATTCTCATGGTTGCATTTACTGTACGTATTTTACCTATACGTTGGGAAATTCCATCAGGTCAAATTCATTTAAATGAATATGACCCCTATTATCAATACAGTCTCACTAACTACATGGTGAAAAATGGTTTATTCTCACCATACACAGATCATTGGATTAATTATCAGCAATGGTATCCTAATGGTCTTGATATGTCACGGTCTTACCCAGCATTACCTATGACAGCGGCTGCACTATATCAAGTAACTAGCTTTTTAGGTGTAAATATTGATTTAATGACGTTCTGTTCATTATTAGCTGTCGTTTTGGGTACACTGTCTTGTTTAATAATCTACTTTATTGGAAAAGATATGGGCGGACGAGCTGTAGGTCTATTTGCAGCACTTTTCTTAGCATTAGCACCATCATTTATCCAAAGAAGCTCCCTTGGATTCTTTGATACTGAACTTCCAGGGATTCTCGGTTTACTCTTCTTTATATTAATGTTCCTTAGATCAATGGATCCAAAACGTTCTTTGCGTGTAAGCCTGATTTACTCCATAGGTGCAGCTTTAGCATTAGCTTACTTTATCACTGGTTGGGGCGCAGCATATTACGCCTTAGACTTAGCAGCACTTTTCGTATTTGTGCTTGTAGTGCTAAAACGGTATGATCGACGTTTATTAATTAACTATGGCATAACTATGGGTTTAGCATTACTTATAGCAATACAATTCCCACAGGTTGGCTATTCTTATCTAACATCCGCACCAGTGCTCCCTGTTATAGGCGTCTTCATTGTGTTGCTTGTAGCGGAATTTTTACAACGTCACAATATGTCCGTAAAAACCAAAATGCACGCGGTAATAGCTGCGATCTCCGTAGCAATTATCGGTATTATTCCCTTAGTATACTTTGGTTATCTTGGTAATGTCGCAGGTAAATTTATTGCAGTTATTTCTCCTGTCGCTCGTGCAGATAATGCATTAATTGCGTCAGTAGCTGAACACAGAGTCCCATCCTGGGGCAATCTATATGTTGAACTCGGTATGGCTGTAATATTCTTCACAGTAGGTTTATATTTCACACTGAAAAAACCAACAAACCGTAACATATTCTTACTTATCTTTGGTGCAACAGGCCTTTACTTTGGCGCTTCAATGGCTCGTTTGCTTGCAATTTTCGCGCCAGCATTTGCTCTACTAGCAGCTATAGGCATAATTGGTTTACTAAAACCATTCATGTCTCTACTTAAGGAAACACCAACCGCTGTTCTGAAAACAAAACGAAAACTATTACGCGTAGATAAAGGCTACAGTATTCTTGGAATACTGCTGATACTCATAATTCTCATGACACAGTTTGCTTTCAATCCACTACAGTTTGCTCTTAGCTCCCAACAAACAAGTGTTACGCCACGTGCATACTCTAGTGGATATATGCCTACCTCCATTAGTTCTGCAGGTCTCCCGCTAGTTCCACCTGAACCACTAACACAATGGACAAATATGCTAACCTATACTAACAATTACTTAAAGACAACAGATGTAGTTGTTGCATGGTGGGACTATGGTTATTGGTTAAGTGTTATGGGAAATGTTACTACACTTGCCGATAACGCTACAGTTGATGCCGAACAAATAGAAAACCTTGGCTTTGTATACATGAGTACAGAAGAAAAAGCCTTAGCGATGCTTTCTACATACGATCAAAAAAATGTACAATACATACTGGTCTTTACATCTTTGTACGTTTTTCCATACGATGAGTCACCTACTGGATATTATGTGATGTCCTACGGGTTAGGTGATGAAGGTAAATGGATATGGATGGCAAGGATTTCTGGAGGTGCAAAAGACCGTCTAACAAATGAGGGCTTTATGACACCAGACAATACCTGGACTGATGAAAAATCATTTGGAAAAAGTAGTGATTATGGACGGTGGGAGTGGAATGATCAGGGCATGAACACTGTTATCTATAAACTGTTAAGTTCTATTGAATATAACTATGCTAACAACACTGGCGGACTTGTTACAGTACTTGATATGGAAGATGTGGGATTACAATACTTTGAACCAGTATATCTTTCGGGTGCAGAGAAACAACTTAGTCCATATGGCGACTTAATCCCTGTGGTTGGGCTCTTCAAAATTAACTGGGCTAAATACAATGCAGATCACCCAAACCACTAATTTAGTCAATTAATGTGGTGACAACTAACGTGTTTCCAAAAGTTCCCGACCAACATAAAAACGGCAAACCTCTAATTCCAAATGGTTTAGGCGTACTATACGTCCTATTTGCAGCCGTTTATCTTTTTCTACTTTACTTTCTTAATGTTGGTTCAGTCTCAATTGGCGTTTCTGCCCCTCTAACCCTTGCAGTTTGCATTCTCTTTGGCGGATTTATGGGGTTACTAGATGACTGGATGGATCTAAAATGGCGCTACAAAGCATTTATGCCCCTAATTGCAGCACTACCTCTGATTTATTTCGCAATGGATATGCACGCCCGTACATCAATTACTTTACCATTCTTTGGGGTTATCGATTTCGGAATTTGGTACTTCTATTTAATAATCCCCCTAATTGTTATGATTGTAACTAACACAGTTAATATGCTCGGTGGGTTTAACGGGCTTGAATCTTTTTGTCCTGCTATTGTCATCTTAGGTCTGATGAGCATCTCAGCTTTAACATCCACTTATTATCTATTGATGCTTGGACCAATAATTTTCTGGCTAATACTTACTGCCTTAAATCTTAAAGGAAAAATATTCGTAGGTAACTCTGGCAGTTTTGCTATCGGCATGACCATCGCCTCTTTTGCCGTTATCGCTGACGTAAAACTTAGCCTGTTAATTTCAATAATACCTTACATCTTTAATTCCTCTCTAATTCTATTAACAGTTTTCTTTACACATAAAAAAGCGCTAATAACATTCAAAGATAACAAGCTTGAATCCGACCATAAACGAAGTCTTGTCACAGCAATAACCTATCATCGGCCCTTAACTGAACGTCAAATTGTTGCGATAGTTTCAATAATAGTTGCAGCATTTACCCTGCTTGCAGTTATCTTCTCATTTATTTCCATCATTCTTGTTTAGACAAAGAATTGTGCTAATTTTGTTAAGCCAATAATTTCATCAAAGTTTAATCCTAACGCATCTAATACTTGCTCAAAAGTTGACTGCAGATACGCAATGTACTTGTCTGTATCAATTTCGTTTTTATAAGTTAATTCAACAGGTTTTACACGTTCTTTATTGCTGTTGACTTTTACAAAACTGATAAGATCACCAGCACGTAGTTCTTTTCCGGTTTTCTGTAAGATAAATGCTGCTTTAACATGTTGAGGTGTAGTTTTCGTATATTTACTAAGGTCATCACCTAAAACAACATGGAATGCAAGTTCAGTATTATTGTCCCATTCGCGCCGTTTTAAACGTGTGTATCTATCTTTGACAATGTTTGCGATGTCTTTTTTTGCGTTTTCAAATTCCGCTGGCGTTTTGACCTTTGCAAGGCGTTCTTTCATTTGGTTAAAGGCGTCTCTGATAAAAACTGGAATATGTTTCTTTTTACCTGTTAGACCTTTAACATCTACTGTACCATTTTCTAGTACTCCTAAGTAATTCTTTTTACGGGCACTAAAGACTGCGTATCTGTATACTTTGTCAACATCGATGTTCATGTTTAAGTGTTGTTCTGTCCAGTGGGATACTTCTTCAATTTGTTCTTTAGATGGGTTTTTGAGAAATAAACTGTCGGTATCACCATAGAGTACTTTTATGCCTGATGCTTCGGCGTGTTCAAGAATTTGGGTGATGCTATAGCGTCCAATTGCAGCGGTTGCCTCAGCAACTGGTGGGCAGTAAAGGTCGAAGCTGTCTGCTCCAAAAACACCATAGCTAGCATTTAAAATGACTTTAAGGGCTCCTTGTACAGTATTGTACCAATTTCGTAGTTCTATCGGTAAAGTGTTATCTTTTGCACGACTTTTGTACCATCTTACTCGCAAATCTCTAAGCGAACCAATTAGTAAGCTTTCAAGGGCTCTTTTTTGAGTACATACCCAGTGTTGTGTGTCTGGGATCATTTGTTTTTTGCACTCTAAATGATTGCAGTCAATTGATTGATAGCCCAGATTCCAAACTTTAATGATTGATGGATACAGGCTGGGAAAGTCCATGACGGCAACATTAAAATGAACACCTGGTGTAGGTTCGACTACGATTGCACCTTTGTATTTTTTGCCTTTAATTACTGCTGTTGTGCTGGTTCTGCCTTTTTTTGTTAAGATATCTTCAGCGTTTGGAATCAAAAGCCCTCTTTTGCGGTGTTCGCGTTGCATAAAATTGCGTATCCAACGGCTAACTCCTTGGCGGCTAACATCTTCCATTGGCATACTGCTGATGCGTGCAAGCACTAGTATTAGTTTCATAGCGGAATCGTCTTCAAAACTTGTCAGTTTATAAGTTATTTCTGAGTCACGAAGGCAGTAATGGGATAGCTCATTGTATGTAAGGTCACCAAAAGCTTTGTCTAAATGAATTTTTTCCATTCCTAAAAGTGCTACACCAACATCACCGAGGCTTACATCTTTGTAGCGATTATTGAACGCGTAACCTTGAATTGAACGGTTAAAGAAGAACTTGTAGAGGTCTATGTGAACCCCATATTTTATTGAGCAGACACGTTTACCTACATCAATTGGGATGTCTATCTTAGGGACTCCAAGATTTAATGCCCGATGAACTAGATAACGAAGGTCGAAGTCATCACCGTTGAAAGTTAAAATAAATGGAAAGTCGTTTAAAACTTTGAAAATTTGTTGTAGTAAGTCTTCTTCAGTTTCACAAAATTCTATATCTATATCTGTACCTGTTTGGATTTTTTCGTTTGGTCTATCTCGTCGCTTGAGGACAAGAACTTTTTTATCTCCTTCAGAACTATAAATTGAGCATGCAATTACTGGACATGCGCCCTCTCGCGCGTCAGGCACACGATTAGATAGTGGTGAATATACTTCAATATCAATAGCCGCTCTGCGGAATTTAGGTGCGGGATACTCAAGAAGTTTAGCCCACATCTCAGCAAATTCTTGCTCTTCTAATGTTTCATCGTTAAAAACTTCACGGATTTTTCCAAGTGCTTGTTCCGCTTCATTAACGATTACTTCTGTTAGCGTTCCATTCTTTATTTGGTAGATCATTCCTGGTAAGAGTTTTCGGTCGTAAATATATGACTGGTAATATTTGATTTTGGACTCCCAAATTTTAGTGTCGCTGTCTTGAATTTTGCAACCACATATTTGGGGATGGTCTTCTGGAATTATGTCTCTTATTGTGCCACTTGGCCTACCGCCAATTGCAAGGGGGTCTTTGGCAACAATTTTTGTTACTTCAATGTTCTGGTTGGCTAAGGGGTCAAATCTTTGTTCAGATATACAGCTATCAAAGCCTTGATGCTTAGTAATTCGCTCAAACTGTAAAACTTTCTCTTTTGGTAGACTAGTTAAACAGTAAGGTTTATGACCTGTATTATCTTGCCAAAAATATAATTCTCCTGATTCAGGCTCGTATAGCTTAATGATTGCTTTCCGTTGACGACCATTATATGATGCAGAAACAAAGTAGGAAGGTGATAGATCAAGAGGTGCCATTGGCGGTAAAATTCGTGGTTTCTTCTCTTTTTTAACTAAACCTTGACTTGCTTTTTCTTCAACTGGCGCTGTTTGTGTTATTTGTGCTTCCGGTTCTTTTTCAGCTTGCGCTACTTTAGCCGGTTGAGATGCTACTGGCTTGTTTTCTTTTATAAAGAATGAATCTAACGTTCTATTTTGTGACATTCCCTATCTGCTGTTCCTTAAATACTCTAATGCATTAACCACCTAAAATCTTTACCTAACAAAAACCAGTTATCATGTAAACTGCTTCTGATAAAAATAAAACTGACTAAAAACTGAGGGGCTGTCTGTTTCTTTTCTTAGTTCATAGAAGAGCTTAAGTTTAGAAATATTATTCACAAGTTATGTTTCTCTGTAAACATGTGCGTGATTGTGACCATGCATTTTTTTGTTTAATTTTTAAGTCTTATTTAGAAGCTTTGCATTTAGCATGTGTTGTGAATTGTAGTGTTAAAGAATGCTTGGACAATTGCCATTGAAACGTTGAGCTGGATTGAAATGCAACGCTTAAGCGAGCACATCGCGTTAGCAAAAACAATTAAACAGTTAAACGAAACTAACCCCAACGCCATCCGTTATGCTTATGGCCTAGTAGTAGAAACAATTCGTCGTCGAAACCTAATTGACACATTCATAAACACCAATATAGCACCTAAAAAAATTGAAGAATTCAATCTTGGTATCCAATCATTTCTAAGACTCTACGTTTACCAAACCCGAGTCGTCAAAAACTGGGACAAATATAATCTACACGAAGCCCAAAACATAGCCAGTATGGCACGTTCCATTTTAGGCTGGAAAACCTTGTTACAAGTTGAACCATATCTTGGGTTCTTGTTAACACGAAAACTACAGCCAATTATAGACGCCTCTGACAATGAAGAACGTTTAAGCCTTGAAACCTTTCACCCCCTCTGGTTTGTAAAATACTGCATTGAACTCTTTGGAAATGACCAAGCAACCACCTTTCTAAATATGAGTAACATGCCACCATCTACATACATTCGCATAAACACTCTTAAAGACAGTTCAGAAGAAGAAATACTCCAAAAACTCTATATCGAAGGTGTAAAACTTCAAAAAGTCGAACAATTACCGTATATATACAAAATTTCTGAGCTTAAACAACCTCTAAACACACTTGAAAGCTTCAAGCAAGGACTATTTTATGTTCAAGACAAAGCTAGTTGTTTTGCCGCTCAAACGGCTGCACCCAAATCTGGTAACAAAATTTTCGACATTTGTGCCGCTCCAGGAGCTAAAACAACTTATCTTGCACAACTAATGCAAAATAAGGGCAATATACTATCTGTAGACTTCTCTAAACGTCGAATGAAAACTTGGCGCCAAGAAGTTAACTATATGAACGTAACCATAGCCGAAGCTATTACAGCTAACGCATGTTTACCACTACCCTTTACCGGCGAAGCTGATATTGTCATTTTAGACCCTCCCTGCACTAGCACTGGTGTCTTTGCAAAACAACCCGCAGCAAAATGGCGACTAAGCCCAAAATCAATAGAAAACATGGCTGAAGTCCAGCAACAAATGATAGCCAACTGCGCCCAAAAAGTCGCTACAGGGGGCTATTTGATTTACTCAACTTGTAGTATAACTGTCGAAGAAAATGAAATGGTTATCGAACGTTTCCTAAAAGAACATCCAAACTTTCACCTCGTAGAGATCAAACCAGAACTTGGACTGCCCGGCTTACATGGGCTAACTCAATGTCGACGCCTTTATCCACATATACATGACTGCAACGGTTTCTTCATAGCTAAACTAAAAAACTCTTAAGCTCTCCGTTTAGCAACTCTTTTCATAGGTAATTAGTTATTTAAAAATAGTTAGTTGGCCAACTCCAAACAGAAAAACGTTTCATTAAAGGATTGTCTGCAAAAAGATTTATGCTGTGGATAGTTAAAAAAATCTTGACAAAAAAGCTTTAAAAATAATATACTTGTTTTTTAAAGTCTTTTTCAACAAACTATTTAATGACCCTGTCTATATAATTAATTTGATGATTGTGACTGAAAATATTTCTTTTATGGAACGGGCTATAAAAACTCGTATGGGTAAATACTTAAATGATGTAGAGCTGGCTTTTATTGCGAAATCAGTTGATTTTTCTAGGTTTAAGCTTGTTCTTGATGTGGGTGCAGAGTCTGGTCGGCTTTCTTTTTTAGTGATTGATAATAAAACTGATGTTGTGAATATAGATATTGATCGTGGTTCGCTTATACGTTGTAAACAGCGGTTAGTTCACGCATGTGTTATAATGGCTGATGCAAGGTGTTTGCCTTTTATTGATGGTGTTTTTGATGCTGCGTTTATGCTTGAAGTGTTAGATTATATTCCAAAGCTTGACATACCTCTGAGTGAGTGTAGTCGTGTATTAAAGGCTGGTTCCGATTGTGTTTTAACTTTTGGTAATAAATCCAGTTTTAAAGGAAAAGTAAAGGGGTTAAAGGGTAATTCATATTTACATTCCTATGATGGAGTTGTTCAAGACTTGTCTAAAGTTGGTTTTTGTTTAGGTGCCCAATTAGGATTTAATTGGTTACCGTTTGGCAGGACCTCGCAAAATAGGTTAATACCTCTGTTTGTGTGGTTCGAACGGTTTTTGGGTTTAAGAAGTCTGCGTAAATATAGTCCATGGATTCTGTTTCATGTGGTTAAACAATCAATTAGTACATAGATGATGTTGTTGTTTGTAATTTATAGACATAATGGTGTGATAGGGTTACAGTTTTTTGTAAAAACTGTGTTTATAGTTAATATGTAGTTGAAGCTCAAAAAGAGTTGGAAATGCTTATTATGGGGCCTAGCTATTGCCTGTTACGGAAGGATTAAACTTGAGTGATGAATTATCCAAATTACCTCCCAACATTCAAGAGAGATTGTTGCGGCTTCAACAGTTACAGCAGACTTTACAGTCTATTCTTGCGCAAAAGCAGCAAGTTGAAATGGAGAAAAGTGAGGTAGAGCAAACTCTTATGGAAATGGCAAAAACCGCTGATGATGTAGTAATTTACAAAGCTATAGGTTCATTACTGGTAAAATCTGATAAAGTTAAAGTTTCTGCTGATTTAAACGAACGTAAGGATCTCCTTGTAACACGTAGTACTGTTATTGCAAAACAGGAAGAGCGCGTACGTAGCCAAGTTAAAGAAACCCAAAGTAAACTTCAAGAAGATATAAACCCCGTTGCGGGTCAACAATAACTTTTCTTTTAGGTGGGTGCTTTTTGGTAGAACTGGGTTTACCAGAGCTGACTGCCGAACAAGTTGAAGCTTTATGTGAGACAGCTGAGAACGCTGCCCGTAAACACATACAAGATAAGATTGGCTCTAAATTGGTTGACCACTTAGATATTGTTGTGGAAGCGCAAGGTACAAAACCTGTTGATTTAAGTGTTGAAATAGATCTCGTTTTAAATGACAAAGCCAAAGGTGTTGATGCTAACGTTCTGGTAAACGATGCTGTTACGCAAGCGCATTTGGCAAGTGAAACTTTTTTGAGAAAACTATTATGAGCATTAATCAGATTGTAGATTTACTAAAGGAGAAGCAAGCCACTTTTGTGTTGTTACTATGTCACAAAAGTGCTGATGCAGATGCGGTGTGTGCAGCTTATGCTTTTCAAGGTTTGCTTAAACGATTTTTACCTGATTTAGTAGTAGAAATTGGTGCCCCGCAAGGTATTAACAAGCCTACTAAGCAGTTGATAGAAAACTTGTCTATAAATGTGAATTTAAAACCTAACATTGAATCGGCTAGTGTTCTTTTTCTTATTGACATGAACACGTTGGATCAGCTTGATGAAATTGTTGATCGCCTAAAAACTTCAACTGCTCCTATGATGATAATTGATCATCATACACCTAGTTTAGATAATGGACAAATCTGTAGTTTTTGTTTAATAAACGAACAAGCTGCTGCTACGTGCGAAATTATATATGACTTGTATCAGCAATCCAATGTTCAACTTAGTTTAAATGAGGCAAAAGCGCTTTTTGCTGGCATAGCTTTTGATACGCGACACTTTGCGTTAGGTGACTCAGATACTTTTCGGATAGCTGGTGGTCTTGTAAATGCAGGTGTGAATGCACAAGAAATGCTTGTTTTGTTCTCTAACCCAATTGACAATTCTGAGCGTCTTGCTAAACTTAAAGCTTGTAAAAGAGCAAAAATTGTAAAAATTGGGGAATGGATAATTGCGTTATCTCATGTTAGTGCATATGAGGCTTCAGCGGCTAAATCTCTTGTTGATTTAGGTGCACACATGGCTGCTGTTGCTGGGAAAAAATCTGGTAAACTTGAGATTAGTCTTCGTTGTAACCGTGATTTTAGTGAAAAAACTGGTATACATCTTGGAAAAGACATCGCTATGCCTATGGGTGAGCTCCTTGGAGGTGTGGGTGGTGGTCATGCAATGGCTGCCGGTGTTAATGCTAAGGGTACTTTAGATGTTGCATTGGATAAGTGCCTTGAACTTTTGAAAGAGAAAATACTCACTAACGCGTAGCTACGCTTAAATGAAGCTGTGTTGCGCTTATTGTCTATAGTAGGCACATGTAATGTCGATAATTGAAATAAGCGATCTCGTGTATACTTATCCTGGCGCATCTAAACCATCTATTGATGGTCTTTCTCTTAATATAGAGAAGGGTGATTTTGTGCTCATTACAGGTCCAAGTGGTTGTGGGAAAACTTCTTTGTGCCGAACTTTTAATGGACTTATACCTCATTTTTATTCCGGTGAATTAAAGGGTCAAATTATTGTAGCTGGACAAAACATATCTGGTAAGAAAACTTTTGATTTGGCAAAGCATGTGGGACTTGTTTTTCAAAATCCGGAGAATCAGCTTTTTGCGTTAAGTGTAGAAAAAGATGTTGCTTTTGGTTTGGAAAATTTGGGTATGTCTCGAGATGAAATGCGAAAACGTGTTGATTGGTCTCTTAATTTAGCGGGTATTTATGACCTGCGTGAACGATCGCCACATGAGGTTTCTGGGGGTCAGCAGCAGCGTGTGGCAATAGCGTCTGTGTTAGCTATGCAGCCAGAGATTATTGTGTTAGATGAACCTACTTCTTTTCTTGATCCTCTAAGTGCTGAACGAATTTTTGAGGTTATCTATAAACTTAATCAGGAACAAGGTATCACTGTAGTGTTGGTTGAGCATAGGCTTGATTTAACTGTCAAATACGCTAATCATCTTGTTGTGATGGATAAAGGTAAAATCTGTTTTGAAGGAAACCCACGAGACCTTCTCTGTAATGAAGAAATCAGTCGTATAGGCGTAGGCATACCTAAAGCTACATTACTTTACAAAAAATTAAAAGCTGCCGGATTTGACATTAACAAACAAATTCCGCTGTCTTCAGATGAAATTGCAGATCAACTATTGAAGGTATTGCGTCCATGATTACACTTAAAGATGTACATTTTTCATATGCAAACAATATTGAAGCTCTAAAAGGCATATCTTTAACCATTAATGATGGCGACTTTATTGCAATCATGGGACAAAATGGTGCTGGAAAAACCACATTCATTAAACATTTCAATGGACTACTAAAACCCTCTTCAGGTACTGTTCATGTTAACGGTGTTGAAACCACCAAAACTAGTGTTGCCATGCTTGCAAGAAATATTGGTTTTGTTTTTCAAAACCCTGATAATCAACTCTTCAGCGAAACAGTTGAAGACGAAATTGCCTTTGCACTAAAAAATTTTGGCTTCGATAAAGAAACAATTGAAAAACGTGTAACTTGGGCATTGGACTTTCTCTCATTGACGCAATACCGTAAAACTTCACCATTTCTGCTAAGTGGTGGTGAACGTAAACGTGTCGCGTTGGCTTCAGTTTTAGCTTGGGATCCAGAAACCCTTGTACTTGACGAGCCAACTATTGGGCAAGATCATGAACAAAAAGAGAAACTACGCCAATTCATTATGCAACTACAAGCTAAAAAGAAAACTGTAGTTATGGTTACTCATGATGTAGAATTCGTATCTGAATGCAATCCACGTGTAATTTTAATACGCGATGGCAAAATAGTTGCCGACGGCATAGCAAAAGACATCTTGACAAACTCTAAATTGCTAAAAGAATCCTCAATTGTGCTCCCACAAATAGCACAAATCTTCACTAAACTATCCCCCTTAGGTCTACCTGCTGATATTATCGACCTTGACGAAGCCGAAACCGTCATACTATCCAAAGCTAAAAAGGAGGCTTAATGTAAATGAGCGTTTTTGATGGACTAAAATTTCGAAAAGTCTCCTCTCCAATCCACAATTTAGATCCAAGAATCAAATTCATCTACGTTATAGCCATATTTATCAGCGCAATTCTATTCCACCAAATATTACCCCTTGCAATACTACTCTTAATACAATTACCCTTCGTGTTTCTGGCAAGAGTACAAAAACAATGGATTAGATCCCTCCGCGGCGCAGCTTTCTTAGCAACATTCATCTTTGTTATAAATATATTAACAAAATTCTTCTACAACAACTGGACTCTAACAGCACTTGACATAGAAACTGCCATAGGTATGACTATGCGCTTCATAGTGCTGGTTGAATCCTTCTCAGTCTTCTTCTTAACAACCTCACCTGACTACTTAGGTCTAGCCCTTGAACAATCACGCATGCCATACGAATTCTCATTTGCCTTTACTACAGCTGTACGATTTGTACCAGTTTTAGCCGAAGAAGCTCAAACCATTATGGACGCACAAAAAGCACGCGGATTAGAACTAGAAAAAGGCAACATACTTAAACGCATAAGAAACTACATTCCCATTCTTATCCCACTTATCGTTAGTGCTATCAGACGAAGCTTGGAACTTGCAGAAGCTATGGAGTCACGAGCTTGGGGCGCAGCAAAAAAACGCACAAACCTATACCTACTAAAACTACACAAAGGAGACTGTATCTTAATTGGCGTAACTGCCCTAATACTACTCGTAACTATATACGTGCGTCTCTTTCTTTTTAGTTCAATCCCCCTGATGAATGAACTGATAAGCAGACTCATTTAACAATTCAAATGGTATCTTCAGATGTTCGTGTGAAAAAGTTATATTGTAAAACCTCTTTTTCTACCGTTATAGGGATTTTATATGGCCGAGCAAACCCGATTTGGTACTGCAGGAGTGCCTCCAGCTTTTAGGTTGCTTAAAGCAAAAATACATGATGTTCCTGGGTTGTTGCGTGAAGAAGGTCTTGACGCTTTTGAGTATCAGGCTGTACGATGGGGGGCTAAACCGCAGATAAAGCAGCAAGATGCTGAAAAACTTGGTGCTGAAGCAAAAAAGCATGATATTCGTTTAAGCATGCATGGTTCTTACTTCATAAACTTGGCTGGTAAAGATGATGTTATATCTGCTAGTAAAGAGCGTCTTATTGCTGGGGCAACAGCAGCAGACTGGATGGGCGCTTACGTTATAGTGTTCCATACGGGGTTTTATGGAAAATTTGAAAAAAGTCACGCATTTAATAATTGTCTTAAAGCTCTAAAAGAGGTCAGTCAAACAATTAAAGACTTGGGCTTAAAAGTTAAGCTTGGTCCTGAAACTATGGGTAGAAAATTTCAGGTTGGTGATGTAGATGAAATAATGACGATCTGTCAAGAAATTGAGGGTACTCAATTGGTTGTTGATTGGGGGCATTTGCATGCGCGAGATTTGGGTGCTTTTAAGAAAGTTGATGACCTGAGAGCTGTTGCGGAAAAAATTGAATCAACCCTTGGATCTGTGGCTCTTCGAAGTATGCATTGTCATTTTTCTAAAATTGAATTTTCAAGCCAAGGTGAGCGTAAACATCACATTTTAGATGAGCCTCGTTATGGACCTGAATTTGAGTTATTGGCAAAAGTGTTAGTTGACTTCAAAATGCAACCTACTATAATTTGTGAGACTCCTATTCTTGATATTGATGCTCTTAAAATGAAAAAAATGTTACAACAAGTGTTGGACGGTAAAATAAGTGTTGGTTCGCAACAAAAGTTGTTCTTTTAATCGATGACCGCTTTACAAGCGTGGTGTATTATCTTTTTATTTTGGCTTTTTGACGTTTGTTGTTTTCGATATGTTTTTAATGTAATGTCGGTATTGCTTTGTTTGGAGTAGATTGTTGTGGTAAGATTGCAAGGGTTTCAAACATTAACAAACGTTGATGAGGCACTTAAGAAATGGTTGTCTGTGTGGCAGGTCAAGAAGCCTCCACAAGTTGTTTTACCTCTTTCTGATGTCTGTGGTAGAGTTTTAGCTGAAGATATTGTTGCGTTGGATGATTTGCCTTGTTTTGATCGTTCTGCAATGGATGGTTATGCTGTTAGATATGAAGATTCTATAGGTGCTTCACAGTCTTGTCCTGTTAAACTTACCGTAGTACCCATTGGTGATGTAGTTGTTGGGCAAGCTAAGCAGGTTTGGACCGGTAGTCCTTTGCCTAAAGGTGCAGACGCAGTTGTTATGCTGGAAAATACTATCTGTAATGGTAGCACCTTAACGATTTCCAGTCCGCTTACTCCTGGTGTTAACGTTATACGTTGTGGTGAGGATGTAAAGAAAGGTCAACTTTTAGCTAAAGAAGGCACACGCATAACCCCATATGTTGTCGGGTTAGTGGCAGCGCTTGGATATAGTTCGTTAAACGTTTATAAAAAACCTCTAATTGCCATACTTGCAACTGGTAATGAGGTTGTTGCAGTTGGTACACAAATTGGTGCGCATCAAGTTTTTAACTCTAATACGTTTGTACTCTCTGCTATGTGTCAAGAGCTTGGTGCAGAAGTAATCAATTTTGGAATTGCAAAAGATACTATTGAGATTATAGCTGAAAAAATTTGTCAAGCTCTTCAAATTGCTGATGCTTTAATCACTACGGGGGGCACCAGTGTTGGTGGTTTAGATCTCGTGCCAGATGCGGTTAACCGAGTTGGTAAGCCAGGGGTTGTTGTTCATGGTTTAGCTTTAAGACCTGCTATGCCTACAGGTGTTGCAGTGTTAAATGACAAACCCGTTATGATTTTGTCTGGAAATCCTGTTGCCTCCATTATTGGGTTTGAAGTGTTTGGAAGACCAGCGGTTTGTAGACTTTTAGGTTTAAACAAGACTGAACAACGCCTTACTATAAAAGCTGTGTTAACTCGTAAAGTGTCTGGCGTTTTGGGTAGAAAAACATACGCGAGAGTTCTTGTAAAGCTTAAAATGGGTGAATTGCTTGTTGAACCTATTAGTGCTAAAGGTCCTAGTTCAATATCTACAATGACTAAAAGCAATGGGTATGTGGTTATCCCTGAAGACCGTGAAGGCATAAAGGAAGGCGAAACTGTAGTAGTTCAAATGTTTGATAACATAGCCAAAGAAGAGGTTGAAGCTTAATGTTTCGTAAACTTGTATCGTTTGAGGAAGCAAAAAAGATTATTGACGAAAATTTTACACCTATGCCTATAGATGATGAAGATGTTGCGCTTCTTGAGGCTTATAATAGGGTACTTAAAGAAGACCTTATTTCTGCGTTGGATGTTCCATCGTTTGATCGCTCAACGGTTGATGGTTATGCTGTTAAAGCAGAGGACACCTTTGGTGCAGATGAAAATCAGCCTGTAACACTTACTATTTCAGGAACAGTTTTTGCTGGTGAGCAGCCGAAAATGGTTTTAGGTACAGGTGAGGCTGTTGAGATTGTTACGGGCGCTCCTTTACCCGAAGGTGCTGATGCAGTTATTATGCTTGAAGATGTTGAAAGAATAGATAATCAGTTACAAGTTTACACTGCTGCAGCACCGTGTCTAAATGTTATGAAAAAAGGGTCTGACATAAAATGTGGCAAAACCGTTTTACATGCCGGACAAGTGTTAGGGGCTTCAGAAATTGGAGTTTTAGCTGCTTTAGGTTTAACTACTGCTCGTTGTTTTAAGCCTCCAATGGTTGCCGTATTATCTATAGGCGATGAAGTTGCTACGCTTGGAAAATTGTTACCAGTAGGAAAAATTTTTGACATCAACACTTACAGTTTAAGCACTGCAATCATAGAGTGTGGCGCAAAACCGGTATTTTTTGGAGTTATTCCCGATAATAAAGATGCTTTAAGCAAAACTTTGACAACAGCGTTAGCTTCTGCAGATATTGTGATTACCTCTGGTGGTGTTTCTGTTGGATCTCACGATTACACCTCCCAAATTGTTGACTCTCTTGGCAAACCCGGCATAGTCCTCTCCGGTATTGCAGTTAAACCAGGAAAACCCACAACCGTAGCTTTTGCACAAAATAAACCCATATTTTCACTACCAGGACACCCAGCAGCCGCTTTACTAATGTTCTACGTGTTGGCACGGCCCGTTATTCAACGCCTATGTTGCAGAACACCCAGTGAAACGCGATCCATTAGAGCGTTTGCTGGAGCAAAAATGTTTTCGGCAAAAGGCAGACGAACATTTGTTATGATAAAACTCGTATTAGATATTGAAAATGGTCGTTTAATTGCTGAACCTATTATTGGCGCGTCAGGCGCCATTACTCTGCTATCTGAAGCTGACGGATTTGTTGAAGTTTTAGAAAATCAACAATACATCAACAAAGACGAAGAAGTACTTGTAAAACTGTTTAAACCCATTTAG
>Ga0123353_10003326_pt1 | contig 20287 bp, 14 predicted proteins | sample TergutLab28metaG_3_FD_92763 | JGI IMG/M metagenome (GOLD analysis project Ga0123353, IMG submission 92763) | Labiotermes labralis P3 segment gut microbial communities from Petit-Saut dam, French Guiana - Lab288 P3 | ecosystem: Host-associated > Arthropoda: Insects > Digestive system > Gut ... | reverse complement strand
GTAATGAACCTTCGGGTTCCGTGAAATGCGGGGAATTTCTTGACTAGCTGCAAACCAGTTAGCTTCTCAAGAAGGACTCTGCACCATGGAGTAAGTAAGTAAGTATGGTTACAACAAGGTTCTTCCAAATGTGAGCAGGTGCATTCTTCTGAGACACTACGAGTAGGGTCTTCTGTCGACTATCAACAAAATGTTGAAATACAATGGGGGGAGGGGGGGGAGCAGTCCTTTAAATAGAGATATTTTTGTGCATCCTCAGCTCTTAAGTAGTGCAATTTGCATGCACATCAATGGAAGTGCATCCTAAATTCAGCCTTGACCCCTGCTAACAATGACACCGCTAATGCGAAGGCCTGCAATTTTATGTACGTCTAAACGATTCTGAGCTACTAACAACCACTTCCCACTCTCACATCCCGTCACGTTATCCACACATCTCCTCGGCCTTCCAATCGGCCTGTTGCTTTGACCTGCAAAAATCACGAAGTTCCACTTCAGTCCAGATACAATCCTGAGTAGTTATCTGTGTTTGTATGTTTATAACTGGTTTATTTAACTACACAACTGGCAAGTACGACCAATAATAGGGTGAACTAGAAATAATACGGTAGTTTGGAGGAAAACCACAAATATTCTCCGTCAGGATAGCTGCTCTGCGGGCCCAGAGTAGAAGCCAAGATGTACTGTATGCAGCCAGGAACGCTATGCCCTCGCCCGTGACGTTTCATTTCAAACACGTATAATTTATCTTATTCTCTCACAGTAAAAGAACACGTTTCACATCCACACAAAACAAATGCGATGTTATAGTTTCACACACCATCAGCGTTTTGCAAAACAGTCACAATAACGAGGGTCTCTGAACTCATCACAAAATGTCCTGAATTCATTTCTGCCTAATTTCATCCCGAACATCACTGCCACGTCTCCTATGGCCGCAACCATGAGCTTTTTGAGATATGAAGGGAAAGAATGACTAGTAGTCCTTCTGGATAAATTATCAGTCCACCGCGACCAGAACTGAAACGTTAACTTAGATGAATACAGTAGTAACGAGGAAAGGGAATTGGAAAGCTGGGAACTTCTTCGTAGCCGTTCGTGTGAAAGCGTTATTGTGGAATTTACTCACGAGACAAAAGAAACTAAGGCGATTCACATGGTCCTAACGGAACTGAAATCAGATATTTGCTGAATGCAAGGCCCATGCTTGAAAAATGCCTTGTTCTTCTTGTAACTGGTAAATACAAAGCAGAGTATCTTGGAAGTAGACAAGATATCTACATTGTAATGCACAGCAAGTAGCGAGTACATCTCAGTCCGCGATTTGTAAAATGAAATTAGCCACTGTACTATTCTGATGTCTGATTTTCTTCGTATCAGTTCAGTGGGTGGGGCACACGGACGGAGATCAGACCGGTTACACAGCTAGGGCAGAAACGACAGTAATCGAAGTTAAAACGAACATAGGAAGTCTCGGAGAGTAGTCGCGTGCCCCCCCTCCCCTCACACACACACACACACACCTTATTTGTAACGTTACAGTGTTGAATGATCACTCATTGAAATCTATTATTATTATTATTATTATTATTATTATATTGTTTTCGCCGCCATGTGAAATTCTGTGGCGCCTTGTATGATTTTATTTAAGCTATGGTTTCTAGGAGGCAACCAAACGCACGAGAAACCCCCCAGTTCCCAGGTTAGTGTTACTAATGAAAACTGCAAGAAGCTGTATAGATTTAGGCGCAGGAAGAGGATGCCAATACAACATTTAATGAAAATCTAACTAGCGGAAGCCGAGATGTTACACGCGGAAGAATCGACAACGAAGAAGCAAGGAGAAGTTTCGTCGCATATTGTCGATGTGAACGCACTTCAATAAAGGATACTACAGACGCAATAGTGGCCTTGCATAGTCCAGGTTATGGACTGTGCTCCTGGAAAATGACCCGAGCAATCAAAACATCAAGTATATGTGATATTACGGATGCCAGGTGTTTTAATATTATTATATAGAAATAACAATAAAACGACACCACTTTAACGTAACCTGTGTGCTATTAGCAAGTGCACGTGTTGGCTGAATACCACAATCGACACTAAAACAAAGAGTTCAAACATGCGAGTTCAGTTGGTAGGCTCCCTACTGTGTAATTAAGTTTTTCCACACGAGGGGTTTATCGTCCTTATAAAATTTTCTATTAAACATGTAAAAATGTTGTAAACAACCTGGCATCAACTTATTTACATCGGCACTTCTTAACTCTTCCCGGTCTAGGCTGCCGATTATTTCCTTTCTAGTGACGCTCTGAGGCTATGGATAGGTCTGAATGCAGGCTTACATTTTATTACAAAAACTCCGCATTGCAATGCTGAAATATTACACTGTCTACATTTAATTCAAACAATCGTCTATTTCTTCCTACAGTAAATGACTTGGAGTTCACGTTGCTAGAATCATTGCCTTTCAAATCACAAAGCTTTAAATTACACTTACTTCGCAGCAGCACAAACTTGAAATAAAATTAAATAATATTACGCGTTGTTCTGTTGTATAGAAACTGTGATCGTCTTCCTGCAAAGATCATGGGACTTCATGACAAAAGGGATTCCTCTGGAAAAACAGTTAGCGAAATATTAATAAAATAGTGTTTGTCTTTTTCTCTACACTGACAAGGCAATACGGCTAAAATAAATATAATGTATTCAACACAGAACAGCATGGAAAAATACCCAGTGTCAGAACAGATAAAACCCAAGAAAAATGCCGATAAGAATGGAAGATCATCAGGGCTCAGATGTCGGTCTGTCTTCTTAATACTCCTTTCCATTACCAACACGATCTTTATTAGACATAATTTACTGTGTATGGATACAAGCGACTTATAAATGTGATGTGAAGTCACCAGGCCAACCTAGCTGTGTTGGCTTACATGACACGTCAAACACAGTTTTAACATGGTCCGGGCAAGAGACAGTAAACATCCATTCAAAATGGCTAACCTTGTGGCAGCAATCTCGGAACGTCCACTTTTTAAAAGATGTCTAGGAATATTCCACTGGCATCTGGAATATTTTCTGCTGCAGTTCTGCCGGAAAGGGAAAGCATGTCTGCAAATATTCCATTCACAATGTCTGGACACGTACCTGCTGTCATAACGTAATTACAGAACAGAAGAGTCTTGATAAATCCTACCATGACGACAGGCATAAAGTATGATAAGTCTCCCTTTACTGTACAAACCAATTACACCACGTATGTGAAACATGCCTCTAACTTTGATCCTTCCGGCACAATGTAATGAGTTCGCACTGCGTGGTAAATTCCAAGGAGGCTACGGTTAATGACAACCACATTTCTTGCACGCAGATTCTTGCACAGCTTTTGAGACAAAACTGAGACTGGAATAAATTAAAGCTATCAAATAGGTCGGAGGCAAGCCTCACGTGAAAATACAAATTCACTCAATTGATCCACGCCGAATAGTGTAGGTTTTTGTTAATTAAAAGGGCATAGATTGCAATAATTAGCATTTATTAAGTATTAAATTCTCAAAATCCATGAACATTATTACTGTATTTACCTATGAAATGAGTACAAATTCACCGCATCGAATGTTTGCATATAATTAACAAAATAGAACACGTTCAACTACGACTATTTTTACAGGATATCGCTAACTTTAGCTGCCTTACTTAGGTGTGCTTCGTACGTAATTGAAGGAAAGTTGTATGATATCTTTTCAGTTGTTCGTACCAGTACTAATAAGAAAAATTAATTCTAATCATAATAAATGTTTTCTTGATGTTCACATTACTTAAAATAACTCAACTGTGGTAAGTTTCGGCTAATTCTGAGTTTCTCGAACTTTACATTAGATGTTCGCAAAACACGTTAAATTCGGGGAATGCCTGCTACGAATCGGTCCAGTGTTCTGTCTTCCCGTTCGCCATCAGGAAGAATAACGATTAAAACAGTCAGGCTATAATCACATTATTAATATATATTTCCGTCAACACAGCTATATAATAAATACATAAGTTAAAGCGACATGTTTCGACTTAAAAAGTCATCTTCAGGCTAAACTAAGCCTGAAGATGACTTTTTAAGTCTAAACATGTCGCTTTAACTTATGTTTTTGTTATATAGTTGTGTTGATGGAAATATATGTTAATAAAGTGAATATATAAATACACAACGGGATGACTTCATTCAAATAGTCAGGCTATAATTTTGCCTGTTCTATATGAGTGTGAAAGTGACCCCACACATTAAGGGAAGAACAAAGACTGAGTGTTCACTGTGAGAATAAGACCAACAAGTGCATATAAACATATGTGAATTTATTACATTTTAATAGTTGTAAACCTCCTACATGTTTGGGCCACGTTTTGTGGCTATCTTCCAGGAGGTGATTTTACGAAGGGCACATTAAAAGGACAAACCTTGTCCTTGTAATATTTTATAAACCCCCCCCCCCAAAAAGATTAGTATATTTGGATCTAAGAGGGTGGAAGCAACAGGAAGCTGGCCGAGAGCGTTACACGGCGAGAAGGTTCAACATTTGTACCCCTCACCAAATATTATTAGTGTGATCAAATCAAGGAGGATACAGGTAGATAAGATGGGTAAGCCATCTGGCACGTACGGGAAATACGATAAGCACACACATGGCTTTGGTGGGAGAAACGTGAAGGAAAGACATTTCTAGGAATGCCTAGGCGTAGACGGGGGGATAATATTAAAATGTATCTTGAAGAAATTGGAAGGATGGTCATAGACTGGATTCACCTGGATCGCGAAAGGGACAAATGAAGGACTCTGCTCCAAAGAGTTGGTTATTCTCACGACTTTTTAGTGCAAAACTCCGCGCCAATGCTTGCGTCTCCTCCAGTTGAGGGTGAACGATTGTCATCCTATAACCAAAATACGAAAGTAGATTAAAATGTTTAAAAGAAATGGTCTCACACTTCAACTAGAAAACCGACATCTCGGACTGGATGAAAATTAGCGTCGTTCCTAATTATGTGTACAGTTGTAGACTCTTTCACTGTTTAAGCATTACATCCCATTAGATACGCACCTTCTACACATTTATACGCATGAAATTTCCAATATGTCACATTTGTGTTCACCGTAGCCTTAATTTTGATACTGGCTAGAGCGATTGATATGATTAAAATACGATGGATCAGTAACCTTCGACAGACGACCAAAAATTGTGATATGGTATCTAGACAGTAAACTAGGCGAACTGTAGAACCACGTGTAAACCTCACTTTAGTGCGGGCAGCAGACCTCGGAACGCAGTTATCAAACAGTGTGAAAGTGAAGAAACCAGAGCAAACTAATCAATAGATCAGTTACGTGATGTTTCAAAGGAACACCAGGTACGTGGTTCGAGCCGACCTTAAAATCTGACCGTTCCAGTTACTCACTTTCACTGTCCTGAAGGATAAACGTTATGCAGCAGCCTTGTCAGTATACAATAAAACAAAACAGGTTATACACAATACATGAGCAATAATATAAGTATCCACAAAATTTAAACATTCCATATTTCACGTACTTTCATGGATATAGACTACCAATAGGTGTGGTTCCTCTGTGCAGAAATGTAGATCCCTATACAAAATATTTGTCTGTCAACGTAACGGGGACAGACCACGCGGACGACCTAAGAGTAAATGCAAGGATAATATTAAAATGGAACCTAGTTTTCGGTTCAGTTGCTAGCTTTGTGGACGCGGGAATGCATCTTTGTGTTCCATAAAGGGAGATGAATTTCTTGACTAGCTAAAAGATTGTCAGATTGTCAAGACCGAATCTGCTCTACATAGTTAGTTGGCTTGTTAGTCGACCTGTACTAATAGTGACGCCTGAATCAAATTTTCGACAGCACTATTTGGTTAATCATTTTCGTGTTTCACTCGGTTACTCCAGATTATTCATTTAAAACAATGGTTTGAATTTCTCATATGCTGAAATAACTGTCCTGAGTCCCAGAAAAATCCTTATGGGTTACAGGAGATCAGAGATTCTCTTGTACAGCAAAAGAATACGCGCATGCATGCACACACACATACATACACGACCACGTAAAAATGATTCCTACAGAAGCTACTATAATTAAATAATACGGAATTCTTTGAAACCTGATTTCCTGCTGTAGAGATTTCTGGTTCTGTTTATCTGTTAGTATCTGCATTGTTTCATTTTACTCTTGCAAAGAAATGTCTACTAAGTACATATTCTACATACATTAGAATATAGAAATACAGCGCCAGAATTTCGTATCGCAGTGTAGTGTATCAGCATGCTTATAATAATATTCTTACCAAATTTCATGTGACTAGCTCCAATGGTTCATTAACTAGCGTCAACAATCCGGAAGTTAAAGAAATATTTCGCACAGTTGTTATGCTATTGTTATAAATTCCACAAAAATATTACAATATTATACATCATCATATCAGGACCCTAAGGTAAGGGGCGCTACTGTCGCTCCCGCCTCAGAAGTTTGTGCTCACACTAAGTTATTATTACCCAACGTAGGAGATTAAAAGTAGGGCGATTAGATGTCCTTTGATGGCATAATATTCACACCCGGTTTCGTGAAAATCGATCAAGTGGTTCAAACGCTGAAACAGAGACACGATAATACACACATACACATACGGCATGGTAATCTCACAAGGCAAATCCTTCCATGTTTAGAAAGGACGAAGGCTAAGCAAAAAGAAATTTGCCCAAGATAGGTTACGTGTTACTTGTACTCATGACAAAACTGGCACTATCAATGGGTCTTCACGTACATTTGAATATATGCCATTTTACACAATTTCAACACTTTGTGTTGACTGGCGCTCGTTTTTCTCTCCTTCGAAGTGGTCTTGCATCATCTGCTTAAGACACAGGTCGGTAAGGTAAAATTAAAAAAGCCAAGTTACTTTCTGCTACGCCAAGCAGGCTACAAAACGCGCGGAAGCTCCAGAAGTTAAGACAGGCACAGGTTAAAACTACTTCCAAGTGATCGGCGGTGTATAACCTAAATACTTTACTTCACAAAGCTTCATGCTAAGATTCAGATAGAAGGAGGCACGAGAAGACATATAAAAGGTACCCAGATGGCCACTGTGTCGTAGGCTTCTCTTCCTTGAAAGTAAAGAAAGGCATGAATGACACCCACAAAACGGGAAGTGCCGATACAAACTTTCTGCGAAGGGCGTCACAAGATTATTATTGTATCTGTAGAAACTATAATTAGATTTAGCCATGACATAAACGCATAATACTCGTTCAAAGCAAGTGCTGAGGCCATGTCCGTCACTTTATGCAAGGTAAGGCCATTCATTTTATCGCTTGTATTGCAGCATTTAAGTCAGCAGTATAACATACATTTGCTACCATGCAAATGATACGTACAACTATATTAAACGTCCTACACGAGATCGTGTTCTCCACAACACATGGCGATTTCGAATTAGAAAACGTGACTGTTTTCTTATAACTGAATTGAGTCATTATACCACCAGGATGTCTTAGTACAGTGGCACAAACATGTTGGCCATTTAAATATATACTGAAGTAGAAGGCTAGGAGTGAGTCACTTGCACACGAGACTATAATATCTTGTCTTCAACCTCCAAGATGCACATTACCTAGACAGAAAAATGGATCTGAAATACAGGACTGCCTCTACTAGCTCGTTGTGACAAACTTCACAAGAAATATTTTAAATAAAATGTGATTTTTATAATAATAATAATATCCATGTACACTAATCGCCTTCTCATTCCCTGAGATTGCAACACCCCCCTCCCCCCGCTATTCGTCAAATTAGATGTCAGCACTGCTGCTATTGATGCCTATTTCATTGTCTGTTATCATTTGGAACTTCAGCCTTCTCTTCTGTTATGTAATCCCGTTCACAGTCCTGTCTTTGAAGATTGTCTACATGTTCACAAATACGAATCCCTTGTTTTCTTCAGTTTCTTTGAGTCCCTATTCGGAAGAAAAAAAAACTTCAGCTACCTCTTCCACCTTCTTTGTGTATTTCGATTATTTTATTGCTGTTATTCTAATATTTAGGCTTTCGCGGCTGGTGGTCAGTGCTTTTAGATCAGCTTACGGTATTAGGCTACGAAGAGAAAGGAAGGTGTTCCGACGTTTCGGTAAACGCAGCTAGCATCTTTAGAGAAAATAAATTTGGTGGTTATCAATGGGCCTTTATATAGATCTTGCAGTGGGCGGTGTTTCGGAGGTTAACCAATCGGACCTTCGCCGCTCGCTGCCAGATCTAAGGAATGAAACCCCAACAACAAGATATTCATTCACCCTGAAAATGGCAACTGCAACGCTTGCCAGAACGTCAGGAATTGTTCATTAGTCTACGTGGCCCAACTCCCAAAGCCGATCCAATGCAATTTTGCTCTGATGTTCGGGCACTTGTACTCTTGCTCCAGTGCTTTTTCTCCTTCACAAACTTCACGAAAATTTACCACAATTTTCCGCGATTACCCTGATTTCGTCGAAGAACCTGACTTCAAATATATCGGTGGAATAACTAACGTGGCATAATTTTGTCCTCTAACCTAACACTAGTTTACTTCTTAATTGCTGCTGCCGACGGTATAGTTGAGGACAGGTTCTGCACAGTGGGCCTTATTGGAGGACAGACGAAACAAAGGAAAACACCCTACCCATGCCAAGTCACGTACGAGTAGGCCCGACCGCCAGTTCCGCGAGATTCTTCACCGACCAAGAAGTTTTGCGACCGCTGTAGTAAAAAGATTACTTTAAACAAGCGCAAGAGTACACAAAGGAAAGTTACATTTTTCAGGGAGGAACATAAATTTTCTTTTGTAATACTTCACAATTGTCTCCGGGAAACATGGAAGTTATTATTCCAAATGATCACAATAAATAAAAACGTTAACCGTTGTAGAGTTAATCTATTTCTATTGGCTCATTTTGAAAGTTACTGTCCTCAGCAGTAGCTATAAGTAATAAAACAAGTGTGGAAAAATTGTAATCACAGACTAATTTATTGAGGTAACATTGCTCTCTTTACATTTTAAATGATTCCAATCTTTAAACTAAATGCTGGATAGCACTATAGTCTACAGCACCATGTTTGCGCTGGAAAACAACTCCCCAGTCTCAAACACACAAACACTTCAAGTCAAAAGAACAAGGCGAACAATGTTCAAGATATATATATATATATATATATATATATATATATATATAAATTAACGTGACAACTCTTTCTTCAGATCAACGATATAAAAAAATCCATAGATTGTAGTAACACCGTGTAAGGGAAAAATTTTAGTTAATCTGCTAAACTTTCTCTGCTAAAAATGTCAGTTTCACGGAAGATAAATATTTAAGCGTCATGTTGGACTGTCAACTATACTGAACCGTTTGCAACTTCTATTAACCTTATTCGTTGCGCTTTCCGGTACGCAAGCCTGACGATGACAAGATCGTACCGAAACGTGTACCAGAACACGAATTAGGTACGTCGTAATTGGCTGTAATATTTGTACATAGGGAAATTAAGTAATTTTAGAGGTCTAGGAAGATGGCGACTATACAGATATTAGAGAATATACAATAGATAATGTTAACTACTTCAGATGCCGCAAGCTGTTCATTACAAACAGAACAGAAAAATGATCATACTGAAAAATCTTCGTATTTGGTAAATCTGTATTTTATTTAATGATGCACTGTCACTACTGGAGTAAACAGGCCCTATAATGGCTCAGAGTTTCGTGATCACGATTTAATACTGACGTGGGATTATTTTCTCCGCCTGACTAAAAATTCGTATGTATGAAGTTTTGGTGGCTGTTATTTGCTTCGCTTCAGGCAGAAAAAAAGGGCAGGTACCTATTCTATAGGCTTCGTTGATGCTAATCCTTAATACTGGGACGAAGAATTCGAATCTGTGGCTCTCTTGGGGTGTTTACGCCTTTAATCGTGTTGAAAAACTAGAATATAAGCTCAAAAATCCTCTGCTAGAATACTCCCATTCTTAACAAATAGACATAGATGCTACGAAATTTCGAATTTCGGTGTGTGGCCGCATAGTTTATTGCAGTTGTTCCGACGCTTGGGCGTACACTGCATTGACTGTCTGAAGACAGAACGACACATCGGGATTTAAAAGAAATAATTTCCGAATAATACCGTATATTTACACTCTATTTAATACCAAAACATGGTTATGGGTCGAAAGGGTAGCTTCTCAAGGACTTTACTCCGTGGAGGTAAGTCGGTCCGTTTCAAACACGTAATCTGGAAACATTTCCGAAGAAATCATCAGCCTAATTTAACTTAAGCCTATTACATAGTTTCCATATGATCCAAAATCTCCGATAAACTAAATAAAATCAGTTACACCAAATACAATATTGCAATGAATCCCTGTCAGTAGTACATAAGACATTACTTAAAGAAGAGCATCATTAGAAAGATCGACACCTTACGGAAAACGGTGAAACTGCCGTCGCTTTGACACTCATCAAAATAACTACCTTGTTTGTTCGTTCATTAAACATACAAAAGTACCTGGTAACATTGCGCAAAAACATCAACATAAGAGGTGTCAAACACCCAACGCAGTACTAAATCTGGATGCTATAAAAGCTGTTTCTGATACCATTCGTCCCGTATGTAGCAAATACGAAACTCTTGGTGCGGAAGGAACCTATTTTTTTGTGTCTACACAGCTTAAAAATCGCGTACACGTTAAACCAAGAGTCAAAAATATCATTTTGGCAATCGACTGTGAAGTAAAATCATATGGATTTTACAAGTCAGAATAGCTCTTGCAGGCTTGTTTCACTTGCCCGGAGGATATACTAGAACAACGTTTAGTACGAATAGTCGATGTTGGGGTTCAAGTTTAGGTGATTTTACCATTGTGAAGGTTCCAGCGTTCACACTTCAGACTTCATTCCGTCATGTGTAACTACAAATACAATTAATGTACCATGTGAGCTGGTGGACTATTCCTACTTCCGAAATTAAAAGCGGAAAATAACGTGTACTGACACAGGGCAGAATATACCATCACCATTGCCACACCACGAACGGTCAGCCAGCGGACTTGAAATGGGCTACAGCCTAGCTGGGGATGTTTTTATGACGCCTGAATGGAAACTACAGGCGATGGATGCAACACGATTTCACACACAAATGTTGGTAGGTCGTAAATAAATGACATGTTACCATCCAGTATAATTACTTGTAATTTTAACTTGAACCACACATTCCAACAATTTGTTGCCCTTATCGTATACACTATGGGTCTCCAAACTTTTTTTTTATGGCAAAGGGCCACACTCGTATTGTGTGCTGGTTTGCGGTCCACACGTCAAAAATTAACAAGTGGTATACCTAACTCCTTCAATTAATGTATAATTTTTAGAGTATATATACAATTGACAAATGTGGTCGCGGGCCGCATAATACAACCTGGCGCGCCGCGGGTTAGAGACCCATGGTATATACTGTAGTACACTGACTTCTACTATGCGAACTTTCTCACTTAGGAAATAGTGATAACAATTATGGTAAAGTTTAACTTTAACGTTCGAGAACTCGGTTTTCTTTTCACTTCTCGGAAGGCGAAATGTAGAAATATCTTTCTAAAAAATCTAAACTCGTCGTTGGAAGGAAGTATAAGAAATAAAGAAAAATGTAAAAAACAAAACTGCAACCGGTTGGAATTTAAGTCTGGGAGTTTCTTACTGAACAGAAACCGACCTCTTGACATACTAGCCAGATCATATCACAGAAATAATTAAAAACGGAAAACTAGAAAGTCCCCTTTTGGATTTAAAAAAAAAAAAAAGTCACAGACACTTTTTAGTTTATCGCTAACATGTACATTGAAGTGCCTCCTTGGGAGGCACGTAGAGTTGGTGACGTAATCTGACGACTATCGCGCTCATTGGTTGAGATCTCCGTGCTAGTTAGTAGTCATGTGGAGTGTTTTAAAAGTCCAGTCACCAATCCGGATCAGGGAATCAGAGAAGGCACATGGCATACAACTAGCACGCTGCTAGCAGTGTTCGAAGCTACACGTGATATTCTCGGTTTGTTTCACGTAGCCAAGTGACTATAACATATCAGTAGAGTGAACACGTTTTGGTGGGAATAGACTGAACTTTCGTCTGAAGTAAAACGTTGGTGGTAGTGTTTTCGCAATAAATGAGATACAAATAGGTCTGCCAGTGTATTCGTACTTCTGGGCAGAGACGGACCAAAACTCTCTCGGCGTCTAGTAGCTGTGAATTTTCCCGTCCGACGTACACGACTCATTTCTTCACCAACACAAACTGCGTATCAACATGACGGTAAGTTACAAACCCTTTTGCTTATTCGCCTTTATTATATAACAGGCATATGCCAATAAATATAATACGTGACCGAGAAAAGAGTTTAAATGGAACAAGTTCAGAAATAAACGCGGTAACGCATCAATGCTAGCGGGTTCCCTCGCATTTGTTTTATCGCCTTGAAATAAGTTAAACTTAAGGAAAAAGTTTGTTGAGCATAAAGTGTATACCGTTTTTCTCTAAAACTTTTCTACGAAATATGTTTAGCTCCGATAAACATGTTGGTGAGTTACGCTCGAGATGAGTGTGGAAATGCGTGGAAGTCGGCAAGTAAGTGTCCACTATTGTTGTCCGATTTTAACCAAAGCAAAAATGTGTCGACAAATTTTAATAAAACTCCCAATATAAGGTTCATTTACAACCATTCATGTCTGTTAACTGCGTTACTTAACAACAATGTCAGTTGCTAAGATTATCTGGCGTCGGTGATAGGTGAATTAGTATGGTGCACTGGTGGAACGACACTGACAGCGGAAGGCTAAGTACTCGGAGAATAACCTGTCCCGTGCCATTTTGACCAACACAAATTTCACGCGGACTAGCCTGGCACTGAACTCGGGCCTCCGCGGTGAGAGGCCGGCGTCTAATCGCTGAATATCCATTCAGTGGTTCTCGAGTTGTTAGCGAATATAAAGGTACCGCGAAGCGAACAGACACATTTTTGGATCCTATCGTTACGAAGGGGCCAAAGGCTGATGTAATGGTGACTGAACTGTTTCATCATATGGAAGTGCCCTAACTTCGGACTGGAAAACAAATGTTACAAAAGAAACGTGCATTCGACGTAACAGAGCGCACCATGGCAAACCGAGATCAAGCATCAATTGTTATCATCCTCAACACTTACGTATGTATTTATTTACCAATAATTTACCGTCAGTAAACATGCATCTTGTCGGTCCCACTGGCCGCGTGGTTTAAGGCGTAGGTCTGCGGCAGCTCGCCTGCTGAGATTGTGGGTTCGAATCCCACCGGGGGCGTGGATGTCTGTTGTGAGTGTTGTGTGTTGTCAGGTAGAGGTCTCTGCGACGAGCTAATCACTCATCCAGAGGAGTCCTACTGACCGTGGTGCGCCGTTGTATGTGATCTAGAAACCGTGAATGAGGAGGCCCTTGCCCACTGGGGCGTATTAAAAAATGCGTCTTATGAAAGGGCTACAAGCAGCGTTGTTTGACAATAACGAAATGTAATGCAGTATTGTCAGAAAACAAAAGGCATTTTAAGTTTCCCACACAGTGGTGTTCTATAAGCTGAACATGTTTCACACCCTGTCGAAAGGGAAAGCTGGTATTTTTAAAGTTTCGGTAGGTTCAAACTGAAGGAGGAAATTTGTCAACAAGCATTTTGACAGCGCACAAACGAATCGATGAGTGCTCAAAGCTATAGAAAAATGTCTGAGAAGAATGAGACAGACGGTCCTCATAGTGACCAGAAGCAATCAGAAGCTCATAGGAAATGCTTAGTAGCACATCCGGAACTTGTAGACTATCTAATCTACTTTAACAAGTTTGCCCACGAAAGAGAATTGTATAAATATACATTTTATGTATCCTGATTCTTATTTTTTAAAGTCATACATGATTACGTATATGTTATTTAAATCACTACGATTTAATAAAAAAAATTCGATGTTTGTGACCTTCGGAAGATACAAATATAGTTTATTTTCAGAACGTATACACGAACTAAACCTTTCGGAAGATACATATATAGTTTATTTTTAGACCGGATGCACGAACTAAACCTTTTTAATTAAACTGTCTTGACCATTATGTGCTTTTAAAATTGCTCATTGTACCTCTAAACTTCCTTCCTCTAACAATAATCGATTAAAGACACATATGGACGGGGTTAACAACCTTTTCCGAATCTCCATGTTGTGACAGAAGTAGTATTTATAGAAGATACAAAGGGAAACATATATATGATTTAGTTACATGGATACCGCTTTTCTTAAGATAACAAGACGTGTTTTCAAATAAGAACTGTTTTAGACTTACAAATAAACCACTGCAATAACTGACGTAAATCGGAGAAATAACACATGAGAAGAACTGGTAGAATCCAGCAGAAGACAACTGAATACATAATCTGCCCCTTAACGTATGCAACACATTTCACTCTGGCGCGTTATGTGTTGCAGCTCGGAAAACAACTGAGGCAATTTTAATATAAAAGGCTGCGTATTCCCTTAAAACAGAGATACTTGCGGTGGCGCACCTGACGCGAACACATGTTCTGCGCACTTGTTATAACAGGCTGAAATTCTTAAAAATGGCTCGTTACTCTTATGTGTTCCTTTTACTCGACTATTTATACCGTATTAAGTATAAACCCGACTGCGCTGTAATCCTCTGGTAATGAAATAAGTGACAGTACTTCACATTAACGCGAAAATTTGCAGACATTTTATACACACCGCGTGAATTATGCGAGTAAAATATTTCATGCAATATCATCAGAACCCTGCTTACGTTTTAAAGCAATCGCAAGGTTCTGATGATATTTTCACATACAAATTTTGTATTGTGAAATAAAAAAGTTGCATGAGCACAGATCAGAAATCAGAAAACGTTTTTGGTACCTCTCAGACGTTACCAATACCAAAAATCTACCTAAATAACTCGGAAAGAATAAAAGCGTGTCAAGTATGGAACAGCAGTAAATACCTTAAAAAAATGAAGTGGGCAATAAATGTTTATGAGGATAAACTTGAGCCACTAGATAAAACCGAAGATGCTTTTCTTTTCGGATTCGACCTACGGGTGCAGAAGATCTGATTTGAATTTAAGAATCATCATCTCGTTGTCTTGATAAAAATCAGTTTTCAAGTCATCCTACTTGAAAACTAATTTTGGTACAAGATCTGACAAATCTACGTGGCCTGAAGTCATTCAAAAGATATTTTACACATATAAACTCGACACATTCCTATGCTTTCTAACGCTGAAATGAAAGTGAAATGCAGCTCAGCTATCTTTATTGACAGTTTATTACCACATACAAATGTCCCACCCATTTGTTGCAACAGATTATCTTCCGCTTTCTCTATGCTTCAGGATGAAAGAAACCGTGTGTGACAGTTTTAATTATAGCCCGAAATTGAAGTAAGTATTCTTACAGGTGACGGAGAGTCATTCGCCTCTTGCATTGGACATCAGATACAGTCGGCAGCGAAAGTGAATAATCGTATATGCATGAATGGATAAGAAACCTCTCTCCTAACAAATGGATGTCATACATGGCAACTTGCAAAGTAATCGTGGTCGGGTTCCTTACACAATTAATAGGAAGACAGGAGACGTCTTACTCTGTCCCCGCATTTATCTACATTACGGCAGCTTTCACATAAGTATTTATAGAAACTGATGCACCTTACTTCTCCAACCCCACATCGCCATAATTAGGCGCGTTCGAAAAATTGCGAAAAGCATGGAACAACTCTGCTCTCAATTGACGGAATTTCATGTAATTTTACAATGAAGTGTTTTTCGAAAATCAAGTTTCAATAAAATCTGACAAGAAAAACGAGTACTTTAGATGAAGTCGTTGGTACATTTGTGACAATATCTCGCTGAATCCTTAATGAGAAATATTTCAGACAAAAGTTACAGAGAAAATCAAAACACGCATTTTTATGTTCAATAATTTTTTTCTCGAAAATCGTGCCATTTATGAGACAATGTGGAAAAATATGGAAGAGCCAGTCGTGACAATATAATGCTACGTAGAAAATACGCGATTTGCATGCCAGATAAGTAAGACAAGAATAGACACACACATCCATAGTAATTCATAATTACTGTTCCAAAATTAATTCCTTCTGATCTCGTAAAATGCTTTACAGCAACTCTCATAAAAACTGAGAAAATGCGCAAGGACTTATCAGCCATTACAATCTGTTTAGCCAAATTATACGTCTAAAGAAAGCCAAGAGCAAACGAAAATTCTTTTGCTTAAATGCAACATCGGGCACTTTACATGACGTCCCACGTACATTTTATTGTGGCTGGCGACGTAAATTTTCCACTGAATCATTGCTGTGCAACACTCAACATTTTTGTATGGTTGACAGTGACATGTAGCTCAACAACACACAAAGAATTCGTTGTTCTATTGCCACTGCAACAATGGTTACCCGAAAGCGCCACAATGTACGATACACGTACATTGCCAATCTTGTCTACGCCGAGTTTACCATGTTATTGCTCCTTTTCGTTTCGCTACTCTGAGAGTCATTTACATCCGCTGTAGGCGCTTTCTACTGACAGCCAAAAAATAAGTGGGGGAAGAACCGAAATTCACCACGAGTGATTCGATGTTCTGAGGACAAAGAAGTTGACTAATTTCTTCTGGGTAGAATAGAAGTACAAAACCTATTTAATGATAGAAAACAGTTTCACTTACAAACCCATAGTCGTAACAGATTCAACTCGAACGATAAGAATAAAACAATGAAGGAGAAATTCATATTATTCGCATCTGCAAAACCGATCAAATCACTCATGCACCCATCATGGCGAATCCTTCAGTGTAATTATGGGTTAATTACTGACAGTGGCTGACCGAAGATGGATAGGTCCGCTTTAATTATACGAAGCAGAAGCAACAAGGAGATGTTCATGAAGGCCTTCGGTAAGGTCAGTTTTATTGAAGTCATCCGTCAAATACTGACACCTAACGATAGTAGTGTACGCCTGTTTCTTGTGGAACGTTTAAGGTTAGCTTAAGAATAATCCGAATTTTTTTCTTCTTCTTCTTCTTTCATGGCGCGGCAGCCCCTAGTTGACCAGGACCTCCTCATTATCGATGCTTCATGACCACACTCAGACACACCACACACGATAGGACCCCTCTGGACGAGTGACCAGCCCGTCGCAAAGACCACTACCTGACAACACCCACCATTTACAAGATAGGCATCCATGCCCCCGGCAGGATTTTAAAACACAACACCAGCAAGCGAGCGGCCACAGACCTACACCTTAGACCGCGCGGCCACTGGTATCGGCATAAACAGAACTACTAACAACAAATACAAGTCCATCTCTAAACTTATTAAAAGTCTACCATAAATTCTAAATATTCGAATTAGGCCTCCCGCATATGAGTTTTCGTAGTATAAAAGTCAAGGCGATTTAACTTGTTTATTGGGAAATATCAGCGTGGATTTCGATATAACAGCACAACTGCTGATCAGGTATTCTGAGATTGCTTTCTGTGGGATGTTATGTCGTGTGGTTGGGTAGACAGGTAAAGGCGTTTAGAAAAACTTATTTTTTTATTTGCATCAAAGTCAGAAATTTGAGTCCCCTAAATTACAGAAAAATTTCATGAAAAGCACAGAAACCTTTGAGAGATGAACTTTTTCCAAGTCGTCTTGAATACGTCACATACGTATGGACTAGCAAGAACGACAGCCATGAAGAAAAGTGTCTTCAGTGCTACAGTTCAGAATCAGCAACAAAATGGAAAGAGTGGGCGAATAGAAATGGTGGCGGTCCTCCCTGGCTTTATGTTTCAGAGAGTGCAAGTACATCAATCATCTCGTACAAAGAGTACGAAGACTCACAGCTGGCCAGACAGCCTGGCGACACGACCGGCTCTCTCTCCCTTTCTCCAGCTTGTAGGCATACAAATGCTTTGAAACTCCCAAGGACAAGATCCATTTTATTTTATTTTTGTGCTGTCTGCCAGCTAATTTTATAAAACGCGATTAATAACTTTATTAACTCGGGGCGGGAATCAAACCTGTAACGCCAACAGCCAAACCACTTGTTGCTTCGATCTGTCTAATGATGTCAACTAGGAGGACAAACGTATACCTTTAAGCACGCATGTGGTTTCTTACAATTACAGTTCAAATTTGTCGAATAACAGTAGCCACTTCGAACTTACGGACCGTATGTGAAGATGAATTTAATTTCATTATTTGAGGTCTTTCAAAAATGTCTTAATTAGCGTATTAATAAAAGACACAACGATTTCTACTTTTACGTACATAAGGATGCAAGAGGTGCATTCTCAGTGAGGCCTACACCATGGGTCGCTTTGACTTGTCCGTATTTTTAATATTGGTCGTAAACTGTATGCCTACAATTCTGGCATCCAACACTGCTAATACGATAGGTGGGCGGCTTACCACTCAGGCGCATATACATATTACATTTGGCCAAAGTTTATATCGGTTGCTTTGTAGTTTTCAGCTACGACTGTCTGATATTATAAAAGAAAGTTACAAACACTTGTAACACGCTCACAGAAACTACTCAGAGAAGTGCCAACATTATACGCGATACTAGAGACAATAATTGAACATTGGCCATAGAAGTACTGTCTGGATAAAGAGGATCATAATGATTAGGAACTTTACTGACTTCCACCGCATTTACTTTTTGTAAGTCTGTTTGGAGCTGCCACCTTCATGATTAATATTTGCTACAAATGTTCCATTGGAATGTCCATGCCTTCTTTTTGTATAAATTCACCGCCAGCTATTCCAGTGCTTCGAGTACCCCTTCGGACTTGTACTCCTTCCTTCTACCCGAAGACTGAGACCGAGATACCTGATCCAGATCATGTCCAACGACCAGAAGTTAACCCAGTCGTACCTGACGTTCGGAAGTCAGTGGAATAAACCCAACGAATTCCCCTTGTTTTAAACGTCAATACTCGCTTTATGAACACCAGTCCTCACCGACACCTGTGTTAAACGATTGAGTACTAGTTCTTATAGCGACATTTATTGCTTAATGCCACTTACTGAGGTTGGGTACGAAAGGATTTCTATTGAGCATAAAAACGAAATGGACAATTACTGTAGTTTCACAAATACGACAGTTGTGCTGGCATGAGGTTCACTGCACATGTACAGTGAACCAGCACGGGGAAGTGTCACTCAGTGTGCAAGTCTTTCATTGCCGATCACCCTATAATCATAATTCGCGGAAACCCATAAATAAACAAGCTACATAATTCTGATGTGCGTCATCCCCGTTGTGTTAGTACAATAGTAAGGAGCTTGGTGTATTAATACTTACAGTCGGACACAAATATATTTTCTCCTAGTATTACAGGATTATAACGACATGTTTCGGCCCTATATGTGGGCCATCTTCAGGTTGTGAGTGGACTATCGGATCAATTATACAGGAATGCGTGAAGCGTTCTAGGGGAGTTCTGGGGGGAGGGGGGCGGGTCGAGATCTCATTATAACAGTGGGTACCATGGTCCCGGGTTTTATCAGGCAGGTTACCATTAGTATCTTTGTAGTGCCCTTATTTTCAAAGTGGGTACTACTCTTATGCTAGGGGATATAATATAAGTACAACTCTTATGCTAGAATTATAGTACAAGTATAAACATGATTACAAATGTAGGGTATGCCTAGGAGTTAGCGTGCTAAGGTGCTAAAGCGCAACAGTCCTGTCGTAACCTTAGTATCGTTCCGTATCAGTTCTTTATGTGATGTGTGGTGTTCGCATCAACATGTTTGAATAGTTATTTAAGGAGATGTGTGTTTGCACTGAGTTGGGGTGGGATTCTTTTCTGGCGGTTGCTTCTGCTCGCGTAGTGAGGACGGTCTTTGTGGAGTGGTTGTAGTCGATCTCGCTGGTGATCTGTGAACTGCTACTTGCTATCTGCTACCCGCGGATCGCGGTGTTGTAGGTCTGCTGTCTGTGAATACAGGAAGGGGTGAAACAAGTGCGCTTAGGTTGCCCTATCGTAAGGTTGCTTTCTGAAATGGTAGCAAGATATTACTCGCTCAGTATTACGATTCCAAGGTCTTCTTATCCCTGCCATGAGTCGTGCGGGCTTTCTTCTGTGTATCACTGTTATATCACCTGATTGGTAGCACAGATATGCG
>Ga0123353_10003324_pt1 | contig 20293 bp, 18 predicted proteins | sample TergutLab28metaG_3_FD_92763 | JGI IMG/M metagenome (GOLD analysis project Ga0123353, IMG submission 92763) | Labiotermes labralis P3 segment gut microbial communities from Petit-Saut dam, French Guiana - Lab288 P3 | ecosystem: Host-associated > Arthropoda: Insects > Digestive system > Gut ... | reverse complement strand
GGAAACTGTGAACTGCGCATCTGGGCCGATTCACTGCCACTGCTGCCTGAGACAGTAGCCATGGCAGCCATGGGTTTTGTACCCGCCGGGGCCTATCGTAATCGCGAAGCCTTTGCCGACCAGGTGGCAGGCTTGTCTTCCCTTAACCGAGAGCTCGCTGACATAGTTTGCGATCCTCAGACTTCCGGAGGTCTGCTGATGAGTATCGCCAGAGAGAAGAGTCATCTCCTGGAGCAGGCGTTTAAAAGCTACGGGGTCTTCTTTGCCTGCATCGGGGAGACCAGAGAGTCACCTGCGAGAGTAGTGCTCTGCTCCTGAAGCCGGGAGGTTTACGTTTGAATTATCTGAGTTTTGCCCTGATTTCACTGGGTTGCGCGAAGAACCTTGTCGATGCCGAGGTAATGCTGGGTTATCTGCAGGAAGCCGGGCATCACATGGTTATGGATCTACCTGAGGCAGAGATAATCCTGATCAACACCTGTGCTTTCATTGCCAGTGCTAGGTCGGAAGCTATCGAGGAGCTGCTTGCAGCTAATCGCTGGCGGAGCGAAGGGAAGCTATGCTATCTGGTCGCTACTGGTTGTCTCAGCCAGCGCTATAGCCAAGAACTCCTGCAGGAGATGCCTGAAGTCGACGCTTTCTTAGGCAGCAGTTCCTATCCGCGCATCCGGGAAGTCATCACCCGTCTGCAACAGGGGGAGCGTTCCTTCGCCATCGTGGAAGAACCCGAGTGTTTTCTGCCTCAGGCCGGGATGCCCAGGCAGAGGTTAACTCTGCCGGCTACCAGCTACCTCAAGATTGCCGATGGCTGCGATAACCGTTGCAGCTACTGCACAATTCCTCTCATTCGAGGTCGATTCCGCAGTCGCTCCATTGAGGATATCCATAGAGAAGCCGAGGCTCTCGTCGCTACCGGTGCCCGGGAGATCTGCCTGGTTGCTCAGGATAGTACGCGCTATGGCATGGATATCTACGGCGAGAGTCGTCTTACCGAGCTCTGCCAAAGCCTGCTTACCATTGTTGAACTTCGCTGGTTGCGCGTTTTGTATGGTCATCCTGCCCATCTTACCCGTGGGTTCTTGGAGCTGATGGCTGTGGAGGAACGTCTTTGTTCTTATTTGGATTTGCCTTTGCAACACAGTGAGGTTAGAGTTCTGGCAGCGATGAATCGTCCGGTTGCTCCGGGGCAAAACCTGCAACTGCTTCGGGAAGCACGTCACCTGATTCCAGATCTGATGTTGCGCAGTACCTTCATCGTTGGCTTTCCCGGAGAGAGCGAGGAAGAGTTCGCCGCTCTCTGCGACTTTGTTAAGCAGATGCGTTTCGATCATCTCGGTGTCTTCGCATATGAGCAGGAGGAGGAGACTCCCGCAGGAGTACTGCCAGGGCAACTCTCCACCCGGGTCAAGGAGAGCCGCCGGCGAAAGCTGATGGCTGTCCAGCAAGGTATGATCGAGTCTACCCTTTCTCGCTGGTTGGGGCGGGAGGTAACAGTGCTGTTGGAAGCCCGTAGACCAGATGGAGTTATGTTAGGACGCTTTACCGGTCAGGCTCCGGATGTGGATGGACTTGTCAGAGTCAGTAGTTGCGATGCACCCCCGGGGACCTTCATCCCTGCCCGTATCACCGGCGTCGACGGCTATGATCTTTTGGCCGAAGCAATACCATATTCACAATCTTAAGTGACAATAATCCCCGGAAAGGAAGCGTATCATGAACGCCGAGTTAATTTCCGTAGGCACCGAAATTCTCCTGGGACAGATCGTCAACACGAACGCAGCCTGGCTAGCCCAGAGGCTGGCTGAGCTGGGAGTGAATGTTTATCGTCAGGAGACCATAGGCGACAATCTGGAGCGCCTAAGCATGGCTATCAGGGAGAGCCTGGATCGGGCAGATATTCTCATCCTTACCGGAGGCCTCGGTCCCACCGATGATGATCTCACCAGAGAAGGTGTAGCCATGGCGATGAGCCTGTCTTTAGAGGAGGATGGGGCGCAGAGGCAGTGGCTGGAGGAGCGTCTGGGCCAGAGAATGACCGAGAACAACCTTAAGCAGGCCCTCAAACCCGCCGGAGCGATCATCCTGCCTAATCCCGGGGGGACCGCCTGCGGCTATGCCGTGCCTGCAGATGGGCGTTGGGTCTTCATGCTGCCGGGACCACCCTGGGAGATGGAAGCCATGTATCGCGACCATGTGCGGCCTTTCTTGCAACGCACCTATGCCTTGAATACTCATCTTTACAGTCGCATCCTGCATTTCATCGGGATCGGAGAATCGGCTCTGGAAACAGAGCTACTCGACCTTATGCGCAGGCAGAAAGATCCCAGCATGGCTCTTTATGCCAAGACCGGCGAGATTGAGCTGCGCCTGACTACCAGAGCGGAGACTGAGGAACTGGCTATGGCCCAGATCACACCGCTGGAAGAACAGATCAGGAATCGTGTGGGGCAGCATCTTTATGGATATGATGATGATACCCTCTTCACGGTTACGGCTAAAATGCTGCTGGAGAGAGGCTTGACTCTTTCCGTAGCCGAATCCTGTACCGGTGGCTTACTCGGTAATCTTTACACCGACATTCCTGGCAGTTCCGGTTTCTTTTGCGGAGGCTGGATAGCCTACAGCAACGAAATGAAAATGCAACATCTCGGTGTTCCCGCAGAGATTCTGGAACGCTATGGTGCAGTCAGCGCTCGAACCGTAGCAGCTATGTCTCAGGGTGCACGTTCTGCGAGCGGGTCTGATTTAGCCATCTCCATCAGCGGAGTGGCCGGACCAGGAGGGGGCAGCGAAAGCAAGCCGGTGGGCCTTATCTATCAGGCTCTGGCGTCTCAGGAAGGCACGCTTCTCTTTCGCAATACCTATTCCCAAGATCGTTTACGCAATAAGTTTCGAGCGGCCAAACAGTCTGCTTACCTGCTCTGGCTTTATTTGCAGGGGTTGCCAGTTCCTGCGGCTAACCAAGCTACACTGGAAAACTGATGAACTACATGACCCTCCCGCAGCGGGTCACCGGCAGACAAGCTGCCAGAGCACTGTATCGTCTAAAACCCAGGAGCGGAGATCTGAACATCCTTTCCTTTAAAGAAGTACGCTTCATCGACCCCTTCGGTATCATCATGGCTGCGGAGTTTTTACGCTATCTCTTCTTTGCTTCGGAGAGAGTGGCCATCTATCTCCCTCTGGATACGGCTGCCCTGGGATATTTAAGGCGCAGTCGTTTCGTGGAGTTCGCAGCGAATCTTGGTCAAGTATTGCCTGAGAGCAAGGCTTTTTATTCATCTACCCGGGAAGAGGAGTGGCTCTTGCCCTTGACTCCTCTGCGCCATGAGGGAGAGATACCCGATCTGGTCGGTAGAATATTCACCGCTCTGAAGAGCCTCTTCGAGAAGAGCCGGATCTTAGAACCGGTGTTGGCTAATCAGCTTAGCACACTTTTGGCTGAACTCTGCCAGAATGTGACCCAACATAGTCAGGACCTGGGCTTGGTGATCGCCCAGGTCTATCGCTATCATAACGACAGGGATGCAGGGGAAAAGGGGCGATTCCTGCAGTTGGCTGTGGGTGATCTGGGCATCGGTTTACGCGGCAGTCTCTCCAAGCGTTATCAGACCTTAGATTGGGATGATGCTGAAGTAATAAGGCAGGCTCTGCGTCAGGGTGTTTCCTCGTTATCTGATGAGGGCAGGGGGCTGGGATTGGCTCAGGTCTATCAGAAGACGGCTTTACTAAAAGGTAGTATGCTATTGCACAGCGGGAGTTCTCTGCTTCACAGCACCGGTGGCGGTGACGAGTTCTCGGAAAGCGCATACTTTCCAGGCACCCAGATTGCTCTGGAATACCATACATCCAGGATGAAATAACGGGGTGCTGGAGCACAAACGACAAAAACCGACAGAATATCCCATAAACTGACTCTTGCCAAGGGACAGTTTATGGGATATACTTACATCGTGTTCATCGGAAACAATGAACACGATGAACGCAACATTAATCTGTGGATCTAAGTTGGTGAACCAGCCAGAGAACTAAATGAGGTGGTCTTTCTTGAGAGTGATGGAAGTCCCGATGCAGGATTGGGGAGTGATTCTGGTCACCAGGCGCATGGGCGAAAATATCAGGATGCAAATCGCAGCCAGGTTGTCCGCCGAACAGGAGCCTCTCACCATGCTCCTGGATTTTCAGGAAGTAGAGATTATGGACTACTCCTGTGCCGACGAATTAGTAACCCGTTTGGCTGTCGAAATTAACAATCGCCTATACGGTGATCGTTTTCTACTCCTGGCTAACATGAATGAAGCTCTGTGCGAAAATGTCTTCGTGGCGCTCAAGCAAAGAGGCATAGCCATGCAGCATCTTCCCATTGCGGGTGCCGAGGAGGCACAGTTGATCGGAGAGCTCCGCCCTTATCTGGAGAGCGCGTTGGCAATGCTCAACAAGTCGCGTATATTAACCGCCAGAGATCTGGCAGATGCCGAAGGTCTGGCTATCAACACCGCCAGTAATCGGCTGACCGAGCTGGCCAAAGGCGGTCTGGCTCATCGTCGCAGCGAAAGCGTCGCTTCGGGAGGTAAACAGTACCAGTATCTCAGCATTCTTCCTGCCGAAATGATCAGTTAACCGGGAACCAGGGATGGAAAACAAATAAAAAAATGAAGGAAAGATTAAGGAGGTTTCACCATGGCCAAGGATAATCGTCCTATTAAGTCGACTGTCGATCGCGAGGCGTCTCTCAGTGAAAAACAACTGGCTTTACGTAATGCTCTGCAGACTATTGAAAAGCAGTATGGCAAGGGTTCGATCATGCGTCTGGGAGAGATCCACGATCGCTTATCCGTGGAGGTCATTCCCACCGGATGCCTGGCGATCGATGTCGCTCTGGGTGTAGGAGGCGTACCCAGAGGTAGAATCATCGAGATATTTGGTCCCGAAGCCTCTGGCAAGACTACGGTTGCTCTGCATATCATCGCACAGGCGCAAAAAAACGGTGGGTTGGCAGCCTTCATCGATGCCGAGCATGCCTTGGATCCTGTCTACGCCTCCCGGATTGGGGTGGATATCGAAAACCTCTTTATCTCTCAGCCGGATACCGGCGAGCAGGCACTGGAAATTGCCGAAGCCCTGGTACGCAGCGGAGCCTTGGATGTCATCGTGGTCGACTCTGTGGCAGCTTTGGTGCCAAAAGCCGAAATCGATGGTGAGATGGGCGATTCTTTCGTGGGAGTTCATGCCAGACTGATGTCTCAGGCCATGCGCAAACTGGCTGGTGCCATCTCCCGTTCCCATTGCGCCATGATCTTCATCAATCAGATTCGCGAAAAAATCGGTGGCAACAGTTATGGCCCCTCCGAGACGACCACAGGAGGCAGAGCCCTTAAGTTCTACTCTTCGGTGCGCATTGATGTTCGTCGGGTGGAAGCCATTAAGCAAGGAAACGATGTCATCGGGAATCGCACCAGGGTCAAAATCGCCAAGAACAAGGTGGCGCCTCCCTTCCGCCAAGCCGATTTCGATCTGATGTATGGAAAGGGTATCTCTAACGAGGGTTGTGTCCTGGATATGGCCTTAGAGTTCAACATCATTACCCGTGGTGGTGCTTGGTACTCTTATGGCGATGATCGCCTTGGTCAGGGCAGGGAAAATGTCAAGATCTTCCTGGATGACCATCCGGCACTTCTGGAGGAGCTGGAGGCGAAGGTCAGGGCGGCTCTCAACGAAGGGCGCGACTCTCTCTCCGTGGCTAAAACAACCAAGACTGAGGTCGATGAGGATAGCGATGCCGATCTGGATATTGCAGCATTAGAGGACCTCTCCGAGGATCAGTAGGCAATGGTACCCGAGTATAAACAGCAGCGAGCAGTCAGAGCATCCTGGCCACAGGCTGTCTGTGAAGCCGATGTTCTCACGGAGGATACTACGGTACAAAACGAAACGGTTTTGGCGGTGGATGACGATGGTTATTTACAGAGGAGAGTCAAGGAGACTGACCCTGAGCTCTGCTGGCGCAAAGCCATGCAACTGTTAAGCCGTCAGGATTACACCAGAAAGCTTCTCCTGCGTAAACTGGCAGAGAGCTTTACCTGCTCTGCGGTAGAGCACGCTTTGCTGAAAGCCGAAGAGCATGGCTACCTCAACGATGCTTACTATGCTGAGCGGTTTATCGATAGTCGTAAAAAAGATAAAAGCCGTCAGGAGGTCCGAAATGGTCTCCATGAGCGAGGCCTCAAGGAGTACGATGATCTTCTGGAACTGCATTATACTCTGGATGAAGAGCAGGAAGTTGCCCGCATCTGCCTGGCCAAACAACTTCGGCGTTTGGGTGTGGATCACTCAGCAACCCCTGAATCGGAACAGATTCTTTCCTGGCAGCAAAGGCGCAAGCTCTTTCAGGCTCTTATGCGGCGAGGGTTCAGCTATCTGACGATCGAGAATGTCCTGAGAGAACTTTGACATTGATTCATTTACCTGTAAAAAGGGAGTCGCGATTGGCGACTCTTTTTTTGTTCGAAATAGTTGACAAGCATCTACATATGTGTTAGATTATGAACGAAGTAGATAAAGATCAAAGAAAAGTTAGATCAAAATGAAAGTGTTTGTGACTACTCCCCGGGCGATAGTTGGTTTTCCTTACCATAAAGCACGTAAGGTATGCAGACTCTCGTCAGACATGAACAGGAGGTCAAGGAATGTCCACCATCCGCAACTTCATCCGCCAAAGCGATCTGAAATACAAGTGGCGGATTCTGCTCTGCAGTGTTACGGCGCTGATCGTTTCCCTTAGTAATCTCTTTATCACCCGTAGCACAGGCAGCATCAGTGATGCCGCAACCCACAATGATACCGGAGAAATTACCCGTCTGCTGCTGGTACTGACGGGTCTCACGGCGGTCAGGATCTGCAGTAGTGGGATCAACACCTTTCTGACGCAACGTAGCCGTGGCGAGTTCGAGTCCACCCTGCGAGGTAAGTTCGCCGAGTATGTACTGAATGTGTCACTGAAGGTGCTCTCCAGCCAAAGCAGCGGTCAGCACCTCTCCATCTATAGTAACGATCTTCCCCAGGCAGCTGCTTTGCTTAGTTTGGACATCTTCGCTTTTTTAGGAGATCTGACCCTGATGATCGTTGCAGCGGTCTTCATGTTCCTGATGGAACCTGGTTATACCCTTATCTTCCTGGTAATGTTTCCGCCTTTGGCTTACTTACAGCTGATGATCTCCCGTCCTATCAGTGCTCTGAGTTTCGAAGTCTCCAAACGCCAGGGTGCTTTTAATTCGGTCGTCAATGATTCTTTACAGAACACCACTACCATCGTCGCCTATGGGCTGGAAGATATCGTGGAGGAACGTTATCTGACCAGTTATAATGCCTACTTCGAGGGAGTCAAGGGTCTGATAACTAAGAATCTGGCTTTAATCATCTCGGGAGTCATGGCAACCAACCTGCCGATCCTCTTTATCTATATTGTCATCGCTTTAGCCGTGGTTAGAGGGGAAATGACTCTGGGAGGTTTTGTGGCTTTCACTACGATAGCCAATTCAGCCGGAGACTGGCTGAGTATGCTTTCCCAGAGGCTTGGCAGTATCCAGACTAAACTGGCATCGGTGACACGCCTGTCGGAGAATATCTCAGCACCCCTGGAGAACGAGCTCTCCTGGCAGTCTTTGCTCATCAACCTGGAGGAGAGTACATCGGCAAGCGAACCTCGCCCTCTCATCAGTTTAAGAGAGGTATCTTTCGCTTACACACCGGATATACCGGTGCTTCAGGGGATCAACTTGAATGTCTTGCAAGGAGAAAAACTCGCCATCGTGGGTAGCAGCGGTAGCGGCAAGAGCACTCTGCTCAAGCTTATGCAGACCCTGCTGGAAGCAGACTCAGGCTTCCTCGAATATACAGAACCGTATCAGGTAACTCCGGAGCGTTCCGCCAGGGTTAAGTCGGAGATGGCCGACGCCGTTTCTACTTCGGAGGACTCAGCTCCCGACCAGTTTACTCAGCTATCTGGTCCGGCTTATAAAGTTGTGCGTCAGATGGTTTCCTATGTGCCTCAGGACAGCTATCTCCTGCCTGGCAGTATAGGAGAGAACCTTATCCCTCAGCTTGGGGAGTGGGATGAAACGAAACTGACATCTTTGATGCAGGAAAGGCTACAGCTAAGCTGCCAGCAGGCTGGCATCTCAGGGTTCATAGAAAGCTTGCCCGAAGGCTTCGCCACTCAGCTCAACGAAGGAGCTGACAATGTTTCCGGAGGGCAAAGACAACGTCTGGCTGTTGCCAGAGCCTTAGCCAAGGCAGCACCCATCCTGCTCCTGGACGAAGCCACTTCCGCTCTGGATTCTCTCAGTGAAGAGGTCGTGCTGCAGAGTATTCTGGGAGATGATTCCCCTCTCACGGTCCTCTTTGTCAGCCATCGTCCCAGCGTCTTACAGGCCTGTCAACGTATACTGGTCCTCGACCAAGGAAGACTCGTCGAGGAAGGCAGCTTCACTGAGCTCCTGGCCAAAGGTGGCATCTTTGCTTCAATGTATGACTCAGGGCAATTTAATTCAGGAAAAATTGAGGTGACGAGTGATGTCTAGCACAGTCGATCCTACTCAGGAACGTAGAGGCCTGGCAGCTGCGCTGCGCATCTTTTCTTTCGTTCGGCCCTATGGATTCGTCTATGTGCTCTCTCTAACCTGTTACGCCGGGCAAACCTTCTTCCTGTCTTACATCCTCTCGATGCTGATAGGAGGGCTGAGTGCCGCAATGCTGGCAGTAGAGCGAGAAGGGATTTATCGCAGTACGGGTATTTATATCCTGTGGATGCTGGCAGGCATGCTCTTGGTTGGCTGGGGCTGCTGGGCTTTCTCCCTCTGTGTAGAGCAGAGTCGCAGGGATCTTAAGGTGCGTCTCTTTCGGGCGTTCATTCGAACCGGCAGCGAACAGAGCAGCGGTTTAGCCAGTAAGGGAGTCTCTGCCCTTAATACGGAAGCCAATCTCGCTGCCCAGATCTTTGGTTCGGCCCTGTTTTTCTTCGCTATGCACCTGGCAGCTATCGTCCTCTCGGCCCTGGTGATCTTCACCGTGGATCTGCGCCTGGGAGCAATCTCTCTGGTGGTGGGAAGCCTCTCTTTAGGGGTCCAGTATCGCTTCGCCGAACCCCTCAGTCGTCTCAGTCGCGAAAAGCTTAATCTAACTGCAGCCACCGTATCCAGAATCAATAACTTCATCTCCGGAGGCTCCATCATCAGGGCTTACGAATTGCAGTCCAGAGAGGAAGAGGGTTTCGCTACTTACGATCGCAGTCTCCTGCATTTGAATCTCCGGGAATCCCTGATCTCTCTCTGGCAGGATCTTTTCGCAAACCTTCAGAGTTGGGTGACCATCGTCGGCATCTTCGGACTTGGAGGCCTCCTGGTGGCTAGAGGAGAGCTTGAGTTGCCTTCTCTGCTGATGGTGCCTCCTCTAGCGGCCGCGATCACTTCAGGTATGGCTCAGATAGGTAAAGCCTGGGCCAACTTGCAAGGACCAATAGCTGCCTGCGAGCGCCTGGGAGATATCCTCGCGCAAGATGAGCGTCTGCTGGCACTAGGCGCTACGTCGGTGGAGGCAGAAGCTGTCTGGGACGAAGATGCGACTCTGCGCCTCGATCATCTTAATTTCGCATATCTCGATTCAGAAGTGCTGACACTGAAAGATATTTCCCTGGAAATAAAACCTTTAGAGATGGTAGCCCTGGTAGGAAAATCCGGCTGTGGCAAATCGACCTTGTTGCGCCTGATCATTGGGATCTATGATCGTATGAAACTGCCCCTGAGTTTAGGCTCACTTGCTTACAGTCATGGTAACTCAGCCTGGCGTAGCCTGTTCGCTTATGTCGATCAAAGCAGTACCCTCTTCGACCTGACCATCGCCGAGAACATCGCTCTGGGTAAAACTGGATGCTCCCTGCAGGAGATCGAAACCGCCGCCAGGGAGGCGGGAGCTCTCGAGTTCATTCAAAACCTGCCCCATGGGTTCGCAACTCCCTGTGGAGAGAAAGGCGCGGCCCTATCCGGCAGCCAGAAACAACGGATCGCTATCGCCAGAGCCCTGGTGCGCCAAGCTCCTGTTTTAGTCTTCGACGAGGTGACCTCCATGCTGGATGCTGAAGCGGCGGTAGGCTTACAGCAGACCATAGAAGCTCTACGCAAGAAGCATAGTATAATCATCGTCAGTCACAACTTGGAGCAGATCCAAGGCGCCGATCGTATCGTGGTTATCGATGAAGGCAGTATTGTCCAGGATGGTCCCCATATGGACTTGCTAAGCCAAGAGGGTGTTTATGCTACACTCTGGCAACAACAGAAGGAGGTGGCATCATGAACTACATCCTACACCAAGAACTTGACCTTACTCTGGAGAGCATCGCTATCCTTACCCGCCTGCAGGGGGACAGCTATCTTACTCTGATCCAGCGTCTGCAGAGCGACCTTAAGGGAAGCCCAGATGAAGAACCCTACACCCGCTATCTGGAAAACTATATCAGGCTCTGTGAAGCAGTCAAAGCCGCCGTCGATCTCAGCGGACCAGAGATGAATTTGCTCTTTCGTCGTAGGGATGGGTTGCAGCCTTTAGCACATGCTCTCTGGTGGTATGGGATAATTAGCGAACAGGAAGGTACAGATACACCGGATCTGACTGCCAGAGCAGTACCGGAGCAGCGAGAGATAATCGCCAGTATGGTCGAGCTCTTCAACGATCTGATCTCTCCAGCAGAACTGATCGACCACCCTCAAGGTATCCCAGGTTGGCTGGAGGAGAACGTCAACCTGGCAGAGGATCGTTACGATCTTCTGCGTCTCTATGCCGGATTTGCTCACTATCTGCGTTATCTCGAGCCCTATATCGTAACTGTATCCAGGGTCATCGCAGAGCAAATCTCCTCCTGGCAGCAAGAGGTGCATCGGCAAGCAAAGCTTCTGGCTGATAGACTCTCTCATGACGGTCTGTCCTTAGGCGACTGGTTGAGCATCCGGGAAGACCCAGGAGAGCTGTATCATATCTATCCCACTCTGGATTTCTCTGTGACTGTCTTTAGCGGTCATCGAGGTGATAGTCGCCTCTACTGTTGCATCTTCGTCGACGAGTTGTTACAGTCACGCAACCTCTCACTGTTTGATTCCCAGATTTCGGAAATCAGCAGAGCTATCGCGGAAACCACTAAGCTAAACATCCTGACTATGCTAAAAAAAGGAGAGTGTTACGCGGGTCAGCTGGCTACTGCCCTGAGGTTGACATCTCCTACCATATCGTATCATATGAACTCACTGGTTCAACTGCACCTGGTAAATCTGGAGAAGCGGGGTAACCGTGTTTTCTATGATCTTAACCGGACTACAGTGGCTTCTTATCTGCAAGCGTTAGGGAAGATGTTGATATCTGAGTAAAATATCCGTAGTAACGGAATTGGAGCGCAAGGAGAAAAAACGTACTTGCTCTTACTATGGAGATATGCTATACTCACCTTTGCTTATGCGAAGAAGATCGAGGTGAGTTGGAAATGAAAGCCAAGATACATCCTACGGTATATGAAGCGGAGGTTATTTGCGCCTGTGGTGAACGCTTTACGGCGTTATCCACCAAGAAAGAGGTGCGGGTAGAACTGTGTTCCAAATGTCATCCCTTCTTTACTGGTAAACAAAAACTAGTGGATACCGACGGACATGTACAGCGCTTCCTGCGTCGCTGGGGGATGACCCTGGAGACAGAGACAGAGAAGTAGCCGATCATGGGGACAGAACCAAGGTTGAACCCTCGGTTCTGTCCCTTTCTGTACAGACGCCCAGGAACTACATTCACTCTGAAGCATGAAAATGTGTGCGTCTGTCACCGCGCGTTCGCGCGGTGCGGGAGCGAGGCTCCCGTCCAGGGGTATGGGGACTTGGAGTCCCCATCTAAGATCATGCTACCCGAAACGTGCAAGGGGTTCACTTGTTATCCCCGAAGCAGGTTTTAGGGTAGCGCACAGGAACTACATTCACTTAAACACAAGCAAAGGACAATAATAGTATGCAGGATGATCAGCAAAATACAGTCTCCCCGCTGATCTACGGTGGACAGGCCGTCATCGAGGGAGTCATGATGAAATCCCCTGCTGGGAAGATGGCTATCGCCTGCCGTCTGCCAAGTGGGGAGATCGTCGTCGAAGAGATGCAGGGCAGGTCACCGGCGAGTCTGCCGGGAGTAGTCCGCCTTCCTGTTTTCAGAGGAATCTATAACTTTATCGAAGCTCTGACCAGTGGCGTGGCGATGATCAATCTCTCCGCTAAACTTTCTATGCAGGGTGAGGAAGAGGAAGAAACCCTCAGCAACGCACAAATGCTGCTAGCTGTTGCTCTGGCGATGCTGCTGAGTGTGGGGCTGTTCATCATCCTGCCAACCGTCTTGTTTCGCTTTTTACCGCTGGAGGTCATAACCGGAGAGAGTACGATCGCCCGAAACTTGCTGGAGAGCGCTATCAGGTTGCTGCTCTTCACCGGTTACATTCTCCTGATTTCGCAGATGAAGGATATACGTCGGGTCTTTGAGTATCATGGCGCCGAACATAAGACCATCTACTGTTACGAAGCAGGCAGGGAACTGACACCGGAGAACGCAGCGGGCTTTAAGTCCTTGCATCCTCGCTGTGGTACCAGCTTTCTCCTCATCGTCATGGTGGTATCCTCTCTCTTTTTCTCGCTGTTTGGCTGGCCTAATCTCTGGGTTCGCATACTCTATCGTCTGGGCTTGCTACCCTTGGTTGCCGGAGTGTCCTATGAGATTCTACGTCTTCTCGGACGCTTTCAGGGCCACAACTCCCTGGTCGATCTATTGATCTGGCCAGGTTTGCAAATGCAGCGCCTGACTACGCGAGAACCTGATACCTCGCAGCTGGAGGTCGCCATTGTGGCTCTTCAGAGGGTGCTTGAAGGAGATAGCTCATCATGCTCGATAAATTAATCGCAATTGAAGAACGCTTCCTGGAATTGGAAGCTGCTTTGGCAGATCCGGAAATCGTTACCCGCCAGGCAGAATATTTGAAGCTGGCTAAAGAGCATACCGCTCTAAAAGAGACGGCTGGCTGCATCGCAACCTATCGCCGAGTCCTACGGGAACTGGAGTCGACGGAGGAAGCCTTTGCTGCTGAGGGGCCGCACGATCCTGATTATCATCAGTTGTTAAGGGAGGAACTCGACTCCTTAAAGCAGCAGCTTCAACAATTGGAAGAACAGCTAAAGGTGCTTCTTCTGCCAAAGGACCCTAATGATGGCAAGAGCGTCATTGTCGAGATTCGTGGCGGAGCTGGCGGCAACGAAGCTGCTCTGTTTGCTGCCGATCTCTATCGTATGTATTCCCGCTTTGCCGAGCGTCGGGGATGGAGCGCCGAGTTGATGGACATTAATGAAACCGATCTTGGTGGTATCAAGGAGGTCGTCTTCGCTATCGATGGTCAGGGCGCCTACAGCAGGTTGAAATACGAGAGCGGGGTTCATCGCGTGCAGCGAGTTCCCGAGACTGAAGCATCAGGCCGTATCCATACCTCTACGGCAACTGTCGCAGTCCTGCCGGAAGCAGAGGAAGTTGAAGTGCAGATCAACCCCAATGACCTGCGCATCGATATCTATCGTTCCGGAGGCGCGGGAGGGCAAAACGTGAACAAGGTAGAAACAGCGGTGCGCATCATCCATCTGCCCACGGGCATCGTGGTTACCTGCCAGGATGAACGATCTCAGTTAAAGAATAAAGATAAGGCCATGAGGGTCTTACGAGCCAGACTCCTGGAGCGCGAAGAGGCCCTGCAATCAGCCTCCCTGGGGGCGGAGCGTAAGAGTCAGGTGGGCAGCGGCGATCGGTCCGAACGTATTCGTACTTATAACTTCCCCCAGGGTCGCATCACTGACCATCGCATAGGGATGACCGTCTATCAGCTTAACGAGTTTCTGGACGGAGCTCTGGATGAGATGATCGATGGCCTGAGCCTTTCGGACCAGGCTATGCGTCTGGCTAACCTGGAACAGCGGGGCGTATAGCCTTGACCTTTCGGGAGATCTGGTCCTACGCCGAGCAGATATTAACCGAGGAGTTATCCGCTGAAGAAGCCAGGCGCGATGCTCGTCTCCTGATCATGTATCTGTTGGGAATCAGTTCAGCCAGGTTTTATACTTATACTGATTATCCCTTTCCGGAGAACCTGGAGATACCCTTGATGTCTGCCCTGCAAAGCAGGTTAACCGGAATGCCTCTGCAGTATATCACCCAACGACAGGAATTCTTCGGTTTTAGTTTCGCGGTTGGTCCTGGAGTTCTGATACCCAGACCAGAGACCGAACATCTGGTGGAGTATGCTCTTACCCTCTGCGATAAAGGCCGCATCATACGTATAGCCGATCTTGGCTGTGGCAGCTGCTGTATCGCCATTTCTCTGGCTCTGACCCTTCCCAAAGAGGTTAAGGTGCAAATCGAAGCCATTGAACGTGCATGGAAGGCTGTGCAATGGGCCCAAAGAAACCTTGAGCATCACGATGTGGGGCATCGTGTGCGTCTGATACATGGAGACCTGGAGTGGACCCTCCAGGGAAAGTACGATCTCTTACTCAGTAATCCCCCTTACATTTCTTCTGAGGCTTTGACGACCCTGCCCAGAGAGATCCGTGAATTTGAACCTCTGGAGGCCCTAAATGGTGGAATAGATGGTCTGAGTTACTATCCCATCCTGTCAGATTTAGCCGTAAGGCATCTGGCTCCTGGAGGCAGTTTGGTCCTGGAGGTAGGCATAGGGCAGTCCTGGCGAGTCAGTGAAATCCTTAGTCAGTCAGGCCTTCAAGATGTGCATGTCATCGACGATTATAGCGGAGTGACAAGGATAGTAGCAGCTAAACTGCCCTGACTAAAATAATTAATTGCCCAAATGTAAATGATGAAGCATCGCAGTCCCCATCGCCCGCAGGTGATTAAGATAGCAAACTGCCGGGCAGTCGCAAAAGGGATATATTGTCCTGATAAGTGCTCAGGCAGTCGAGGAGGTACTATGCCTAAACTCGCATTTCTCAATGCTCGGATTATTACGCCCGAAGAACTTGTCCTCAACTCCGCACTCCTGGTGGATAAAGAGCGCATTCTCGGCATTTCTCCTGTCTCTACGGTTCCCGATGAGTTCGCTCCGGTAGATCTGCAGGGTTGCTGGCTGGCGCCTGGATTTATCGACATCCATCTCCATGGTGCAGGGGGAGTCGACGCTCTTGATGGCAGCGTAGAATCGATCCGTCGCATCGCATTAAAGCATCTTGAGAATGGCACCACATCCCTCTATCCAACTCTGGTTTCTGCCACGCCTCAGGAGATGCGACAAGGTATTTTGGCGATCAAAGAAGCCATGAACGACTCCGAACTGAGTGGCAGAATTCTGGGAGTTCATCTGGAAGGTCCCTTTCTCAATCCGCGCTTTGGTGGATCTCATGATCTCAGCTTGTTGCGTAATCCCAAGGATTGTCGCGCCGAATGGCAGGAGTATCTGGACGAGTCAGTTATCAAGTTAATTACCCTGGCACCAGAGCTGCCGGGCAGTGAAGAACTGGTCAGAGCTGCAGTCGCCAGGGGCATCACCATCGCTATCGGACATAGCGGCGCAGACTATGAAGCGGTCAGAGAAGCCCGTACCTGGGGTGTCAACCAGTGCAGTCATCTCTTCAACGCCATGCTTGGTCTTCATCAACGTGAACCGGGTACAGCCGGGTCGGTCCTGGCTCTGGAAAGTTTCTACGCACAGTTCATCGCCGATGGGATCCACTTACATCCTGCCTTGCTTAGCATCATCGCCCGCATAAAAGGCAGTGAAAAGGGGATTCTCATCAGCGATGCCATCAGCAGTGCCGGCATGCCCGATGGAGAGTATCCTCTCGGTGGACGTAATGTCATCTTAAAGGACGGTGTAGCCCGCACCCAAGAAGGGAACCTGGCGGGGAGTTCCATCTCCCTCTGCGATGCCGTCCGTACCATGGTGACCAAAACTACCACCGGGCTTCAGACGGCTGTTCAAATGGCGACACTCACGCCGGCACGAGCTATGGGTATCGAGAGCAGCAAGGGTTCATTGAACAAAGGACGTGATGCCGACCTGGTGGTCCTAAACGATAATCTAAAAGTCCTGCAAGTCTGGAGCAGGGGTAAACAGATAAGATAACTGATGAGCAGACGCATTCGTAATTGTATCCGAGGGAGGGATCTCTTTGCAAGTATTCACGCTGTACCAGGGATCATCCACTGCTCCGCTGAGCAGGATGCAAAAAGCCTGTAATTTCGTACGCATCCAACAGGCAGCCACTCTCCTGGGGCAGGGAGATCTGGTCGCCTTTCCCACGGAGACAGTGTATGGTTTGGGAGCCAATGCCTTCTCCGATGAGGCCGTGGCCAGGATCTTTGCGGCTAAGGGGCGACCAAGCGATAATCCTCTCATCGTGCACATCGGAGAGAAAGAGGATCTGCGCCGCGTTGCCATCAGCTGGCCCGCTACGGTAGATGCCCTGATCAATCGCTTCTGGCCGGGTCCCCTCACTCTGGTCTTGCCTCGTCGACCCGATATCTCTCCCCTGGTGAGCGCAGGCTTGACCACGGTTGCAGTTCGTATGCCTGATCACCCCGTGGCTTTGGATCTGTTGCGAGCCTGTGGACTTCCTTTAGCCGCTCCCAGTGCCAATCGATCGGGGAGAATCAGCCCTACCCGTCCGGAGCATGTCCTGGAGGATTTTGAAAACCTGCAAGGGATGTTGCTGGCAGCTGGTCCCTGTCGGGTTGGAGTGGAGTCGACGGTCCTGGATCTCAGCGGACCCCAGGCAGCGATTCTACGGCCGGGGGCCGTTACCAGGGAGATGCTAAGCCCTTATCTGGCGAATCTCCGGGAGGAGATACCTGCGGAAGGGGAGCAGCTTTCTCTGCACTCGCCTGGCACACGTTATAATCACTATGCTCCAAAGGCTCCGCTCTATCTCTATCTGGGACCTCGGGAGGATGTCCTGCAAAGGATGATTCGAGATGCAGACATGTGGCAGCGCACCCACCGCAAGGTTGCCGTGCTCCTAAGTGAACCTGTTTTCGATTCGAGTATCGCCGAAATGGTCCTGGACATGGCTGACCTGAAGCCTGCTGGCACCGCCCTGGAACTCAGCGATGAAGAAAGGCTGCGTCGGATTGCTGCCAATCTCTTCGCGGCACTGAGAAACAGTGATGCAGAGAAAGCGGGTATTATCCTTGTGCAGGGAGTTCCCTCCGAAGGCCTTGGCGAGGCTATCATGAACCGCCTGCGCAGAGCAGCCAGAGAAGTCTTCGATTTGAGTACGTAACAATCAACCGTCAGCGGCTATTTCACCTGGTGCACATGCTATAAATGCAGCTGTTTTCTTACCTACCTGACACGGGAGTGAGGCAAATGATCCAAAGCATCCTCTTTGTCTGTACCGGGAATACCTGTCGTTCCCCACTGGCGGAGATTATCGCCAGGTGCATCTGCAGCCAGGCGGGTCTCGATCTAAGAATATCATCTGCGGGCACTATGGTCATGTTTACTACTCCCTGGTCTGATCATGTTCTGACTATCGCCAGAGAACGAAATATGGATTCCTCGCATCGGCGCAGCATACAGGTGAATGCTGCGCTTCTTGCTGACGCGGATCTGATTATGGTGATGACCCAGCGACATCGGGATTTTTTGCTTTCCTCTTTTCCGGATTTACTCCTTGCCGAGAAGTGCTTTCTCCTCAAGAAGTATCTTGGACCTCCCGCAGCAGATGATCGGGAAATCGGGGATCCCTACGGAGGTCCTCTGGAACTGTATCGTCAGGTCGCTTCCGAACTTGAGGAGTTGCTGGTTAACCTTCCTGCCAGGCTACAAGATGATCAGAGGTGAGCCTGTCCTTTGCCAATTGTTGATTTTTGGCGCAGGAAAAAACAGCACAGGAGTAGAATTGTAGCACCTGAGGTGATAGTATGCCCCAAAGGGTTTTATTAGCCGCAGATCATGCAGGATACTTGCTGAAGAAGCATCTTCATGCCGTCTTACAGGCTAAAGGATACGATGCTGTGGACCTGGGATGCTTTAGTATGGATGCAGTGGACTACCCTGAGTACGCTAACGCTGTAGTCGAAGGCGTTAAGGCGGACCCTCAGGTTCTGGGGATTTTGGTCTGCGGCACCGGCATCGGGATGTGTATAACGGCTAATAAGCATTCCGGCATCAGGGCAGCGCTTTGTCACGATACTTATGCCGCCAGGTTGGCCAGAGAACATAACGATAGTAATATCCTCTGTTTGGGAGCGCACAGCATCGGATTTGGTCTGGCAGAAGTAATTACTCTCACCTGGCTGCAGGGCACATTTCTCGGTGGCAGACATAAACGTCGTAACGACCAGATAAGTGAGATAGAGCAACATCGTTTGAGTTAAGGTAGCAGATCTGGCTCCATTGCGTGCGGTGTTTAAAGATTCTGGGGGAAGGAGGTGCGAGATGGACCTGGAGAGATTCGGAGCCGAAGCCGAAGCAGTGCTGGACGAGATTATCCAACGAGCTGGGCTGATCGGTGATTCCTTACTGGTCATAGGGTGCAGCACCAGCGAAGTGCAGGGTAAACATATTGGATCGGCCTCCAGCATGGAGGTAGCAGGGAGTCTATTCACGGCTTTTGCTAGAGTAGCTCAAGCTGCGGGGATCGTCTTAGCCTTCCAATGTTGCGAGCATCTTAACAGAGCGTTGGTTATCAACAGATCAACGTCGCTAAAGCTTGGCTTCGAACCCGTCAGCGTTGTCCCTATGCCTGGTGCTGGTGGTGCCATGGCTGCAACCGCCTTCGTCAGGTTAGCCGATGCCATCGTCGTGGAGACATTACATGCCAAAGCAGCAGCAGGATTGGATATAGGAGATACCCTCATCGGGATGCATATCCATCCTGTAGCGGTACCGCTGCGTCTGCAAAGGCAAACCTCTATCGGTGAGGCGCACCTGACCGCCGCTTATAGCCGTCCCAAGCTGATCGGAGGCGCTCGGGCAGTCTATGAAATGAGTAAGTAGTAATTGCCTTAACATAATGAGGAGGGTTTTGTAGTGAAAGTAAATGAGTTGGCTTTTCTGCGTCAGTCTGATCCCGAGCTCGTTGCGGCTATGGACCGTGAACTAGGTCGTCAGAGGGAGCACATCGAGCTGATCGCCTCGGAGAACTTCGTCAGCAGGGCTGTTCTGGAAGCAGCAGGAAGCGTGCTAACCAACAAGTACGCCGAAGGGTATCCGAGCCGTCGCTACTATGGGGGTTGTGAGTTTGTCGATCAGGTGGAGAATCTGGCGCGAGACAGAGCAAAGAAGCTGTTTGGCGCCGATCATGCTAATGTTCAGCCTCACTCGGGCTCCCAGGCTAACACCGCGGTCTACATGTCTGTCCTCGAACCAGGTGATACGGTTCTGGGTATGGATCTCTCCCATGGTGGTCACCTGACACATGGCTCACCGGTAAATGTCTCCGGTTTACTCTATGACTTTCACGCTTACGGAGTCGAGAGAGAGACCGAAACCATTGACTACGATAAGGTCATGGCCATTGCTCAGGAAGTAAAGCCCAAGATGATCGTTGCCGGCGCCTCGGCATACTCTCGTGAACTAGATTTCCCCCGTTTCAGAGAGATTGCTGATGCGGTCGATGCTTACCTGATGGTCGATATGGCACATATCGCCGGACTGGTTGCGGCAGGTCTTCATCCCAGCCCGATACCTCATGCCCATTTCGTCACTTCCACGACTCACAAGACTCTGCGCGGACCCAGAGGCGGTCTGATCCTGACTACTTCGGAGCATGCCCGCATCGTCGACAAGACTATCTTCCCTGGCATCCAGGGCGGTCCCCTGATGCATATCATCGCGGCTAAGGCTGCTGCCTTCCAGGAAGCTTTGCAACCGGAATTTGCCCTTTATCAGCAGCAAGTGGTAAAAAACGCCAGAGCACTGGCAGCAGCGCTGGTCAAACGTGGCTTCCATATCATCTCCGGAGGCACTGATACTCATCTGATGCTGGTCGATCTGCGTAGTAAGGAAATAACCGGTAAGGATGCGGAGGCGCTCCTGGACAAGATCAACATCACCTGCAACAAGAATACGGTGCCTTTCGAGACGGCTTCTCCCTTCGTTACCAGCGGTATCCGTCTGGGAACCCCTGCCGTAACCAGCCGTGGCTTCGATGAAGCGGCTATGGATATCATCGCCGAGATCATGGATCTGGCGATAAGTAACCGTGGTGACGAGGCGATCCTGCAGCGT
>Ga0123353_10003323_pt1 | contig 20295 bp, 27 predicted proteins | sample TergutLab28metaG_3_FD_92763 | JGI IMG/M metagenome (GOLD analysis project Ga0123353, IMG submission 92763) | Labiotermes labralis P3 segment gut microbial communities from Petit-Saut dam, French Guiana - Lab288 P3 | ecosystem: Host-associated > Arthropoda: Insects > Digestive system > Gut ... | reverse complement strand
GAGTTGTCGGATGAACTTAAGACGGCAAGGGAAGAATTGAAGGCGGCGACAGAGGAGGTCGATACGTTCAAGGGAATGGACATTGACGGTATCAAGGCTTCTGCCGAGGAGTTCAAAGGCAAATTCGAGGAGTCGGAAAAGGCGGCGGCTTTGAAGCTTTCGGAGATTGAAGCTGCTCATTCGTCAAGGGTCGCTGAGCTTGAAGCGGAGGCTCTTTTACGTGAGGGGTTAGCGCCGATTTCGTTCTCATCAGATTATGCTCGTAGGGGTATCTATGAAGATATCAAGGGCAAGGTGAAGTATGAGGAAGGAAAGTTGGTAGGATTCGAGGAGGCTGTTAAAGAGCTTCGTGAGAGTCAGCCGAATGCGTTTGCGAAAGACCAGGGGGCGGGTAACAGTGGTGCGCCCCACAATAACGGCGATGGGGACCCGCCGAGAAGAGAGGTTCCTTTAATTATTTAAGGAGGGTTTTATGGCAAGGATTGAATCGTTGAATATCTTACTTGAGGAGACGGGGAGAGATTATCTCGCTGAGCTTTATGGTAAGGTGATTGAGAATGTCGAAAAGGGTACGATATCGGGGATTCTCAAAAACACTGACCTTTCGGGTAATCCGATATCGGGTACGGTGGAGGCAAAGAGGTTTGCGTTTGCTCAGGCTCAGGATTATGGGACTGCGAGGGCGGCGGGAGCGGGTCAGGCTATTGTCGCGCGCCCGGTGACGGTTCCGATAGACCAAGACAAGGAGCTTGTTTCGGAATTGGAGGTCAAGGATACTACCCTTTATGGGGTAGAGGGATTGTTAGGGAGAAGGTCTGCGGAGCATACGGCGTCTATGATTCGGAATTTGGAAAGGGTGTTTTTCTCGCAGGCTGGGGAAGACGCTACGGATGTAACGTCTGCGGCGACTGACCCGTTCGAGTTGCTTGAGGCTATGATATTGGCGGTTGAGACGACGGAGAATGATTTTGTCAGGGGAGTGCCGAGGAGCATGATTCATGTGATTATGTCGCCTCAGGAGTATTCTAAAATCAGGACGGCGGTCAATGTTGAGTTCAATAATGCCAATGTCAATTCGGCAATAGAGGAGTTCGGGTCTATCAATGGGGTGAAGGTATATAGTTCTATCGATTTGCCGTCGGGCATCTCGGTCATCTCAATGTGTGTGGGTTCTATTGCTCAGCCTGTGTTGCCGAAAGGGTATGCGGCGGAAAAGATTCAGTTGACGAATGCGTATGCGCTTGAGTTGTTCTATTCTTATGGCACGAAATCTGTAATGCCGGACCTCATTTATAAGAGGGAGGATTAGGATGAAGGTTAAGGATAGGAATACGGGCTTGATTCTTGAGAGCAAAGACGAGTTCGTTATTTCGCAGTGGGAGAAGAAAGCGGAGAGGTATGAGCCTGTTAAGGGGAATACCTCTAAGAGTTCGGGGGTTGTAAAGTCGGAAGAGACTGCCAAAGAGTAGGGGGTTCCGGGTATGGAAGGGGCTTATGTTTCTGAGAGTTTCTATTCGGAAAAGTATTTGTTCGGTAGAAAGCAGGTGCTCCCTGCGGGTGAGTTTTTGTTTTGGGAAAAGAAGGCTCGTGCGTTTGTTGACCTTTATACGTTCGGAAGGATTAAAAACAATCGTCAGTTGATTGATGAGTTTTCGGATGAAATAGGGGGATGTTTGTGCGAGCTTTCGGAGTACCTGTATATGAATGAGGGTAATGAGAATAAGCAGTCGGAGGGGATAATTGGCAGGTCTACGACATATATTCAGGGAGTGGAATATAGAATCTGTCAGAGGTATCTCTTTATTACCGGGTTGATGTATAGGGGGTCGAAGTAATGATGACCCGTGATACGGCGAAGGATATGGTTACGATGTATAATCACCTTTCGTTGGTTGATGGTAAGTGTACTTATGTTAGGACGGTAATACCCGATTGTGTATGGGAGCAGGATTCGGAGGCGGCTTTTCAAAGGACAGGGACGGCAAACCCGGAGGCTGTGAGGTTGTTGATATCGTTTGATAGCAGGTATCGGTCGGTTCAGAATGGCGAGGAGTATGACGGATATGGATGGACAGTGGCTATGGGTCCGGAATTATTGGGGTCATATATCGTCAAGGGGGAATGCAGGTTTTTGTTCCCTTTGGAAGAGGATGCCGAATCTATGAGTAAAGAAGAGTTTTTCAAGGAATTTGTTCAGCCTTTCGAGAGGGATGTCAAGTATAAGAGACCAAGGGAAATCATCGAGAGGTTTACGGGGAGCAGAAACATGTGGTATGTCGAGGTCAGGTGTTGAGATGGGTATGGTAGTTAATGCTTCTCTCGGACTTGAGGGTATTCGGGCGAGGTATGGTGCGGCTTTTGCTCTCGGTGGTAGTTTACAGATGTTCATCGATGCGACCGTGCTCAAGGGTGTCGAGCCTTATGTGCCTATGAGAGTAGGGAGTTTGACGAGGAGCGGGATTCTGCATACGAGAATCGGTCAGGGGATGATAACTTGGAAGACTCCTTATGCGAGGTATCTGTATTACGGTGAATTGATGGTCGACCCGGTTTACGGTAAGGGGGCGTTCACTGATGGAGAGAGGTTTTGGTCTCGCAAGGGGGTTTTGAAAGTTAAGTCGGGAAGGGAATTGAAATATGATAAGAGCAGACACCCGTTGGCACAGATGAGATGGGCGGAGGCGTATAAGAATGACCATTTGAAGGAGCTTACGGGGATGGTCAGAAGGAAAGCGAGGAGGATTAGTGAAGGGATATGAAGCTCGGAATATCATTGAGCCGATAATGGATTTCATTAAGACCTGCCCGTTTATGGAAGAGTTTAACATCGACCTTTCGCCGGCTTCGGTCGGAAGATTGGTTACGGCGAAACCGGATGGGAGCGCACTTGATTATGTGGGTAGTAATATGGTGAGTGACATTCGGGATTTGGTTAGGAACAGGGAAGTTGAAAGACAGGCTAATTTTCAATTATGGCTGCTCAGGAAATCAAACCATGAGGTGTATAGGCGTGAAATCGCTAATTTCTTATGGAATTTCGAGCAGTGGGTTGAGTGGTGTCAGGCTTATGGTTTGACGCCTAAATTGTCAGATTCTGAGGAAGGGCGGTATTTGGAGCTTATGACCGCTGATAACGGAATATATTTCGCAGAATGGGATGGTGAAGAGGCGAGCCTTTACATGGTTCAGATACACATTACTTATTACAATCAATATAGGGAGGTCGTATAAATGGCAGGTATTCCTCAAATAGTAGGGTCGGGAGATATTCAGCGTAAATATTTGGCTTGTGCTGTGGATGTCGGAGATGACCCTTTGGTTCCTAAGTTTTTGGTGCTTGGGTATCGGATTACTTCGAGTGCTATTGAGTTCAACCCGGATACGGAGACGGGGCAGGATATCAATGGGAGAAATTTCGGGTCGGTAAATAAGTTCGAGCCTACTCAGACGTTTGAGCCGCATAGACTTACGGCGGGTGAGCTTAGAGCTCTCGGGGCTAAGATGGTTCATTATTTCAGGTATCGGGAGATGGCAAAGTTCAGTGAGTTCAAGTGCATACTCATTTATGGGTTCTTGGCGGATGAGGGAGGGCCTTATCCGGCAGACCTTTATGAGGCTTGTACGCTTACGCCTAATAGTCTCGGAGGGGAGCTTTGGACGGAGATGCCGTTTGATGTTACCTTCGGGGGAAACACGGTTCATGGGACGGTGGATAAGCTTATTGATAATGTAGAGTTTACGCCGGATATCACGCTTTAAATTCGAGGGGGGTTTATTCATGGAAGGGCAGGCTGTGACCGGGAATTTGCAATTCAATGATGGGTTTCAGAAGGTGACCATCAATCAAGATTCTAACAGGATTATTTCATGGAATCCGAATGATGTTGGGTTTGTAGATAGATATCTGGGGTTCATGGAATGGGTCGAAAAGGATTTCAGGCCGAGGGTTATGGGATTGAAAATAGATAAAGATAAGGGTCTTGATGATTATCAGCAGGGGGATATCAGTAAGCTTGGTGAAGAGCTCAATGCGGCTATCGATGAGTGCTTCAAGTCGCCTGTTGCGGAAGCTGCTTTTGTCGGGGTAAATCCTCTCTCTCCTATGGCTAACGGGAATTTGTTGTTTATGAATTTCTTTGAGGCTCTTATGCCTATCATTCAAAAGTCGGTGAAGGATTTCGAGGGTGCGAGAAAGAAATACACCACGGCGGCAAAGCGGTCGAGGGGTGATACCGTGCCTATTCCTTCGGCGAAAAAATGATAGGGGAATTGCCTAAGAGCCTTGAGGTCGACGGGGTTAGTTATCCCATCAATAGTGATTTTCGGGCGGTTTTGTTGATATTTGAGGCTTTCGGAGATGAAAGCCTCAGCCCGTTAAATAAGAGGATTACGATGTTGGAGATAATATATACCCCGTTGGCTTCGGAGGATGAGCCGGAGCCGGAGCCGAATATACCTCCGAATGAAGAAGAGGCTGTGAGGAAGGCGTTGTGGTTTTTGGATGTCGGGATAGATGAAAAGAATAAAAAGTCTGGGGATGAGCTTTCGAGGACGATGGATTATGCTCAGGATGAGCAGTTGATATTTGCGGCGGTTAACCCTATATTCGCAAAGGATATCAGGGAAGAGAGTTATTTGCATTGGTGGACGTTTTACGGATTGTGTCAAGCTATAAACCCTGACAGCCTTATTTCGCATATTGTGAGTATTCGGAGTAAGAAAGCGAAGGGGAAAAAGCTTGAAAAATATGAACAGGAATTCTATGCCGAGAATCGGCATTTGATAGATTTCAGGACGTCGGAGGACGATTACGAAAAGTTGGTCAGGGAGTTGAGGAAATAGACGGTTTACCAAAACAGGTCGTTTATGGTATAATCGGGGGGCTTTTGAGATGTATGATTTCGGGGATTGGAAAACTATCAATGGCAATAGAGTTTTTATAAAGCCTATCGGCCAGAAGGTTGCGGTTGAAAAACAGAATTTCAAAAAGCATTATGATAAGCATGTTGTAGACAAATACGAGTATGGAAGAGCCATCTCTGAAACAGAATACTTAAAGAAAATGTATGATTTCTGTAGCCGTAATGATGTTGAGTCGATGGAGTATAAAAATGGGTTAATTAAGAAATTTGATAGACAATCAACCGAATATGCGAGCATGACCAGAGATGGGATTGTAGTGACGTATTTTATTGCGAAAGTTGGGAAGAACGGGACAATCAGAATAATTCAGGCAAATAAGTATTGGGATGACGAGTTGAAAGAAGCAAAAAAGAAAGGATTATTGAAATGAAGAAGTACCCTTGCCCTGTTTGCGGAACAATGTCATTCTATTATGATGGCGGTAATGAAATTTGTGATGTTTGTAATTGGGAAGATGACCTTGTGCAGAGGGCAAACCCGGACGAAGAAGATTGCGCTAATGCTGAGAGCCTTAACCAAGCAAGGGCTAATTGGTTGAAGTCGGTCGGTGAGAAAAAGATTATATAATAAGACCTAATAGATAAATGAATATCAAGTTATCGAAGAGTTATCGAAGAGTTATCGAAGAGTCATCGGTCACCTCAAGGAAGGTAGAATAATAACTTATTTCATAGCAAAAGCTGGGAGAAATGGCGAAGTTAGGATAGTTGAGGCTAATCGTTATTGGGATTCTCTGAGCGCTCGATATAAAAAGGAAGGAAGGATAAAATGAAAATTCATTTATGTCCGGTATGTGGAAAACACAAATTCCCTGTTGTTGGGTGTTATGAAACATGTCCGGTTTGTGGATGGGAGGATGATATTGTCCAATATCAAGAGCCAGACGAAGAAGATTGCGCTAATGCGGAGAGCCTTAACCAAGCAAGGGCTAATTGGTTAAAGTCAGTTGGGGAGAAAAAGGTATTTTAAAGACCTGAATATTGATGAATAGTAAGGCGTCGTTTATACGGCGTCTTTTTTGTTGCGAGGAGGTGAGCAGGATGGCGGCGGATGCGAGTGTAAATTTTGATACGAGACTTGACCCGAGCGGGTTCGAGCGGGGAATGGATAATATAGATAAGTCATTCGAGGGGATGAAAAAGACGCTTGCTGATGTTGCGGCTTCTTCAACTTCGGTGTTCGGAAGTAAGAGTCAGTTACAGATAGAGAGGATGACTAAACAGTGGAATCGGCAGTCGGAGGCTGTTGAAAATCAAAGAAGAAAAGTTGAGAAGTTGGCAGAGGAGTATTCGACTCTTGAAGGGAATGAGTTTGCGGCAAAAGAAAGTTTCGAGTCATCGAGTAATGAGGTTGTCAGGTTAAATGGTGAAATCGAGAACCTTATAAAGCAGTATGAGGTTGCAAGCCAAAGGGCGAAGGAAATATTGCCTGTTGACCCGGGAAGGCTTGAAGAACTTAGGCAAATATCAGATAGAGCTGAGGCTGAGTATAATTCTCGGATAGATAGCCTTAGAGACCAACTTAGCGATTTGAATGTGGAGATTGAAGATGCTCAGGTAAGAGCTAATGATGCGGCTGTTAGTGCTGCAACGCGCCGTGTTGAGTTGGAACAGGAAATCGAGGAGGTCAAGAAAAGAGCTAACGAGGAATCGGTCAGGGATGTTGAAATCCTTCGGGAACGTATTGAAGAGATAGAGATGCAGGCTGCGGTAGCGGAGGCTCATTTAAGAGAGGTTGAGGGTCGGAATGCGGAACCCATAAGGGAACTGAGCGGGGAAATAGAAAATGTCACTCGGGCGTGGATGGATGCCTCAGATGCATATGTCAGATATAGGGATTCAACGGCTATAGCGCAACAGGCAGCAAAAGTTGAGATGAATGAGATTGCGGGGGAAATTGATTCTGTTACTGAAAATCTGTATAGGGCTGAGGAAGAGACACAAAAATTACAGGAACAGTTTGTAGAAGCACAGATTAAGGCTCAGTCGTTTGCGGGAGAGATACAAGCGGCTGCAGATAAGACAAAAAGGCTTGAGCAAGAGGCGTTGAGTACCGGGAATGCTTTGCAAGATGCATTGAATGAAACCCCTGTGGTCAGATTTAACAGAGGGCTTGATTTAGGTCGGCGTGCGGTGGCGGCTCTGGGTTCGGCTATCAGGGATATGGGAAGGGATACGAACAGGTCTACGGGAGCGATTGAGAGGATGCTCCGGAGGATAATGAGGCTTGTTACGGCGGTGTTCGTATTCAATATTATCCGTCGGGGGCTCAGGGGGTTACAGCAGTATATATTTGGGTTGTTGCAGACTAATGCGGATTTTGTGGAGTCTTTGAATGCGATCAAGGTCAATCTTGCGGTTGCGTTTCAGCCTATATTTGAAGCTATTCTGCCTGCTCTTAATGCTTTGATGGCGGCGTTGGCGAGGGTTACGGCTTATCTGGCGGCGTTTATCAGTCTGCTATTCGGTAGTTCGTATGCGAGGTCAAAGGCGGCTGCGGCGGCGCTGAATAAGGAAAAGGAAGCACTTAAAGGTGTCGGTGGAGCGGCAAAGGAAGCGGGTAAGGAGTTAGCGAGTTTCGACCAGATTAATAAATTGACTGCGGACAACGCCGGAGGAGGAGGAGGCGGCGGAGGCGGTTCATTCGGGGATTTGATTGATTCGTTTGAAGACCCGGATTTAGATTTGTCGTGGATGGATGAGTTCATTAAAAAGTTAAAGGAACTTGTGCCCGACCTTGATTATTTTGAGAATCTGGGAAGGGGAATGGCGGAGAGGATAATCAGGGGTCTTTACGGTATAAATTGGGAATGGATTCAGATTTGGGCGGATAGCCTCGGGCAGAAGCTCGGGGCGTTTTTATCGGGTTCGTTGGCGCATCCTCAGTTATGGGCGGCTATCGGGTATACGTTGGCGCAGGGGTTGAATACGGCGTTGATGTTTTTATTTGCTCTTGCGGACACATTTAATTGGAAGAGGTTCGGGCAATCATTCGCCAATGGGATAAACAGGTTTTTCAGGACCTTTAATTGGGGTTTAGCAGGTAGAACTATGAATGTGTGGGCGAGGGGCCTTCTCTCTGCCCTTATTATTGCGGTTCGGAATATAGATTGGGTCTTAATTGGAAACAGTATTAAAGAGTTCATAATTAACATTGATTGGCGAGGCATTTTTGTTGATTTAGTCGAGTTGTTGAGGGGTGTCTTTAAAGGGATTTTTGATTTGTTGGCAGCAGTGCTTGGACAGAATGCGGCGGCAACGTTAATTGCGGTAGCTGGTGCGATTACTATGGTGTATGTGGCGCTTCAAGGTTGGATGATAATAGATAAGTTGCAAAGTTCATGGGTTATGTTTACCGAAATGCTCACAAAAATTGGCTCTACAACCGTGCTTGGTGCTCTCGCTGTTGCTCTCGGAGTAGGGCTTGCTTTGTTCGTTTCGTTTGGTGATATATGCCCGGAACTTACAGTGGTTCTCGGGTTGCTTGCAGGGGCGTTTGTCGCTGTCGGAATCGCTGTCTCAGGGATATTCGGACCTTTTGGGTGGGTTATCGGTATTGTTGCAGGGCTTGTGACGGCGTTTTTGTCGATTAAGAGTGCGCTTGATAAAGATGTACTGCCGGGGTTACAGAGGTTTAGCGATGCAATCTCAGATACCACGAGAGAGGCATTAGAACCTTTTGTCGACAAGTCTGTTGATGTGAGGCAGGCTTTGATTGAGATGTTCATTGAAGGAACACCGGTTGTCAAAGAGAACACATTGTTGATTGCGGGTTATTTCAAGGATATGGCGGATGATGCTATAGCGTCACTTGAAAAAATGAGGGATGCGTCAATTCGCAACCTCGCAGCTATTTTTGGTAAAGAAGCTGTTGCGTATGAAGAGAGCATCGCACGGGTTAACAAAAAATATGACAACATGCTTGACCAGAGTCAGCGCGGCATTGACCGTATGGAGGAAGAAATAGAGCTTGCTAAGTTGAGCGGCAAGGCGCAGGGAGATGAGTATGATGCGCTTGTGGCTAAACACGCTGAATCAGTTGCTCAGCATGAAATATTGTCGAATAATATTGCGGAAGCGAGACAGCAGGAACTTGATGTTTTGAGAGAGCAGGGAGGAGAGATAATTGCCGAATGGGAGAGAAGACGTGATTCTGAGATAGTACATTATGAGGAAAGCCAAGCCATCATAGAGCAGGCTTATGAAGCTCGGATGGAGGAGTTGCGAGCATATTTAGCACAGGAGGGAGATTTAAATAGCGAACATGGACGTGCTCTCCTTGAGATGACACAAGATTATATGTTTGAGCTTATTGATATGATGGAAATCAGTGATGCTGAAAAATTAGCGCTGAAAGAAACCTATATACAGGATTCGGTACAGCTGACGGCTGATGAAGCGAGTAAAATTTTACAGGTTGCCGCAAAGGCCAGAGATGATGAAGTGTCGATGGCAGAGAGTAAGTATTCAGAATTGATGGGCGCTGCTCAACATATGTTTGATATTGGTGAAATTAGTGCTAAAGAGTATCAAGCTATTACGGCTGCTGCTGAGGCGAATCGAAAAGTCGAGACCGATACTGCGTATAAAAAATATATGGACCTGTACAATACCACTACTTCCGGAATGGGGGATGTCAGTAAAGAGATAAATGTACGTACTGGTAAGATTCAAACCGATTGGCAGGCGGGTTGGGATACTATCGGGGGTTGGATGGGTGGTTGGTGGAGTGACACTGCGATTTTAGCTGGAACAGGAGGAGAAGAGATTGGAACAGATTTCACCGAGGGAACATATGAAGCGTTGTTAGCGGGTTCGGATGATGTTGAGCAATCGGCGTATGACATGATATTGAATGCCATAAACATGGTGAGGGATACTCAAGATTCACATTCGCCTTCACAGGTAATGTATGACGAGGGTATGAATTTCATCAAGGGTATGGACAATGCACTTGTCGATGGGACGAAGATATTAGTTTCGACCTTGCAGACGATGATGCAGAGGTTGATAAGTGTCGTTTCATCTGCGGCTCCGGGCTTCGCAAATCAATTTAGATTCATGTATAACCAAATTCTTGAATACACTGAAAGATGGGTTAATAACGTATTCCAGGGTATAGGTCAGATGATGAAGGGGTTGTCGGATGTGGCGACGTCGGTCGGGGGGTCGATGGTGGTGCCGACACTCGGGCAAGTCAAGATTCCGAGATTGGCAAAGGGCGGCCTTATCCCGGCGAATAATCCCATGCTTGTGTTGATGGGAGATAACAGGAGAGAGGAAGAGATTGTGTCGCCGAGGTCGGCGATGCGTGAGGAATTTGCGAATGCTCTGAGAGATTTCGCAGAGGGAAGAGAGGGGCTTTTCGGAGGGAGCAGCTTATTCGGTGGAGGTCAGGGGGTCACGGTGGAAGCTGTTTTGGAATTGGATGATACGGTTATCGGAAGAGTCCTTATACCTATTATTGAGGCGGAGAACCAAAGAAAAGGTGTGAGGATTGAGGTTGTGGGGGCTACGGGATGACTTTTGCTTTGAATGGAAGAGAGTATAAGGATATATATATTACGGATTATAGGGTCAAGCTTGAAACCCTTGACGGAGATGGGACGGGCAGGAGCAAGGCATATGGATGGCCGTTGATTCGTGACCCGCAGGGGCAGATTATAAATCTGGTTTTAGAGTTTTTCGGGTCGAGTTCGGGGAATAATGATTTTAGGCATCTTTGGAATGTGTGTAAGAGTATGGGGAAGACGGATTATGCGCTTGTCAAGTTCAGAGACCCGTTGGGGAGCGTTATAGAGCAGAGAATGTATTTGGTGGCTTCGGAATTGAAGTATAAGAGGATTGAGTTCAACGGTCAGGTTTTTACAGATAGGCTTCAGGTGTCTTTTATTGCTGAGAAGGGGTCGTGATTATGCCTCATGTGCTTAGGATGCGGTTTGGGAATGTCGACCTTTCGGCAAAGCTTGAGTTGGAGTCGGTAGAGTCGAATGACCAGATGGAGTGGAGCGATTTAGGGGGATTTGGGTTTGATGATGGTGTGCCGCCGAAGGTCAAGTTCGCTACAAACGAGCCGAATTACACGTTGATGGATGGGACGGCTGAGGAGTGGCCGGATGACCCGTATGAGTTCGATGATTGGGGATTATTTTCAAATTCGATGAGTGGGGAGGATGGATATTTTCAGGAATGTCCTACGTTGGATATTTGTTTTTCGGGGCCGAGGAGAACGTCGGGGGTGACGTTCTTTTTTTATCCTCATTATCGGGATGAGTATGTTGAGGTTGTTGATATTACATGGTATAGGGATGCGGAATGGGAGACGGTCAGGAAAGAGGGTAGATATGTGATTCATGGGCTTGATGGGATTGTCGAGGAGGGAGTGGACAATTTTCAAAGCGTCAGGATTAAGTTTGTGAAGACCAGGCACCCGTACAGATATTTGAAATTGTGGATGATTGAATGGGGTATCGTCAGGGATATTGAGGATGAGGAAATATCGGTTTGTAAAATCCTTGAGGAGGTTGACCCTACGTCGAGAAGCATCAGTATAAATGTTATGAATGCTCAGATTAGGACGCTCAACAGTTTGTTCTCGCCTATTACAAGTCCGAGGTTCTATGGGATGATGGAGAACCAGTATTTGACGGTATATAGGGATGGGGAGGCGTTTGGCACGTTTTTCCTCAAGAAGTGGAAGGATAAGACACAGGATGGTATCGTTTTTGACCTTACGGCTTATGATGCGATGTCGATTCTGGATATGTATAGGTTTATGGGTGGGATATATGAGAATTGCCCGGTTAGGGAGATATTGGATGAAATTTTCGGGATTGCGTTTCCCACTCGTTTAATCGGGTATTTGATTGATGAGGAATTTGAGAATGCTTCGGTTACGGGGTATATACCTATTTGCAGTTGCGGTCAGGCGTTGCAGCATATCGCATTTGCGTTGAATGCGACGATTGATACGGCGAGACAGAATTTTGTTTGGATTTATCCGAGGGAATGGGGGTATATCAAGTATCAGATACCGTTGGAGAGGCAGTATCGGGGAGGTTCGGATGAGCCTGCGAAATATGTTACGCAGGTGGAGGTTACGTCATATACGTATACGGCTGTGGAGGATGAGAAGGATGAATTTAAGGGTGTTTTGCCTTTAGGGGTTCAGGTAGTGGAGTTCAGGGAGCCTTTACAGTCGGAGTCTTTGGAGGTGTCGGAAGGGGCGAGTATTGTTGAGAGACATAATAATTATGTGGTGTTGAATGTGGAGACGGTGGATGAGATTGTAATATCGGGGAAACAGTATCTCAACAGTATGTTTGTTCATAGGGTGAGGTTGCCTTCTATTGCGGGAAGAATTGATGTGATTGAGGAGTATAAGGATTATACGTTGGTGTGCCGTGATATAGGGACGGAGCTTGCGACCAAATTGTTGGCGTTCTATGTGAATCAGGTGCAGACTCGGGGTGAGTTGATATTAGGAAATTTGGAAGTTGGATATGTGGCGAGGGTGAAGACAAGGTATCGGGATGTCATCGGGGTGCTTTCTTCTTTGGATTTGAATTTGAGAGCGGATAGGGCGAAATTTGAGGTTTTGGGTGTTGCGGTAGATACGGGGCTTAGTTGGTATTATGTCGATGAGTTGAAAGTCATATGGGATGTGGTGGACGGCAAAGAGATGACATGGGATGAGATTGCCGTTATGGAAGAAAGAGAGGAGTAATTGAGATGGCTGCGAGTATTCATTCTCAGGTTTTCGGGTTGCCGTTGCCGTTGGGGACGGATGTTGTTGCGAGACAGGATTTGTTGACTATTGGGCAAAACCTTGAAGAGAGGGCGATGGCGATTACGATTGCGATGGCGGCGATTGTGGGGAATACGCTTAATATCATTTCGGCGGTTAGAAGAGATGGGGATAATTATGATGTTCAGTTTATTGCGCCGGAAAGATATATGGCGGGTAGGGTTTTGGTAATCGATGAGGATGGGATGGAAGGGTTATTTTTAATAGATGGAGGTTTGGCTAAGTCGGGGGCTTGGGGTAATGGTGTGCCTGTTCTGATAACGAGAAGAGGGAATAGGGCGTATTTGATGAACAGCGGAGGTGTTGAGTCGGCGGGAGCTATGATGAAGTCGGGAGGGGAGTTTACGGGTAATGCTTTGGCGTATTCGGATGATAGGGTTGGAGATGGATTGAGGAATGCTCAGATATTGGGGGCGAACAGGTTGCCGTTGCCGGAAGAAGAGAAGACCAGTTATTTAAGGTATGTCAGGAGGCCTTGAGGATGCCGGTTTATGATGTATCTTTGGCGGGGACGGAAAGAGAGATTCGGGAGATATATGATGTTTCTGTTGCGGGTAGGGCGATGCAGACACATGAGATATGGGATGTCAATTTGGCGGGGACGCAGAAGTTAATCTATAGTGCCATACCTGATTATATATTCAGGAACGGCAGTTTTGCGGCCGGATTGGGTCAATCATTGAGCAGTATCAGTTTAGGGAATTATTCGGGGTTTACTTATAGGCAGTTGCGTATGGCGGTTGGGGCTTCTGACCTCGGGGGTTCGTGGACTTCGGTTACGGGGCAGATTAGAGGAGTTGACCTTTCGGGGGTAAGCAGACTTTTATTTTCGGGAAGAGTTGAGGCTTTGGGTAGTAATCATCAAGTTAGGGCTCGTGTTCAATTCAGCGTGGGTAGTGGGAATACGGGTTATATCAATAGTCCTCAAGGTAATGGATTGAGCGGAGGTTTAATAACGAACTTCAGTAATCGGGTTTTAAATGTTCCTACAAATTCGGGTGTGGCTAACATAACATTCTCTTTGGGGGCTTGGGGAGAAATGGGTTCGGGGGCTTATGGGGCTCAGGGAACGGTATGGGTTGGAACGATATTGTGTGAATAATTTCTGCGAAAATGGGTAATGATATATGTGGAGTAAGGCGATAATTGATAGGACGGTTGAGGATGTCGAATATGCGGATTTGAATCGGGGTAGTGTTGAAGAGCTCAAGGGGATGAGGGATTATCGGTTTTTGAATAGAGTCGGGTTGAATATGAGGGAGCTTGTCAAGAGGTTCGGGATGCTTCGGAAGGTTTATCAGTTTTATAGCCCTGCTCCGCCGATGTTGACGAGTAAGGTGGATTGGGTTTTAGAGGATTTCCCGGTTCGGTCGGAGATTCAGAAAATAGAAAACGATGTTGAGGGTATGAGGTCGATGGGGATTATCGGGTATGATACTCCTTCGGCTCCGGGATTGCCGTATACGCATTTTGAGAAGCTCAACAGCGTGGAAAGGATTATTTATGACATATATGTGATTCAGGAAGGGATTATTGTGTCGCCTAAGGTGTGCGGTACATTCTATGCGGGGGAAGGAGATAGTTTAGATTGAAAGATAGAGTGCCGACAAAGGTTTTGCCTAACGGTGCGATCCGTTATGGGATATATGATGAAGGTGGGGAGCTGATTAGGTATGAGTGGATAAAAAAAGAGGATGAGCCGATTGTCGAGGGGATGAAGTTCAATAAGGTCAATGTGTTGCCGGATGAGATTGTCGATTTGTTGGGGATAGATTCGGAGGACCCGAATGTTGCGGATGCGTTTGAGAAAATCGCTAATAGACAGTCGGAGTCGAGGAATGAGTTGTCGGAGCATGTGGGGGATAAAGATAACCCCCATTCAGTAACAGCGGAGCAACTTGGACTTGACGGTATTGGAAGTGTTTTACAAATGCATGTAACCAACCTTAATAACCCCCATGAGGTGACAAAAAGTCAGGTCGGATTAGGGGTTGTACCCAACGAGGATTGGAAAGCGGCAAACCTCGCAGTTACGGCTAACACTGGTACGAATGGAACGGTGGATACGGCGGAGAGAACGGGTACGCTTATAAGTCTTTTCAACTGGCTCAGGCAGAAGATAAATTGGATTCTGGGAGAGAATGGGTTAGGAGGGAAACAGGAAAAGCTTGTTAGCGGGACGAACATCAAGACGTTCAATAATGAATCTATACTCGGTAGTGGGAATATTGATGTTTCGGGAAGTTCGGAGGATATGCCGACTTGGATAACATCGGGGTCTGCGAATGCATATATCGTGAATCCTTCTCCGGCGGTTGAGGCATATCAGCATGGTCAGAAGTTCAGGATTAAAGTGCACGCTGCTAATACATCTGCTACGGTGAATATAAATTTCAGCGGATTGGGTAATAAATTAGTCAGCCGATTTGGAACGACCGGGCCGCTTGCAGGGCAGATGGCTCTTAATGCGGTGCTTGATATAGAGTACGATTCTGCTCTGGATAGAATAGTAATAATCGGAGGAGCATCCCCTTCAGGAGCGTCGGCATTGCCTATGGCAAATGGCGGTACGGGGTCAACGTCGACTACTGCGTTGATGAGGGTATCAGGCGTCAACTTCTCGGGCAATGTCCAGGCGTATTCTACAGACAGAGCCGACTCCGCAACGTCACGGGCAATTCGCAATATCGGTGTTCATCCTAACAGTGGAACGGTGTACCCGTCTACCAGTTGGATTCGGATGACAAGAGAGGCATAGGTGAGAGTATGCCGATACATGATATTAATGCGGCCGGGACTGCGGTAAAAATAGCCAAGGTTGAGGATGTTACAGCGAGCGGGGCGGCGAATGAGATTTCAGAGGTTCACGATGTTAATGTTAGCGGAACGGCAAGCTTGGTATATAAAAAGCAATTAGTGCTGTACGACAGGGGAGTAATTAACCCGGCAGCAGGTGATTTCGTCGGAAGCTCTGATTTTTCAAAGCAGTCAGACCATCTGCTATATCAAAGAAATACAGGGTCTGGTTCTACAACTCGTTATTGGTTGACAACCAATGCTTTTGATGTAACGCCATATAAGGGGTTGTATATCGAATATACCTCTTCCGGTGGGGGGACAACCGGTAGTTACGGCCCTGGTCTGTTCTCAGGGACGGCTTCTACCCCGTCAACATCGAATAAAATAGTTAATACAACCTTTACGACAACAACGGTTATGACATTGGCATCTATTGATATTTCATCGTTGTCAGGCTTGGCTAAGTTTGGAGGTTTAATAGCAACGACGAGTTCGTCAGCAACGTATTACCATAGGATGTATAAAATTTGGCTCGAATAAAGGGAGGATAAAATGTACAAATTAACGTTCGCCAACGGCGTGGAGATTGAGGTTATCGACGGTGTTGTATCTACGCGTGATAGTTCGGCAGGAGAGTCGAGGGATGCGTTCCAATTTCTGGTCAGGGTTTCGGATATCGGGTTTGAGGAACTGAATGATTTGGTCGGAGACCCGGAAGCGACAACAGAGGTGTATCTTACGAACACCGAATATGAGACGATAGACGAAGAGACTGGAGACCCGATACTCGTTCCGATATCGGAAGTGTACTACGGTTACGTCGATATGGTTTCAATTCGTTATCAGAGAAGAGTGATTCAGAGCGGTTTACTCAACGTACCTGTCGTATTTGAGTGGGTTTATGAGGTCTTGCTTGCTGAAAGAACCAACATTCAGATAAAGCTCATGGCTGTCAAGGATTTGCTTGAGCATATATCAGACGAGGATGCCTCGCTGTTCATGTATGCTTTCCCTGTGTGGTCGTCTATGGGGCAGTATGACGGATTTAGGTATACCGGCAGATTTGAGGTAGGGTATCGGTGCAGGGACAATGAGTTCGTGTATAAGTGTATTCAAGAGCATGATATAGACCCTATGGAGTTACATAGGAATCCTGCAAATGAACCTGAGTTGTGGGTATGCATAGCAACGCCGAGTGATGAATGGCCTCCTTGGGTGCAAAAGCCGAATGGTTATGAGTTTATGGCGAAAGTATGCGATGTAGGGAAGCGATTTATTAGCGTTTATCATGGGGAGAATGTATGGCCTCCGAGAGAGGCAGAGAGGCATGTTTGGGAAGAGGTCATATAAGGGATAAATGAGGAGTCGTTATGACAATACAGCAGTTGAGCCTTATCGAGCTCGGGATGGCTGCGGGGGCGTTGACCGCTCTCATTACTTTGGCGGCATGGATAGTGAAGAAAGTGACGAAAGGGATAACCTTTGCTGTTGAACCGATAAAATCAGAGCTCAAGGAAGCCATCGCCAACAATAGGGAGGCTACGTTGTCATCTCTCCGATATTCGATAACCAGAGCGCATGAAAAGTATATGGAGAGAGGGAGTATCGGGCGTCACAGCCTCCAATGCATCCATGATATGTACGACCAGTATAAGAAATTGGGAGGAAATAGTTTTGTTGAAACGCTCGTTAAACAATTACATGAGCTTCCTTTCCCGGATGGAGATAGGCCGGAGCAGGGGTGGGAATTAAAGTAAAATATATCGAGATAGGAGAAGAGAAATGCAGATATTTTCAGTCGTTTTCGGGGCGGTCATTGCGGAGGCTTTGATAGAGTATGTGAATATGGTGGTGACAGATGACGATCATAGGCTTGATTGGAGGGTGATAATGTCGGCTGTCATCGGGGTAGGGGTTTCGATTGCGTTCGGGATTGATTTGTTTGAGGTCATCGGAATGGCGGCGAAGGTGCCGTTTGTCGGGATGGTGTTGACGGGGGTTGTGATTTCGAGAGGAAGTAACTATATTCATGACATTTTAAAGAAAATCATGGGTGAAAAGGCAAGGAGCTTGACACTTAATGATGACGAAAATGCAAGGCATGAAGCTCCGGAGGCTGAGGGGTGAGGGTGTTTATATCTCAGCCTATGAGGGGGTTGACTGATGAGCAGGTGTTGACGGTTAGAAAGGCGGCTATCAGAAATGTCAGGGAGATGTATCCGTTGGTAGATATAGAAATCATCGTGACGTTTTTCAATGATTTTGATGGAAATGCCATTCAATTCCTCGGGAAGAGTATTATGAAATTGGGAGAAGCGGATTTGGCTGTTTTTCTGCCGGGTTGGGAAAGTGCGAGAGGCTGCAGGATTGAGCATACAGTAGCGGTAGAGTATGAGATAGAGAGGTTATATATTGAGTAGGGTTGAGGAATTATATAAAAGAGGCCCCGTAATGGGGGCCCCTTTTAATTTGATGGCCGTAGTCCTCGCTGGAATCAACGGCACGGTCACTCGTATAAGATTACAGCATGATGCTGAGAATATCAAGATGGGGAGAGCGAAAGATGATATTTCCGCAGGAGAGTTTTGTTTATCGTTCACAGGGGAGCCATGGAAATCCGGCGTCGGAGGATTATGGATGGAGGGCATCGGTCGGGGGGAATAATCAATGGTTTCTCGCTTCGGATGATGGAGTGATAACAGAGATTCGGGATGGAAGAAATTGGAGTGGAAGCACGGGGAGTGACCTCGGAAACTATTTCATTTTGAAGATGGACAACGGCGGGGCTATACGCCTCGGGCATTGTCTAAAAGGTTCGTTTCAGGTAAAAAAGGGTGAGAGGGTCAAGAAATATCAAAGGATATGCCAGATGGGTAATTCGGGAACCTGCTACGGAGGAGCATTTCACACGCATATGACGTTTTGGGATAAAAACGGCAGGGTGATATTGCCTGCGAGAAGCGGGATGAAGGTTTATGAAAAAGCTTCAATCTATGAGGGTCAGGTCGATATGTTTGAGAAGGAAAGTGGGGTCGTTATGGGTATGATAGGGAGTCCTGTTGAGAGGGATGTTTATAAAGACCAGATTGAGATTAGAGTCGTGGTAAATGCCAGAAGTAACCCAAACCTCGGGAGCAGTGTGCTTGGGACATGGAATTTTGGGTTTTATGATGTGAGAGAAAAAGTAGATATGACGCATGAGGGGAGTAACGGATATATATGGTTCAGGTTGAGGGATGGTTGGTGTGCTCATGTGTATGGAGTAGCGTATTATGAGAAAGAGGAAAAGCCTAAGCCTCCTGTGGAGCCTCCGAGAAATGATTGGGGTGAGGTTATGGAGTTTGCGGAGAGGATAAAGGATTTGGCGAGACAAAATTTATGAAGTTCAGAAGAAATTAAGCATCTACTAATTATCATTCAGGGTGTAGACTTGCGCTTGAGCTTATAAAAGCAAAAAGCAACCGCCCTCGCCGGTAAGCATGTGCGGTTGCTTTTTGTAACCGAGTAGGCTAACCGTGACGGCTGCCTTTGTGTTAATTATAGCCAGAAAGAATGCGGTTGTAAATATAACGATGAGGACTTAAAGTATGCTATAATGAGTCGAGGCGTTGCCAAACGGTAGGCGGTTAGCCACATCTCCGAAAGGGGGTGAGGCGATGAGCGTTTTTGAAACGATATCTTTAATGATTGCGTTCGGGATGCTTATTATTGCGATAATTCGCAAAAAGAAATAACCGCCCCTGCCTAAGAGTGCGGTTATTTCTTTAACTACTATTCTGGGCTAACCGTTTACCGGCAACGCCTTTTGCACATTCATTATAGCTGAACTACATGAAATTGTCAATTTAAATGAAGTTGGATATGGAGGGTAAGTATATGGGTGAAGTTCAGTTGAATTGCGAGTTTTGCGGATGGTTTTTAAAAGAAGATGATGGGATGAATGTTTGTGGGTGTGATGAGTCGGAGTATTGGGGAGAATGGGTAGATATAGATGATTCTTGCGAGGAGTGGAAGACAAAAGTGAATAAGGACTAAATATATACATTATATACTATATGAATGTTCAGTAGTGACCGCCTTTGGGATTTAATCTCGGAGGCGGTCTTTTTTTAATTGGAAACAAATTATGAATATTCCAATATTAAGTATAATAATCTTTACTTTCCAATTATTATATGGTACAATGCGACCACGATAAAAAATTGAGAATTGGAGAATAAGAAGATGACAAAAGGTAAACCGTGGCTTGCGAAAATGATTAAGGATAGAGGGTTAGGGATTAAGGAGTATATGGATTTGGTTCTGAATTCAAACTTGGCTGCGGATGAAATTATTCAGATGGTTTCGGAGATTCGTAAAACGGGGACAGGGATGTATTACTCGGCAGATGAGTTGGGGCTTACGGATAGCGTTGAGCATGATTTTGTAAGAGTGTGTTTGAGAGACAGAGGTATGGAGTTTATAGAAAATGGAACCCTTTATAGGATATGAGGGGTGAATTCGTAAATATGAATATTCCATAAACAATGCCGCTCATGCTTTACAATCCTACCAAAACATGGTACAATGCGACCACAATAAAGATTCAGGAGGCAAGGATATGACGAAGAAGGAACTGTGTAAACTCACTGCTCAAACTGCTCTCAAAAGCACTTACGGATTCAAGCCAGCGCTCAGCCAAATTACCCTTCTTGAATACGATTCTGACCGCACTCACATACTATTCAGAGTCGGAGATAAAGAGTACAAATTCAGTTCTTGGGTGTG
>Ga0123353_10003322_pt1 | contig 20296 bp, 15 predicted proteins | sample TergutLab28metaG_3_FD_92763 | JGI IMG/M metagenome (GOLD analysis project Ga0123353, IMG submission 92763) | Labiotermes labralis P3 segment gut microbial communities from Petit-Saut dam, French Guiana - Lab288 P3 | ecosystem: Host-associated > Arthropoda: Insects > Digestive system > Gut ... | reverse complement strand
GACGACAGGAGAGGTGCTCATGCCGACGGCTGGTACGGAGGAGTCCGCGCACGGCGACGCCAAGGGGATCGGGGAGCGCGTCCAGTCCCTGCGGACCCGGTTGGGGCTCACCCAGCGGCAGTTGGCCGAGCCCCGGTACACGGCCGCCTACGTCTCCACCGTCGAGGCGGGCAAGGTCCGGGCCTCCGAGACCGCCCTGCGCTACTTCGCGGGCAAACTCGACACCACCTACGAGCAGTTGGCGACCGGCGTCCCGGCCGGGCTGCGTGCCGAACTCCGCGAGGCCCTGGTGCGCGCGGCCGAACTGGTGGACGGCGGCTCGGGCGACGACGCCGAGCGGCTGCTGGCGGCGCTCGTCGCGCAGGCGGCAGTCCATCGACTCCACGACCTGGAGGCGCAGTTGCGGGTGGCCCTCGGGAACTGCCTGCTGCGGCGGGGCGAACTGGCCGTCGGGCGCGAGCAGTTCGAGCAGGCGCAGGTCCTGCTCGCCGACGAGCCGCTGCCGGCCCGGGTCCGCGCGGTGCGCGGCCTGGCCACCGCCCACCAGTTGGAGGGCGACGTGCGCTACGCCTGCTTCCTGCTGGAGAAGTGCATCAACGAACTCAACGCCGACGGCCTGCCCGACCCCGACGCCCTGCTGCTGATGTACGCCACCGTCATCACCCCGTACATGGACCTCGGCGCCTACGAGCGCGCCGCCAGGGCTGCCGGCCTGGCCCTTGACCTGGCGCCCCAGGTCAAGGACCCCGTCGCGGTCGCCGGCCTGCACCGCGCGGTGGCCCGCACGCTGGCCGCCCGGGGGCGTTACGAGGACGCCGAGGGCTACCTGGTCAAGGCCCAGGAGCTGTACCAACGGCGGGAGATCCGCTCGGAGCTGGCGCAGTGCCACTGGATGCGGGGCTATCTGCACACGCAGCACGACCGGCTGGCGGACGCGGAGGACGAGCTGCGGACGGCCCTCACGATGCTGCGGGAGACCGGGGGGACGTTCTACGCGGCGCAGGTCGAGGTCGAACTCGCCGACGTGCGGCGGCGGCGCGGCCACCACGCGGACGCGGAACGCCTCCTTCAGGGCCTGCTGGAGGAACTCGGCCCGGGGCGCGGCGCGGTGCACGCCGCGGCGGCCCACCGCCTGCTCGGCCTGATCCACGAGGAGCGGGGCGACGCCGGCGAGGCCGAACGGCACTACCGGGCGGCGATCCCGCTCCAGGAGGAGGCCGACGTCATCGGCGACCTGGCCGACACCTCACGGCTCCTCGGCGACCTGCTCCACGGCCAGGGCCGCACAGAGGAGGCCGTCACCGCCTACCGCCACGCCCTCACCCGGCTCGCCCGCCCCGGCACCGTCACCCTCGGCCCCGCCCCCGCTCCCCCACCGCTGCACACTCCCAACTCCGGCTCCCCGCAGTAGAATCGGACCCACCCTTGGACCGGGGGGACGCCATGAGCCATCGGGTCGCCATCTGCCGCGCCGCAGCGCTCACCGGCGTGCGGCACGGAGCCGTCGCCACCTGCGTCTCCGCCCCGACCCGGCTCGCCCTCTTCGGCGAGCCCCTCCTCTCCCCCTCCAACGTCTCGACCTTCGCCGTCGTCTTCCTGGCCAGCGTCGCCGCCACCCTCTACAGCGCCCACAAGGGCCTCTACCGCCCCCACCACCGGCCGTGACCCTGCCGCGCGGCGGCGGTGCCGCGGCGCAACGCGTGCGGGCTCAGAGGTCGTCGGCGCGGGTGAGGGCTTCGGTGATCATGCGGGTGGCGAAGTCGCGGTCGTCGGTGAGGCGGTTGATGTGCTCGGCGAGCAGGAAGGCGGTGGCTTCCAGGGGGTTCATCTCGTCGTTGGTCCAGTAGCCGTACTGCTTGCGCCACAGGCCGGGGCTCTGCCCCATGCCCGCGGCGACGAGTAAGCCGGCCATGGTGGGGATGGCCTCGGGGCGGACGCTCCTGGGCATCAGCCGCATCGTCGCCACGAGGTTGGGCACCACGTACTCGATGACGTCCTTGCCGTGGTCCTCGTAGGCCATCCGCAGCCACTGCATGAACATGTAGATGAGCGTGCAGGCGCCGTCCAGCACGTCGTCGGCCCCGCTCGGGCCGAGCGACGCGACGAACTGGTCGGTGAGCGCCTCCTCGACGGCGTCCGGCTCGACCTTGTTGTCGTAGATGGACTTCAGGCGCGAGTCGACCATCATCAGCGCGGCGCCGACGTCGCCGAGGGGTGCGTACTGGGGGTCGCAGGGCGATGACACGGGTTCCTCCTCGGCAGACCGCCGGTCGCACGGTGTGTCCGTACGGTAGCCCACCGTTGACACGGCGGTCCGAGGAATCCCGCGGAAGATCTACGAGGGGCTCTCGGTCACCGAGACGTCCCCGAGGGAGGCGTCCGGGGCGTCGGGGACGTCGGGAACGCCCACGCGTGCCGGGGGCGGTGGATCGTCGGGGGCCGGCAGGCCGGAGCGCCGGCGCAGGCGCGCGGCGAGGCGGCGCGCGGCCGGCTCGGTGAAGCGCGCGCTGATCGGCCCGAGGATCACCAGGAGCAGCACGTACGCCGTGGCCAGTGGCCCGATCTTGGGGTCGACGCCGACGGCGAGCCCCGCGATGACGATGGAGAACTCGCCGCGGGCGACCAGGGCTCCGCCGGCCCGCCACCGTCCGGCGGTCTTGATGCCCGCCCGCCGCGCGGCGAAGTACCCGGTGGCCACCTTGGTGAGCGCGGTGGTGACGGCGAGCAGCAGCGCCGGCAGCAGCACCGGCGGTATGTCGGCGGGGACCGTGCTCAGCCCGAAGAAGACGAAGAAGACGGCGGCGAACAGGTCCTTGAGCGGGGCGAGCAGGCTGCTGGCCCCCTCGGCGACCTCGCCGGACAGCGCGATGCCGACGAGGAACGCGCCGACCGCGGCCGACACCTGGAGTTGCTGGGCGATGCCCGCGACGAGCAGCGCGAGCCCGAGGACCACCAGGAGCAGCATCTCGGCGTCGTCGGAGGAGACCGCGCGGCTGATGATCCGGCCGTGGCGCAGGGCGACGTACAGCACGGCGCCCACGGTGCCGAGCGAGATGAGCAGGGTCAGGCTGCCGCCGGCCAGGCCGACGCCGGACAGCAGGGCGGTGAGGATGGGGAGGTAGACCGCCATGGCCAGGTCCTCCATCACCAGGACGCCCAGGATGACGGGGGTCTCGCGGTTGCCGAGCCGTCCGAGGTCGCCCAGGATCTTGGCGATGACGCCGGAGGACGAGATCCATGTCACACCCGCCAGGGCGACGGCCGCCACCGGCCCCCAGCCCATCAGGAGCGCGGCGGCGGCCCCGGGGAGGGCGTTGAAGACGAAGTCGACCGCACCGGTGGGGTACTGGGTCTTGAGGCTGGTGACGAGGTCGGAGGCGCTGTACTCCAGGCCGAGCATCAGCAGCAGGAGGATCACGCCGATCTCGGCGCCGGTGGCGACGAAGGCCTCGCTCGCGTCGAGCGGCAGCAGGCCGCCCTCCCCGAAGGCGAGTCCGGCGAGCAGGTAGAGGGGGATGGGGGAGAACCCGATGCGGCCGGCGAGGCGGCCGACGAGGCCGAGGGCGAGGACGATGGCGCCGAGTTCGATGAGCAGCGAGGTGTCCTGCACCGGCCTTACCCTCCCGCGATCAGCGTGCTGACGGCGTTCACGCCTTCGCGTGTCCCGACCACGACGAGCACGTCGCCGATGGCGAAACGGAAGTCGGGTGTCGGGGAGGGGTGGGCGCCGGTGCGCCGCAGCACGGCGACGATCGAGGCTCCGGTGCGGGTGCGGGCCTGGGTGTCGGCGAGCTGTCTGCCGGCGTAGGGCGAGTGCTTCGAGACGGGGATGCGCTCGGTGACCAGGTCGATCTCGACCTGCTGGCGCAGGCTGCGCAGCGAGTCGGGGGCGAGCACCTGGGCGAGGGCGGCCGCCTCCTGCGGGCCGAGGACGACCGTGTCCCGGCAGCTGTCGTCGTCGTGCGGATCGTGGAAGCCGATGGTGCGCCGCCCGTCGAAGTGGACGACGACGGAGAGGTGCTGGCCGGACTCCGTGTCCAGGTCGCACCGGGTGCCCACTCCGGGCAGCGCCGTCGACCGCGTGCGTGCCGCGTCCACCATGATCAGCTCCTCCACTCAGAGATCAACGCCATTCATTAATACAGTAATGAAATGGTCAAATCCAAAGGTGAACGATGCTGACGCCGCCCCGGCAGGCCACCGCCGACGGTGTGGTGACCACCGTCGGCGGCTTTCTGGCCTGCGGAAACGATCAGCTCCAGGCGGCGGCGACGTTCCAGCTGGTGTCGTCGTTCCAGAGGGTGCTGGAGTCGAAGGCGTTCGTGCCGCCGTCGGACGCGATGTAGACGGTGTAGGCGTAGTGCCGGAGGAAGCGGTCGGGGTAGTTCTCCGACGCGAAGGAGTAGCCCTGGCCGTTGTGGCCGGCCTGCGGGCAGAAGGTGGCGTCCTGCTGGAACAGCGACGTGCCGTCGCTCGTCGCCAGCTGGAGCTGGAAGTTGGAGTGGCGCAGGTAGTGGCCGGCCTGGTTGGCCGACTCGAAGGACACGCACGCGCTGTTGGCCAGGCCGGCGCGCACGATCCAGGTGGCGTCGCCCTTGTCGGTCGCCGAACTCGACGACGTGATGCCCGAGATGACGACGTTGTTGTCACTGTCGTCGTGCCGGACGTAGTCCGCGGTGCAGCACGACGTGGTGGCCTGCAGCGAGATCCGCGACCCCGGCGCCAGCACCGTCCCGCCGGTCGAACCGCTGCCGTAGTTCACGGAGGTGATGTTGGCCTGGACGGCGTTCTCGGTCGCGTCGGACGGGTACCCGGAGGTCATGACGCCCTCGTAGAAGGTGCCGGCCGAGCCCTTGCTGTTGTCCCCGCCGATGCCGAGGATGATCGCGCCCTCCTTGTGCATCGGGTTGTAGCCCGAGACGTTGGGGCGGGCGCCGCTGTAGTACGTCGACAGGCCGCCGGACTGCGCGTCGCCGCCGCGGAGGGCCCACTGGTTCGGGCCGCCCTTGACCATGGCGGTCAGGTAGCGGTGGTTCACCGTCGGGTCGTTGGCGTTGTACCCGGCGTTGACGCCGGAGAACAGGCCGTTCTCCAGGTCGGCCATCACCCAGGGGCCGTTGCCTGCCCCGTAGCCCCAGACCTTGATGTTGCCGAAGTAGATGGCCTCCATGTGGCCGTTGCCGGTGTCGTTGTTGCTGGTCTCGGCGTTGCCGTAGTCGAAGCAGCAGCCGCCGTTGTAGTGGGTGCCGTCGAGGATCGCGTACATGCCCTCGGCGTTGTCGCCGGTGGCGATCCCGCTGGTGTGGTCGTTGCGGTAGCCGGTGCCGGGGGCGACGAAGACGCCGTAGGCCTTGTGGCCGCCGACGATCGTGGGGGCCGCGGCGGCGTCGGCCAGGTTGTCCGGGCCGCCCGCCGCGCCGCCGGCCGGCGCCTGGGTCAGGTTGTTGCCGCGGCCGGACTGGTCGTAGATCACGGTGATCACGCAGGTGGTGCTGGCGCAGAAGGAGTCCTGCGCGGCGGCGTTGGCGTAGCCGCCGGCGCTCAGCACGCCGATGTTCTGCGTGGCGCTGTCCGAGGCCCGCCTGACCTGGTACAGCGAGCCGTTGTACGAGGAGTACAGGGCCCGGGTGGTGCTGTGCGCGGCGACGCAGGGCGTCCCGCCGGAGGCGTAGATGTCGCAGGGCAGCGAACCGGCCGCCTGCGAGGCCGGCGAGGTCCCGGCGAGCACCCCGGCGATCAGGGCGACGGCGGCGAGGAAGGCCGGCGCCCACCTTCTGAACCGCCGGTGGACATGGGCCTGTGCGAGTGCGGACACGAGGTCCTCCTCTTGTGTGGGGGGGGTCCGGGCGCGTGCGCCCGGCCTGGTGGTTCGGCCGCGGCCACTCGGTGGCCGCGGACGTTCGCGGGCACGACGGACCGGTGGGGCGGCTCCGTGCATGAGCGGGAGCCGCCCCACGAGGTGTGGGCCGTGTCAGGTGCGGGGCGGAAGGATGCGGGGGGCCGCCCCTCGCCGGCGCGCGACCGGTCGGGGTCAGCCGCGTCTGGCGACGCTCCGGGCGCGCAGCCGGTCGGCGGTGATGGCCAGACCGAGGACGCAACCGAGCACGATGTTGGTGTAGTTGGAGTTGATCTGCAGGGTGGTCAGGCCGTTGTTGATCAGTTCGAGCAGCACGGTGCCGGCCACGATGCCCAGGATCCGGCCCTGGCCGCCGACCAGGCTCACGCCGCCGATGACGGCCGCGGCGATCGCCGACAGCTCCCAGCCGACGCCGACGCCGCTGGCCGAGCCGACGCCCATCCGGCCGAGCACCATGATCCCGGCGAAGGCGGACAGCAGCGAACTGGTCACGTACATCGAGATGATGCGGCGGTCGCCGCGGATGCCGGCCAGCCGGGCCGCCTCGGGGTTGCCGCCGACCGCGTACACCTGCCGCCCGACATAGGTGCGTTCGAGGAAGAACCAGGCGGCGACCGCGACGATCGCGAACAGGATGAGCGGCAGCGGGATCTGCGCGACGTACTGCTGCCCGATGTTGGAGAACAGGCCGCCGATGCCGATGATCGAGGTGCCGGAGGTGATGGCCAGCGTGACGCCCTGGGCCACGGTGTAGGTGACCAGGGTGACGACGAACGGCGGCATCTTCAGCCGGGTCACGGCCAGTCCGTGGATCAGCCCGACGCCGCCCGCGATCACCAGCGTCACCAGGATCGCGAGCACCGGCGGCAGTCCGGCGCGGACGTTGAACCAGGACATCAGGATGACGCTGGTGCCCAGCAGGGCGCCCACCGACAGGTCGATGCCGCCGGTGAGGATGACGAGCGACTCGCCGATGGCGATGAGCCCGTACTGCGCCAGGTCGAAGCCCATGCCCTGCAGGTTGACCGCGCCGGCGAAGGTGGACTTGTCCAGGGCGAGGGCGACGAACACCACCACGCAGGCGGCGACCACGCCGACCTCCGGGGTCTCCAGCAGCCGCCGGGCGAGCGGGGTCCGCGACGCTTTGCCGGCACCGGCCTCGGTAGGTGCCGGAGCGGTACTGGTATTCATGCGCTTGCCTTCCCCTGCGTGGACGCCCCGGCGTTCGTTCCGGCCGCCGCCGTCATGATCGTTTCCTTGCTGAACCTGTCGCGCGGGATGTCCGCGACCACCCGGCCGTGCGCCATCACCACGATGCGGTGGCAGATCCACATCAGCTCCTCCAGTTCGGAGGAGGCCACCAGCACCGACAGGCCCTTCTCCGCCTCGGCGTCGATGAGGTGGTAGATCTCGGCCTTGGCCCCGACGTCCACGCCGCGGGTCGGCTCGTCGAGCAGCAGCAGCTTCGGCTCGGTGGCGAGCCAGCGGCCGAAGATCGCCTTCTGCTGGTTGCCGCCGGACAGGTCGCTGATCGGCTGCTCCTGGGTGTGCAGCCGGACCCCGAGGTCCTTGACGATCCTGGCGGCGTGCTCCTTGTCGGACCGGGGGCGCAGCACGCCCCGCCGGCTGATCCGGCGCAGGGTGGTGAGCGTGACGTTCCAGCGCACGGAGTGCGCCGGCAGCAGCGACTGCACCTTGCGGTCCTCGGGCACCAGACCCATGCCCGCCTCCACCGCGTCCGCGGGATGGCGGGGCCGGAAGTCCGCGCCGTCGAAGGCGACCGTGCCGCCGGTGCGCGGCTGCGCGCCCATCACGGTGTGCAGCAGCCGGCTGCGGCCCGAGCCCATCAGCCCCGCCACGCCGACGATCTCGCCGGCCTTCACCTCGAGGTCGACCGGGCCGAGCCCGTCGGCGGTCAGGCCGCGCACCGACAGCGTCGTGGCGCGCTCCACCGAGGACGGCGGTGCCAGGTCCGCGCGGGCGAGTTCGGCGCCGACCATCTCGCGGATCATCCGCTCCTCGGTCGCCTCCGCCGGGGTCAGGTCGGCCACGAGCTTGCCGCTGCGCAGCACGATCACCCGGTCGGCGACCGCCTGGACCTCATCGAGCCGGTGCCCGATGAAGAGCACCACTCCCCCGGCGGCGGCGTGCTCGCGGGCCAGGTTCAGCACCCGCTCGGCCTCGACCGGGCCGAGCGAGGACGTGGGCTCGTCGAGGATCAGCACCACCGGGCGCTGTCCCCACCCCTTGGCGATCTCGATCATCTGCCGGACCGGCACCGGGAAGCGCTCCACCGGCCGGTCCACGTCCACGCCCGTGACGCCGACCTCGGCGAGCAGGGTCCGCGCCTCGGCGCGGGTGCGGGCGCGGTCGAAGACCACCCGGCCCAGCGCGCCGTCGCCGCTGCCGGTGGGCCGGCGGCCCAGCAGCAGGTTCTCCGCGACGCTCAACTGGCCCACGAGCGGGAACTCCTGGGCCACCAGCGCCACTCCGAGTTCCCTCGCGTGCTCGGGCCGGCCTGCCGCCAGCGGGCTGCCGGCGATCTCGATGGTCCCCGTGGTGGGGGTGACGGTGCCGGACAGCACACCCATCAGGGTGGACTTGCCGGCGCCGTTCTCCCCCACCACGGCCACGATCTGCCCACGCGCCATGTCCAGGCTCGGTATGTCCAGCACCTTCACCGGGCCGTAGGACTTGCTCACGTCGCGCAGGCGGACGGCGGGCTGGGAGTCCATCAGCCGATGCCCATCTGCGTCAGCTTGGCCTGGTAGTCGGCGAGGTTGGCCTGCGTGACCAGGCCGACGCCGGAGCTCAGCGTGGTGCCGTCGGACTCCAGGTAGGACTTGACGAGGGCCAAGGTGGCGTCCTTGCCGAGCACCTTCAGCGCGGCCAGCAGGTACGCGCCGGTGTAGCCCTGCTGGTAGGGCTGCTGGAGGACGGTGGCCTGGATGACGCCGGACTGGATGAACTTCAGCGTCTGCGGGTCGCTGTCGTCGGAGATGACCTTGACCTTGCCGGTCTTGCCCGCGGCCTGCACCGCCTGGCCGGCGGACGGGCCGTCGTAGGAGTACACGCCGTACAGGCCGTTGACGTTCGGATTGGTCTGGATCGCGGTCTGGGCGTTCGACAGGGCCTTGGAGGCGTCCATGTTGTCGCTGAGCTTCTGCGCGACCTTGATGTCGGTGCCCTTGAGCGCGTCCTCGAAGCCCTGGATGCGCTCCACGGCGTTGGACGCGGTGAGCGAGCCGACCAGCACCACGACCTGGCCCTTGCCGCCGAGTGCCTGCTTCATCGCCTCGCCGGCCTTCTGGCCCGCCTGGTAGTTGGGCGTGCCGAGGTAGAGCGCGGCGCCGTCCTCCGGGGGCAGCGGGGAGTCGATCGCCAGCACCGGGATCCCGGCCTTGTTCGCCGAGCTGATCGGCGCCTTGATGGCGGTGGGGTCGATCGCGGAGACGCTCAGGCCGGTGATGCCCTGGCCGCGCAGCGTCTGGATGATGGACAGCTGCTGGTCGAGGCGGCCGTTGGCCGGGGCCTGGTAGGTGCCCTTGACCCCGAGGTCGGCCAGGCCCTTGTTGAAGCCGACCTTGCCGGCGTTCCAGTAGTCCACGGCGACGTTGACGACCATCGCCTCGCGCAGCTTCGACAGGTCCTTGCCCGCCAGCGCCTGCTTCAACGCGTCGTCCAGCTTGGCGAGGTTGGCGTCGTTGAAGGTGATGTCACCCTGGATCGCCGGGGCGCCGGCCGCCGAAGTGGTCCCCGAACTTCCCTTGTCGGAGGAGGAGTTGCCGCCGCCCGCGCCGGTCTTGCTGCACGCGCCGACGCCGGCGAGCATCGCCGCCGCCACCACGGCGACCGCTGCCGAGTGTCCCAGTCTGCGCTTACCGGTCCGCACATCACGCATCTTCAACATCCTGTTCCGAGGGCCCACTTGGCCTCTGTTAGCGCTCACACACTTTTCGGGTCGAGAACGGATCTGGCGCCGACCGCCGGCCGACACGAGCGCACGCATGGTGGGATCCGCACGTGAGGCCACCGACGAGTACGAAGGCGGCAACCTCCTCGACCTGCGACGCCCCGCCCACTCGGACGCCCGCGGAACGAGCCTGCCTCGCCTGCCCGGGCCGTACCCGGAGCCACTGCCGGTGCATGCGAGGAACCTGTCGTGCTTCCCGCTTCACTGCTTCGCTGAGATTGTTAGCGTTCACTGCCGCTGCGTCAAGGTGTTACACGGAAGAAAAGTTGGCCGTGTCCTGAACGCAATCACCCGTGTGCGGCCCCATGAAAGAAGCCAGCAGCGTCGGTCAACGACGCTGCTGGCAAAGGGTCTTGGCGGCTGCGGACACCACGACGGCGGTGCCCGCGCGAGATCAGGTCCGGTCGGTCACGGCTCGACTCCGAGCCGGTACACCGTCGTTGACCGGTAGACCTCGCCGGGGTCGAGCCACGTCGAGGGGAAGTCCGGGCGGTGCGGCGCGTCGGGGAAGTGCTGGGTCTCCAGGGCGATGCCGCCGTACGCCGCGACCGGACGGCCGTGCAGGTCGGGGAACGAGCCGTCGAAGGTGTTGCCCGTGTAGACCTGGAGTCCCGGTTCGGTCGTCAGGCACTCCAGCCGGCGGCCGGATGCGGAATGGACGAGGCGCGCGGCGGGCGTGACGGCGCCGGAACCGCCCGACCGCAGGACCCAGTTGTGGTCGAACCCGGCACCGGCCAGGCGCACCTGCTCGTCGTCGGTGTCCAGCACGCGGCGGAGCGTGCGCGGCGCGGTGAGGTCGAAGGGCGTCCCGTCCACCGCCCGCGGCGGTTCCGGAACCGGCAGCAGGCCCGCGTCCACGCGGGTCCAGCGGTCCGCCGCCACCTCCAGCGCGTGGTCGAGCACGGTCCCGTCGGCACCGCCGGAGAGGTTCCAGTAGGCGTGGTTGGTGAGGTTGACGACCGTGCGGGCGTCCGTGGTGGCGTGGTAGTCGATGCGCAGGTCGCCCTCGTCGCCCAGCGTGTAGGTGACGATGGCCTCCAGGGTGCCGGGGAAGCCCTGGTCCCCCGCCGGGCTGACGAGCCGGAACGCGACGCCGGCCCGGGAATCGTCGCCCGCCGGACGGGCCGACCACGACCGCAGGTCGAACCCGTCCGCCCCGCCGTGCAGGGTGTTGCCGTTCTCGTTGGCGTCCAGCTGGAGTTCGCCGCCGGGCACCGGCAGCTTGGCGCCACCGATCCGGTTCGCGTAGCGGCCGATGGTGGCGCCGAAGTACCGTGCGGCGCCGAACCGTTCGGCGATGTCGAAGGGGCTGACGAGTACCTCGGCGACCTGCCCGGCACGGTCGGGGCAGCGCACCGAGTGCAGGGCGGCCCCGAGGTCGAGGACGTCGGCGGTGACGCGGCCGGCGGCGAGCCGCCAGCGGTGGACCGCGCGGCCGTCGGGAAGGGTGGCCGCGAACGATCGTGTGACGGTGGGCATGGCGCTCCGTGCAGTGGGACGGCGGGCCGCGCCCGCCGTCAGGGGGGCTATCGGGGGCGGGTCACGGCACGCGTCCGCCGGGCGGGCCCTTCGGCAGGGCGCCGCCCGGCGGAGCGCCCGCGGTGCGGGCCGGGGGTCAGAGCCCCCCGGCGAGGCGGTAGTAGGCCTGGTTCCAGCGGATCTCCTTGGCGAACTGCCGCACCGTGGTGTCCTGGTCGATCATCAGCAGTTCGGTGCCGAGCATGTCGGCGAGGTCGCCCAGCTCCTCGGCGCCGACCGCGGAGGAGAGCACGGTGTGGTGCGGGCCGCCGGCCGTCAGCCAGGCCTCGGTGGAGGTCCTGAGGTCGGGAGCCGGGCGCCAGACCGCCCGCGCGACGGGCAGCCGCGGCAGCGGCTCGGCGGGCGGCACGACGTCGATCTCGTTGGCCACCAGCCGGAAGCGGTCCCCCATGTCGGCCATGCCGACGACGACCGCCGGCCCCGGCCGGGCGTCGAAGACCAGCCGCACCGGGTCCTCGCGGCCGCCGATGCCCAGCGGGTGGATCTCGCACGACGGCTGCTCGGCGGCGATGCTCGGGCAGACCTCCAGCATGTGCGCGCCCAGGATCACCTCGCTGCCGGGCACCAGGTTGTAGGTGTAGTCCTCCATGAACGACGTGCCGCCGGGAAGCCCCGCGCCCATGGTCTTGATCGTGCGCAGCAGCACCGAGGTCTTCCAGTCGCCCTCGCCGCCGAAGCCGTAGCCGTCGGCCATCAGCCGCTGCACGGCGAGGCCCGGCAGCTGCCGGAGCCCGCCCAGGTCCTCGAAGTTGGTGGTGAAGGCGCCGAAGCCGCCGTCCGTGAGGAAGGCGCGCAGGCCCAGCTCGATCCGGGCGGCGTAGCGCAGCGAGTCGTGCCGGTCGCCGCCCTCGGCCAGTTCCGGTGCCAGCCGGTAGGCGGCGGCGTACTCCTTGACCAGCTCGCCGACCGCGGCGTCGTCGATGGAGTCCAGCACCTCCACCAGGTCGTTGACGCCGTAGGTGTTGACGGACACGCCGAAGCGCAGCTGGGCCTCGACCTTGTCGCCCTCGGTGACGGCGACGTCCCGCATGTTGTCGCCGAAGCGGGCCAGCCGCAGCTCGCGCAGCGCGGTGGCGCCCAGCGCCGCGCGCATCCACGCGTGGATCCTGGGCAGCACGGCCGGATCCGACACATGGCCCGAGACCGTCTTGCGGGCCACTTTCAGCCGGGACTGGATGTACCCGAACTCCCGGTCGCCGTGGGCGGCCTGGTTGAGGTTCATGAAGTCCATGTCGATGGTCGCCCACGGCAGGCCGGCGTCGGCCTGGGTGTGCAGGTGCAGCAGCGGCTTGCGCAGCAGGTCGAGCCCGGCGATCCACATCTTGGCCGGCGAGAACGTGTGCATCCACGCGATCAGTCCGACGCACGCGGGGCTGGCGTTGGCGTCCAGCACCGTGGCGGTGATCGCGGCGGCGTCGGTCAGGACCGGCTTCCACACCACGCGGACCGGGGAGCCGGCGGCCGCGGCCAGCCGCCCGGCGATGTCCTGGGACTGCTCGGCGACCTGGCGGAGGGTGTCCTCGCCGTACAGGCCCTGGCTCCCGGTGAGGAACCAGACCTCACGCACGTCCGACGATGTCATGGTTCAGGCTCCTCGCAGGGTGGACGGCCCGGACTGGCCGTAGACGTTCTGGTAGCGGTCGTAGAGGCGGTCGATGTCGGACTGCACGAGCGGCAGAGGCTCGCCGATTTGCCGGGAGATGTGCACCGTGCGGGCCACGTCCTCGCACATCACGGCCGCCTTCACCGCGGCGCGGGCGTCCTTGCCGATGGTGAAGACGCCGTGGCTGCGCATCAGCACGGCCGGCGAGCGGTGGCCCGTGAGGGTCTCGACGATCCCGCGCCCGATGGAGTCGTCGCCGATGAGGGCGAACGGGCCCACCGGTATCTCCGCGCCGAACTCGTCGGCCATCGCGGTCAGCACGCAGGGCACCGCCTCGCCGCGGGCCGCCCAGGCGCAGGCGTAGGTCGAGTGGGTGTGCACCACGCCGCCCACCTCGGGCATGTTCCGGTAGACGTAGGCGTGGGCGGCGGTGTCGGAGGACGGCGCGAGGTCGCCTTCCACCACCCGGCCGTCGAGATCGCAGACGATCATGTTCCCGGCGGTGAGCCGGTCGTAGTCGACGCCGCTGGGCTTGATCACGAACAGGTCGTGACCGGGCACCCGCGCGGAGACGTTTCCGGCCGTCCAGACCACCAGCTGGTACCGGACGAGCTCCTGGTGCAGGTCGCTGACCTGCTGCCGCAACGAGGCGACCGTCTCGTCGGGCACCGGGGGCGGTGGGCTACTACTCACGGAAGGCTGACCTCGCTTCGAAGGATGAGCGCTCACACGCATGGTGAGCGCTAACAAATCAGGACGCGGTGCCGGGCAGACCGTCCGCCTGCCCACGCAGCGTACGAAGGCGGTGCATGACGTCGCTACCGCCCCGGCCGAAGTGGTCGTGCAGCGCGCGGTACTCCTGGTAGAGCACGTCGTAGACGGCGGCGCGGGCCGGGTCGGGACGGTACGCCTCCCGCTCGATCCTGCCCATCGACGCGGACGCCGTGCGGATGTCGGGGTACGCGCCCGCGGCGACCGCGGCGTGGATGGCGGCGCCGAGCGCCGGTCCCTGCTCCGAGGCGAGGACGTTGATCGGGCGGTTCAGCACGTCGCTGTACGTCTGCATGAGGAAGCCGTTCCTGAGCAGCCCGCCGGCCACGGTGAACTGCTCCACCGGCACGCCGGACGCCTCGAACGTCTCCACGATGGTGCGGGTGCCGAAGGCGGTCGCCTCGATCAGCGCCCGGTAGATGTCCTCGGGCCGGGTGTCCAGCGTCAGGCCGACGATCAGTCCCGACAGGTGGTGGTCGACCAGCACCGACCGGTTGCCGCTGAGCCAGTCCAGCGCCACCAGGCCGTGCCCGCCCACCGGTTGGGCCGCGGCCTTCTCCGTCAGCAGCTCGTGCACCGAGATGCCGCGGGTGCGGGCCTCGTGCGCGTACGCGTGCGGGGTGGCCGTGCGCACCGCCCAGGCGAAGAGGTCGCCGACACCGCTCTGGCCGGCCTCGTAGCCCCACAGTCCCGGCACGACGCCGTCCTGGACCGCGCCGCACATGCCGGGCACGTCGGCCAGCACGTCGGAGTTCATGATGTGGCAGGTGGACGTGCCCATGATGGCCAGCATGTGGCCGGGGTCGAGCGCCCGGGCCGCGGCGCTGGTGACGTGGGCGTCGACGTTGCCGACCGCCACGACCGTGCCCTCGCGCAGGCCGGTCAGTTCCGCCGCCGCCTTGCTCAGCGTTCCCGCGGGGGTGCCGAGTTGGGACAGCGGGTGGTCCAGCTTCGCGGTGAAGCCGGCGAAGTCCGGGTGCAGGGAGGCGAGATAGGCGTCGTCGGGGTAACCGCCGTCCTGGTGGATGCCCTTGTAGCCCGCGGTGCACAGGTTGCGGTTCTCGGCGCCGGTCAGCTGCCAGACGATCCAGTCGGCGGCCTCGATCCACCGGTCGGCGGCCCGGTAGACCTCCGGGTCCTCGCGCAGCATCTGCAGGGCCTTGGCGTACTGCCACTCGCTGGAGATCTTCCCGCCGTAGCGGGCCAGCCACGGCTGGCCGCTCTCTTCCGCGCGCGCCACGATCAGGTCCGCCTCGGGCTGGGCGGCGTGGTGCTTCCACAGCTTCGGGTAGGCGTGCGGCCGGTCGGCGTACTCGGGCAGCTCGCACAGCGGCGTGCCGTCCCAGGTGGCGGGCAGCACCGTGCAGGCGGTGAAGTCGGTTGCCACGCCCACCACTTGCTCGGGCAGCACGCCCGCCGCGGCCAGGGCGCGCGGCACGGCGAAGCGCAGCACGTCCCGCCAGTCCTGCGGGATCTGCAGCGCCCAGTCCGGCGGCAGCGCGCGGCCGTCCGGCAGGGCCGACTCCACCACGCCGTGCGCGTACTCGTGCACCGCGGTGCCCAGCTCCCGCCCGTCCTCGACGGCGACGACGAGGGCACGGCCCGAGAGGGTGCCGAAGTCGATGCCGACGGTGACGGCGGGTAGATCGGTCGTCATGGTTGTCTCCAGATATGCGGGAAGTTCCGGCCGGCCGCCGGAACTTCCCCATAAGTGTGTGCGTGTCAGGTGGGAGTGGTGCTGCTGCGGACGATCAGCCGCGGCTCGATCACCACGCGCTCGTCGTCCGGCAGCCCGCTCGACTCGAGCCGGCTGACGAGCAGGCGGATGCTGGCCTGGCCGACCGCGGCGAAGTCCTGCCGGACGGTCGTCAGCGGCGGCGCGAAGAACTCCGCCTCCGGGATGTCGTCGAAGCCCGCGATGGCCACCTGCCCGGGAACCGACAGGCCCGCCTCGCGGAAGGCCCGCATGACGCCCAGCGCCATCTGGTCGTTCGCCACGAAGACCGCGGTCACGTCCGCGGAGCGCCGCCGCGCGCCGCTCGCGGCGACCCGGCCGGCCAGCTCCTGGCCGGCGCGGTAGCCCGACAGCGGCGTCCAGTCCCCCACCAGCGGCGGGGGCACCTCGACGCCCGCCTCCTCCAGGGTGTCGCGCCAGCCGCGCTCGCGCGCCTCGGCCTCCAGCCAGTCCGAGGGGCCCGCCACGTGCCAGACCGTGCGGTGCCCGGCGCCGAGCAGGTGGCCGGTGACCAGCCGGGCACCGAGGTCCTGGTCCACCGACACGCCGGGGATCGGAAGGGAGTGGCCGCCCTCGACGGTCACCACGGGGAACGGCAGCCGCAGCTCCGCCAGCGCGGCGACGGCGGCGCTGTGCGGGACGATCACCACGATGCCCTCCACCCCCCAGTCGCTGAGGTGGTCGATCGCGTCGGAGAGGGCCTTGGCGCTGTAGCGGCGCAGGGTGACGGCGGAGACCATGAACCCTTCGTCGCGGGCGGCCTCCTCCAGCCCGAAGAGCATGCTCGCCGGGCCGAACAGCGTCGGATTGCAGGCCACCACGCCGAGCGTCAGGGTCCGCCGGGTGACCAGGGCGCGCGCGGAGGAGTTCCGCCGGTAGCCCAGCTCCTCGATCGCGCGCAGTACGGCGTCCCGCGTCGTGTCCCGTACATTGGGGTGGTCACTCAGCACCCGTGACACGGTCTGGTGCGACACCCCGGCACGCTGGGCGACGTCCGCCATCGTGGGGGCCCGGCGGGGACCAGTGCTTTGCGCGGTCTGCGACATACTACTCCGATCACTGTTAACGCCATTGTTAGCGTTCACAGACAGGGGCGTCAAGGCCCGCACCGCAAACTCTCGTGCAGGTCGGCCCCGTTCGGGCAGCGCCGTCACCGCAGCTGGGCTCGGGGTGCCCGCTCCGTGGAGCGGGCACCCCGAGCCCTCGCCTTCACCGTGCGGTCAGGACTGCGGAGCCTCGGCCCACGGCGTGCCGACGATCCAGCTGGAGTCGTCGGCCCAGCCGGCCGGCGCGTCCTGGGCGTTGCTCCCTCCGTTGCTCGCCAGATAGACGGTGCCGTCGAAGGACCGGAGGTACTTCGTCGGGTAGTTCACCGACTGGAACGACACCCCGGTTCCGCTGTTGCCGGGGGTCTGGCAGAACGTCGCGTCCTGGGAGAACAGCGTGCTGCCGTCGTTCGGCTGGAGGTGGAACTGGAAGTTCTGGTGCCGCAGGTAGCTGCCGGGCTTGTTGATCGACTCGAACGAGACGCAGCTCGGGTCGTCCAGCCCCGGGGCTTCCACCCAGGTGGCGTCCTGCTTCACCGAGGCCGGGCTGCTCGAGGTCACCGCAGCGGTGACCACGAGGTCGTCGCCGTCGTCGTGGACGACGTAGTCCGACGTGCTGCCGGCCGTCGTCATCTGCAGCGAGACCAGCGGCCCGGGGTCGAGCGAGAAGCCCTTGTTGGCCGCGCCCGGCGTGGGGTTGTTGGACGTGGTGAAGTCGTTGCAGTTGCTGTCGGTGTCGACGCCGTCCGGGAAGCGGCCGGCGCTGCTGCCCGCGCCGGGGGCCGGGACGCGGCAGCCGCCCTGCCCCGAGCCCGACGTGCCCTGGTAGCCCTCGGCGCTCCAGGGATCCACGAGGCTGCCGTAGTTGAGGCTGTCGGCGACGTGGCCCTTGCCGTCGGTCAGCACCATGGTGCCCGCGCTCGCGGACAGGGCGGGCCCGCCGAACCACTGGTCCGGCGCCACCTGCCCCTGGTAGCCGGCCGTCGTGGCGGCCGCGTCGCGCACGGAGGCGTTGATCGCGTGGCGGTGCTGCAGGGGCTGGTCGAGCGTGACACCGGAGCCGAGGGCCTGCACCGGCTCGTTGCTGGCGTGGGAGAACGCCGTGGCGGGCGTGAAGGTCACGCCCGTTCCGCGGTCGCTGAACGGCAGGTTGGACGAGTGGGCGGACTTCAGGGGCGCGGTCAGGTCGACGCCCGTGCCCGTGGCGCCCGAGGTGCCGACCGCGGCGACGGTCACGCTCTCGGTCCGCGAGCCGATGTCCAGCCTGATGGTGTCGCCGGCCGAGATGTTGGTGGTCGACGAGACCTTGACGTTGGTGGAACCGGCGGCGGCGTCCGCCGACAGCCGGGCCTGCGTTCCGGGCTTCCCGACGGCGGTGACCGTCGCGACGTCCAGGTGGTCGCCGTGGCCGAGGGCCACCTTCTGCCCCACGGTGAAGCCGGAGGTGCTGGTCACCGGGACGTTCGTCGAGCCGGCCGGGACGGTGAGGATCGGACCGTCGGGAAGCGGCTGCCACAGCGGGGTGCTGGCGGAGGCGGCGGTGCCGACGCCCGCGACGGTGCGCGTCTCGGCGCCGGAACCGGTGTCGAGGGTGATCCGGTCACCCGCGTTCAGCCCTGCGGTGCTCCTCAGGTCGACGGTGGTGTCGCCGGATCGGGCCGGCGCGGCCAGACCGGACGTGGACAGGCCAAGGACGTAGTGCCCGCCGGCCGGCAGCGTGGTGCCGGGCGGGACGGTCACCGTGGAGAAGACCGCCTGCTGGGTCGGGTGCTCGGTCAGCGTCCAGTGCGAGATGTCGACCGCCGTCGTGCCGGTGTTGGCCAGCTCGATGAACTGGTCGGTGGAGTCGGCGGCGGTCCGGGTGCGGAACTCGTTGATCTTGATCGCGTCGGTGTTCCGCACGTGCTCGGTCGTCGTCGCGGCGCCGGCCTGCGACGATGCCTGGTCCGTCCAGGTCGCGCGGCCGCCCAGGTCGCCCTCGAAGGCGCCCGCCCCGGAGGTGATGGTGAACGTGGCGCTCACGCTCTGGCCGGGCTCGACGGACGCGAAGACGTGCGTGCCCTTGGCCTTGGCGTCCCAGCCGCCGGGCAGCGCGAGGTCCAGCCGCACGCCCAGGGCCGGCGACCGGCCGGTGTTGGTGAACGTCAGGGTGGAGTCCTGCGAGGTGCCGGGCGCGAAGGTCTGCAGTCCCGGCGGGGTGTCCGTGGCCGAGGCCGGCGCGAGGCTCAGCTGCTGGACGGCGTAGCGGGCCGCGACGACGTTGGCCTGCACCGCCTGGTCGGTGGCGTCCGACGGGTACCCGGACGTCATGACGCCCTCGTAGAAGGTGCCTTGGGAGCCGTTGCTGTTGTCACCGCCGTTGCCCAGGACGATGGCGCCCTGCTTGCGCATCGGGTCGTACGTCGAGTCGACCCGCTGGCCGTCGAACATCGTGGTGAGGGCGCCGTGTTGGGCGTCTCCGCCCAGCGTCGCCCAGTGGTGTGCCTCGCCCTTGGCGACCGCGGTCACGAAGCGGTCCGTGACGCTGGGAAGTCCGGCGCAGAGCTTGGACGAGCTGCCCGGGTTCACGCAGCCGACCAGGTTGTTCTCCTGGTCGGTCATGATCCACGGGCCGGGGGCGGCGCCGTGGTACCAGCCGGTGGAGTTGCCGAAGTAGGCGGTCTCCATGGTGCCGTTGCCGTCGTCGCGGCTGTCGGTCTCGGCGTTTCCGTAGTCGAAGCAGCAACCGTTGTTGTAGTGCTGGCCGTTGATGATCCAGTACATGCCCTCGGACTGGTCGTCCACCGCGATGCCGCGGGTGTCGTTGTTGCGCAGTCCCATGCCCGGCTCGATGTAGACGCCGTAGGCCTTGTGGCCGCCGACCGTGATCGGTGCCATGTCCGCGATCGGCAGGTTGTCGGCCCCGCCCATGGCCGGCCCGCTGAACCCTCCGCGGGGCGCCTGGGTGAGGTCGTTGTGGTTCGGGGACTGGTCGTACACGACGGTGATCAGGCACGTGGTGCCGGCACAGAACTTGTCCTGGGCCGCCGCGTCGGCGTAGCCGCCGCCGTCCGGCACCGGCGTCGACGCCGGGGCGGTCACCCCGATGTCCCGGACCTTGCCGTCGGACGTCCGGCGGACCTGGTACAGCGGCCCGTCGTAGGAGGCGTAGAGCGCGCGGGTGGTGCTGTGCGCGGCCGAACACGGCGTGCCGGCCTTGGCGTAGATGTCGCACGGGCCCTGGGGCCTCGCCGGAGCGGTCGGGTTCGCCGTGGCCGGCGAGGCGGCCGTGACCGAGAAACCGATCAGCGCGAGCAGGACCGCCGCGAGCGCGGTGATCATTCTGCGACAGGTGCGGGTGGTGCCGGGTCTGAACATCTCTGGAATCAACTCCTGCGTCGTTCAGTCACCTTGACGAAGGTCGCGCCGGCGCTGGCTCGGCTTCGCCGCCACGCGGGTTCACGGGCGGCCGGTCGCAGAGCAGCACACATGGCAGAAGGGCGCACAGATGTGGGGGGACGGTCGTGGTTGAGCATCCCTGTTCTGTTAGCGCTAACATTCCCGTGCTTGTTAACGTATGGCACTTGACGAAGTCGCGTCAAGGATTCCTGCACGATTCGGGGTCGGACCGCTGCGCACGGGCCCGCCTCCAGGCCCGTGACCTGGACCAACGCCCTCTCCGCAGGCACGCGTTGATGCCCTGTCACCCCTTGGTGCCGTGCGCCGGGCCGCCGTCGACCCGCCGCCGGCCGCGGCCTCGACCCCCTCACCAGGGTGAACGCGCACATGGGCG
>Ga0123353_10003320_pt1 | contig 20299 bp, 7 predicted proteins | sample TergutLab28metaG_3_FD_92763 | JGI IMG/M metagenome (GOLD analysis project Ga0123353, IMG submission 92763) | Labiotermes labralis P3 segment gut microbial communities from Petit-Saut dam, French Guiana - Lab288 P3 | ecosystem: Host-associated > Arthropoda: Insects > Digestive system > Gut ... | reverse complement strand
TGGATGGGGGGAAAATCTCGTCCCCACTGGGATTCTATCCCGGACCGTCCAGCCCGTAGTCAGTCACTATACCGACTGAGCTACCCGGCCCACAACACGAGGGAGGAAGAAAACAAAACATATGAATGAAATACACAGTGCCTGGTTGGTGGGGAGAGGTCACCGCATAACATAACAATGGTGGCACAGAAGGGAGTATAGGTATAATTATACTCATGCCTAACCTCAGGGCTATATGGTGGGTGGGTGGTCAATGCCATTACATGCTTTATCCCAGGAAAGGGCCTCAGTACCCCACTGTAGATGAATCTTGGTTCACCCCAGGGCTGGTCTGGATGGGTATGGAGAGTAGAAAATGTACTGTCCCCACCAGGGTTTGAACCCTGGACTGTCCAGACTGCAGCAAGTTGCTATACTGGCTACACTTTCCTGGTCCCCACCCAGATGGTCTGTAGTAAATGAAATATTTACTAACCTTGTAATAAATGCAGAAAATCACACTTAAACTACAAAAAATTGATAAATAATTATGAATTGTATTTATGACATGTACAGACTCTTAATCAAGATAAATCCAAAATAAGTATATATAAATGGGAAGTATAAGGCATTAAAAATTAATTTGCTAGAAATATTCTAAAGTAACAAGCTGTTAACACAAATTTTTATCCAAACACAGCAGGTGGCTAATGATCTATGATCTTATTCAGTATGCGAATCCAAAAAATAAACATGCAATGTTGTATATTAAAGAAGAAATGTTTTTACTGTAACAGACCCCCATTACAACATGCGTAGGTTGCTTGTGTGAGGACTTTCTGACATGACACTGGGACCATTCACTGTTTACACTTACCAAGGGTTACCATCCTGTTAAGTAAAAGGACACCTGCTCATCTCTACTGTATTAGCAACGGCCACATATCAAAGGCAGATTTAAGGCTCACTACCTCACATATTACAATTTCTTAAACTATTTAACTGGCTCTGAAAGAGGGAATATTTACAACGACACTGCTTTTACAAAAAATATTCACAGAACAGAAACTCAGTCATTTATATTACAGAAGAATTTTTTTAATCTGGCACAAATGGGATCCGACAGGTACTGGATAATCAAACAGAACCTACAATAACTTAAAATTCTTACAGACAATTTTTTGTCACTTTGCAGCCAGCCATATGAGAATATGTGTCTATCTGTTATATTCATATAATCACACAAACACTCTGTCTTTCAATTATCACACGTCAAGTCATGGGTTTTCCTTTGGAATGCACTGGTGTAAAACCACTTACACAACACCATGTCCAAAAGCAAGTATATCAGGATTTCTGGACTATCAGCATCCGGATTAAAGGAATTCTACCGTATTACAATTCTTATAAATAAGATTTCCTACCTCCTTCTCATCAATCTGTTCAGCCGCCCTCACAATACCATCTAAACACTTGCTGATGATAGGGAACACATTTTTCTCAATGTCAGCAGACTGTATCATAAAATTCTTTATATTCTTTATTCGCTTCTCATCCAGTTCTTGTAGCTGAAGGAACATGTCTGGCATCATCGTGCGGTAATGCTGACTCTGTAAAGACATAGCTTGTAATGCGATATTCCATGCAATAAAAATACAGAAATCACTCTTTTAAAGAGTGCAAGAAACAGATTGCTGTTACCATGATAGCTTCTGCTGGTTGTGACTGTGTCTCTTGTTTCCTGATTTGAGGATTGTACAGCGCTGCAACATCGTGCAATTTTGCATCCACCAACACACCCAGCAACACCATCACAACTTCATTAAAAATACTGAGAGTAACTACTTGGGTCCTGCAGATTGGGGAGTTAGCCATAGTGTTAAAAACCCTATCTGGTAAAACACTATTGTTTTGAAACACAGATTGGGGGTGGCCATGACCAGGAAAGTGGCCAAGAGCCACTTTACTATGGGACCTAACTGACAACATATCCTGTTGATCTGACTGACAAATTTTCTGGTCAGCCAGCCTAGGTATGCTGTAATGTGAAATGGCTCGCAATAAAATGCAAAAAAAAATTTTTAATGTAAAATTACCAAAACCCTCCCATGAAAAAACTGCCAGTGTTAACGCTTCTTGATATTTAACACTTTCTTCGATTTTAGACCCAATTCACTAAACGAAGCCTGTGGCTTTCATGATGGGGAAAAAACTCTACTGGATGATTAAAATGAACACACTGCATAATAATATTTTGGTCATATCAAGCCCACACAAGCCTTTGCCACACTATCAGATAACCCCACATATCTGTATCATTAATGATACAAATTCTGGAAATAAATAATGTAGCTTACAACCCTTCATATACTTCCGTCTGTACAGATTTGAAGAAATTACAAATTAGTAATTATATACCTCAGTGATGTATTGCTGTCCATCAGTTTTGCTTCTCACTATGTGAAGTTATCAGGCACAGTCTTTACACGTTCACAGACATCATGCCAGTAATATTACACACATTAAATGCTTGGTGTGCCCCACATGGGAGGACAATTATGGATCCTTGGGATGGGGACACAATTAACCAAATTCTGAGGAAGATGTGAAGTATGCAAGTAGATCAATAACTTGAATTCCGCAGTGCAAATGCAGTCCCACCATCATGGCAGTTGAAGCAGGAGAGGTGGCAACCATGCAGCAGTGCGCGCATAGAGAGGAAAGGGCATGCCCTAACACTGCCACTAATTATTCCGCCTGTTCATCCACCTCCAGGTCTGCTGCAGGGTGTTGTTTATTTTGTATGTTATCTGACTAGCAGTATTTTCCTTTCACAATTTTCTGATGAAATCCACTTCTCACTCTACTTGGTGTTACGATTATTGGGTGTTTACTTTTACTGTTTGGTTAAGATATACCCTTATCTAGTTTTATTATGGTCCCCACTCCCCCCCAATTCTCTACTTTTTGATATGGTCAAAATCAAGGTCGCAGATGTATAACTTAGCTCTACTAACCAGCAGGAATAAAAAATAACCAAAAGACTAACAGCTTCACACATACATTTTTATATTTGCCACCTGTATCATTAACTCATACGTAAAAAGTGAGCAAGGTATTTCTGGAGTTTCCATATTACCTTCTCTGATAGTCTAAACAGTGGGTAAATTGCAAGTCTGTTACAAGCAATCTTCTATGCAGTGAAGATCAGCATTAGGATTAGAGCAGTTTGATGCCTCACACTCTCCCTCTACATTACTGTTTAACTGTACATGTTACTAAACATTTTCCACAAATGATTTAAAGTTCCGATTACCATACAGCAAATTTCAATAAAATGTGGATACTTCTACATTCTTTTCTTCAAATCTGTAAGCCCACAGACAATATACACTTTCAGAGAGCTTTACAAATATAAACCCTTCGATCATTGAGGTTTCATTCAACATTCATATATACCTGAGAATGGCAGCATGGTATACAGACACTCCCTGACTCAAGTAAGGTTTCTGTTCCACTGACATTTATGTAACTTGATTTCTGTGCACACTACAATCCAACCCACTACCCAACGAAAACACATCAATTATGTTTGTTTGTTCATAATGTATGCATGCCCATGAGGGTACTGTTAATCTTCTAAGTGTCTCCTGAGATATTAAGTGAAGTGTTAACACCTTAAAAATAATTGTCAGTACAGTCAAAACTCAACTGCCAAAAAAAATTCTGTGCCTAAAAATTAAACTGAAGTTTGTGTGAGGCAATCTTTCTGTTCGGATGTGCATTAATTTTTAAAAATTATCCCTGGTAATGGAAGTTCACGTGACAGTTTGTGCCTTCATTTTTATTATATATGGTTTTTGCAAAGTATATGTAAGGTAACACATAAGTCAGTGCCACTGTATAACAAAAATTTTCAGAATTATTACCTGTAATTCATTCGTCTTTTGGAGCTGATTGGCATATTCATTTTTTGTTTCTTCACACTGCTGTGATTTAATGGTCATGTTCATCCGCTGTTTCTCTACTTCAGCTCGTGATAAATTGAAGTCTGCATCTGCCCGCTGAAAGTTATCCAGTGCTCTTTCTGCTTCCTTAAATGTCTTCTCATAGTTCTTTCGAGCTCTGTCCAGCAGACCCATCTGAGCAGTCAGGTTTGCCATCATTCGAGCACCTTCTTGCAAATGCTGTAAAAAAACAAAAACAAATTATATTTGAATAAGAAGAAGTCATACATGTAAGCTATAGGACTGATATACATTCCAAAATATTCTGAATTTTGTAACATTTTCCAAGGCACAATGAAACATGACTCAGGTAGATGAAGTGATAATTTTATTTGTCCAAGTTCAGCAATATAAATATGGTTGCTGCTATATGATGTATGGCCTACACACATTCAAACATATGGTCATGACATCCAATAGCACTCACAGGACAGTATCAATACAAAATAGCACAAGGCAACATGTAAAATGAATCATAAAGCAACATCAGCCTCCTGCAAGATAGCAGGTATTGTAGTAATCCGTCTAGTGTGCATTCACAATGAGAACAAAAATTTACAACATGGACAAGATATGTAATGTACACATAATGTAACACTGTGATGTATTCATGTAATATTTGTACCTCATAGGCTACCCAAGCATTTTAAGAGAATGCTTTCAAGGTGACTTCATGTTACCGGTAACAATACAACATACTCAGGTCTTCATGTACAGCCAATAATATTTTTTACCAATTGTAAACAAATCTGTACCTCAATATATTTTCATGAAAGTCCGTAATACCAAATTTCAAGTGAATCTGTCCACTCAGAGCAGCACTGATACGTTTAGACAAACGGACAGACATGACAAAGCTAACAGGTGATTATCATGACTGATATGAAAGTGCCTAAAATACTAAAGTTGTAACTTAGGAAGCCTGGGTTACATGAAATTATTATACATGCAGCAGAACTCCAACTCAATCTCAGGTGGGTTGGCGCAATACTGCTAGAATTTCTCAACATAAGGCAATACAGAATGCAATTTATTTTCAGGTGCTGCAAAATCATATTTCTATTTGATTCATGAAGAAAATGTGCAGTAGAATTAATACACTTACTAAATCCATACTTCTGGAATATTCTAAATACTGCCTAACTAAGTTCATTAAAATTCATCATTTAGTCACAACATTTCTTTTTCTTTCTTTCTCAGTCTGACCTCTTCTAATTGCACACTGTAGGTGTAGGGGTAGTGTTGCACATGATCTCTCTCATGCATGCACACATGCTTGGTAGGACTCCTATGAAATGGCGGACTGGCCCATTGCAGAAACCTCTGACAGCACACAACACTCACACGAGAAGACATTCATGTCTCAGGGGGATTTGAACCCACAATCCCAGCCATCAGGCGGCCGCAGACCCACGCTTTAGACCGAAAGGCCACAGGGCTCAGTCAATCTCAAGATTTGAAAAAAGGAATCAATATTTGTGTTCTCTCTCTCTCAAAAGCAATTCTCTGCATGTGTAACTGAGGCTGTAATTATAAATTTTCTGTCTTGCAGTATCAACATCGAGGGGGTGTAGCTGAGGGAGGGGTGGCCAGTAGTGTGGCCATGCCAGGCAGCAGAGTCTAAGGGGCAACATAATGAACATAGAAATGGGCAGGCGGGGAAAACAACTGTGCTCAGCAACTTTAAATAACTGAGCCTAATACAAGGAAATTCAATTAATAATTGTGACTTATTAAAAGCTAATAATTTCTGTCATGGGCAGCCATTGTGACTTGCCCCAGGTACCAAAAAACCTAGCTTTGCTACTGCTAACATTAACTGTCTGAGTTGCAAATTCAACTTTCATGAGACATTTTCCAGTACGGAGTCTCCAAGCGCCCAGAATTTGCCAAGTATATTACATCTAAATCAGAAGATGTATAGCTTCTAACACCAGTACTTAATATGGTGCTACTGGCATGCCAAGGCAGACAAGAACATATTTCACACTTCTGCAAAATGTGTCAAGTACAGGAAGTTTAGTGCAACCGAGTTCACGGTGTTAAAGTTTGAGTTCTTGTTGCAGGCTCATACACCTGAGCTTAAAACATTTAAAAAACAGCAGTGACTTACATACTTCCTGCTGTAATATTAAGAAGTTCCGCATTTTGCCCACACAGTCTATTTACGTGTTTTGCACGATCGCCACACTGAAAATTATTTTACTCAGCATCATAGCCTGGTGTTCTTAACAGACATACGCTATGTTCTCTGTGATGTAGTAACTGAATTTTTATGCATAATTTAGACGAACATAAAAAAGTCCTCAAATGATGGATACCACAAGCCACCCTACAAATATTTCTGTTTAAAAATTTTACACAATTTCCCTGTGTCTTTGTTATCACACTTCAAGAACTAAATATGCAATTCAACTTGGTATTCCTGAACTGAATCTTTATTTAAAAGAATTTTATTCCTTGACAACCTGAACACAAGCCCTTTATCCTAAGCATAAAACAATGTAGAATGAATATGATTTAGCAATCTTCATTTCAACAAGTAAATAAATTCCGATCACTTTCCTTTAGAAATCATACATCCTGTTTGTGGGAGTTGGGGGAGAGGGACAAAATGAGAAGTGATGATGCATTCACTATCTGTTACACCAGTTGGCTGACCTGCATTGAATACAGCCAATAGCTTAAGAAATACACCAAACATTTACGTATTAATATCAGTTGCTACTGTAACCTTTCTTAACAGTCTAACAAAAATATAAACTTCACAATACTTACACAGTACTTCACAATGACAAAGAACTTACTCATATACTCTGTGCGCTGGATACCATAACAAACAGGGATTATGGGCCAGGGGAATGTAGTCAGTACAATGACAAGCCTACAGGCTGGACAACTTAAGAACTGTGATCTTAGCAACTGACCAACTTAATGCACAAATTCTTGTTTTATTAGAAGTTTATTATATTCCTCTACATGTTTCGAGCACTGCTGTGCTCATCATCAGAAGGTCAGATTGTATTATACAGCATCTGGTATTGTCACACACTGCAGGTGGCTATCCGGTGCGCACCGGATGGCCACCTACAGTGTGTGATGATACCAGATGCTGTATAATACAATCTGACCTTCTGATGATGAGCACAGCAGTGCTCGAAACATGCAGAGAAATATAATAAACTTATTATAAAACAAGACTTTGTGCATTAAGTTGGTCAGTTGCTAAGATTATACTGAGATGCACGGTCAGCAAATCATAAAAATTTAAGAAATGTGGTTCTGTCCTCAGCAGGAACATGAGATTTTCCTTGGTCCACCCAGCCTCATACTTAACTGGTAATCACTTGGAGTACACTGGTTGTGCAGTGAAGCTGACCACTCACCTCCATCTAGTGATGAGGTTAAGAATGAGAGGACCTCTAGCTCAAATCACACACAAGCCTTTGTGACGTGCAATGGGAAAACTGTATGTTACAGAAGGTTATGGAAGAGACAGAAAAAAACTTGAAGATTACATACTTTCTTCCGTTCTTCTTTGAAGTCTTTTACGAAAATTGTGAGTTCACGGATGACATTTGATTGCATATTTTCTGCTACCACTTCATGTTGTCCTGCTAAATCACAGACTTCTTTCATAACCTGTTTGAATGCTCTGCAGGGACTGTATCTGAAACAAAGGAAAGATATGCTTTACAAATGTACTGGTAACTACCTCCACGGTGGAGAGTTCTTCATCAGAATCTAAGAGTTACTTTGTTACCCAAGAAATTACGTGCCACTTACAGTAACCAAAAGTTCAGTAACGTGTTAACAAATAGTCTGTGTTGGAATGCAGGTCTAATTGAAACTGATATCAAATCCACATCAATAACACACTTTCCAAGCAGATTCTGAATAAAAGTTTCTGGTATATCCTGTGTAACCTCAAATGTGCCAGAGAACCATGCACCTCAACTTGTATCACTGAAGAACTCTCAGTATGAGAATTAAACTCATCTGTCTTATGACGCCGTGTCCACCTGCAGTAACAGCCATTTCAGATGAGACATCTGAATCCATTGGCGTAACTTAGGGGATGCATGCCCCCTCCCCCCATTTTTTTTACCTACGAATAGTTTTGTTTACTAGTGAAATGAAAGGGGGCAAACAAAAAACAGAAATATTTTCTAAACCATCTTTTAGGTGGTGTAAAGAGAGAAAAATTAAAAACCTGGATTCAAACGAATCTTTCCTATCTTTCTAACTTTACTCCTTTGTAAATTGAAGTTCATAATACCCATGGTCGATTGTCCCCCCTCCGCCAACAATATCAGTCAAATTACGCCTATGGCTGAATTCGTTTTGAGGGCAGTCCAAGAAGAGTCAGTCGTGTGGAAAAAAACAGGTGCAAGGAAAGATGGACTGGATGATTGCTATATTGAGCCCGCAGGATAAGGGTTGTGAACTGGGAGGGCATGCAGGTTGAACACTGCTCAGGAAGGGTCTGTGGAAATGAAGCAGTAGCAGGAAGAAGCCAAAGAAATATGAAGGAGATCGAACACATGAATACGAGAACGAAACAGTGGCAGGAAGAAGCCGAATGACGAGCGCAGGAAGGACGGCCTGTGTCCGCAAGCCGTGCAAATAGCTGCAACAGCTGGTGTTCTTTATTCTAGCAGGGAAGTTTCCACCATTGCTTCAGGCAATAAACGAGGGTTTCTAGTATTCTATTATTCGATTTTAGGTGACATCGTCCCGTTGTGTTTTTGTCAATGGAGTGTTTATTCTTACTATCCAATAAACACTCCATTATTCAAGTTAGGAATCTTAATTCTCCGATCTAACTCCAGTTTATAACACAGTAACAATCAGAACTGCTATTTCTCTTCAGGCTTTATGCAACAGCACACTAAATTATGTGAACAATTCTAATAAGATACAATATAAAAACACGCCAAGACCACATTGCGATGTGCGTTTACATTCCTCCCACCAACTGGCCACAAGATATTTAGAAATGAAACCCAGAACCAGTGTCAGCACATTTCTGAAACCTGGAACAATTATCTCTAAGATATTTTTGCCATGAAGAACACGTACTGTATGACACAATGCCCTCCAAATCTGTTATTTGATACGATGCATAGTCAGTGGCCTCGATGATCATCAGTTGCACTTATTAATCTTTTTATTAAAATTACAAATGTATTCAGATTCACGGTTCCACAGCGGTGGTAACTAAAGCTATGTTACACGGAAATCCTGAAGATGAAAGCGGCGGATTTCTCCCAAACGTTCGCAACCACCTACAAACTCGACGATACATGGCGAGATCTACCGGCGACACTGCACAGACCGCCGGCAAAAAAAACTGATAAACAATGAAAATAAATACATGGTGTCATGAACCACACATCCTTAACCTTTTGACGCCTAATGTCAACTATAGTGGTCGTACCGCACCGCTAACCTCTAAATTTGCATTTTATATACTTATTCAACAAATATAGGTACTGAATATTTTAATCATAGTACGTACTCTCCGTTTTTTCTCTTCAAAATGCAGTTTCTTTCATAATTCTAACGTATTTGGTTTCTGTAGTATTCACATCTTATATACAGTGTGTGCTAAAATTAAAAAAATAATTCCGGCGCCAAAAGGTTAATTCTCATTTCTGCCACTTTTAATCCCATTACACCGTACCGCACGCATATCATAATTTGCAACAACCCACATCAGATGTGCAATCTACAACAGCAACGCTACACACATAGGCCTAATATCACAGTCCAAAATTATTTCCCCTTCTCTTTCATTAAACATTCACCACAGTGAAATATGTCGCAAACAGACGTTACAGGTATCAAATGGGATCCACGCCTTATGACGCAGGGCATTCAAATCATTGGATGACGGTTACGTACAGCAACTCGTAACAATGGCGAATTAGCGCCCACCGATCACATGACTATACGAGTAATTTTCATGTCAAACGTTCGATGGTACAGCTTGTTTGATGGTTGATGTCGGCTTTGTCAGTCCAGAGTTTCGAGAATAAAACTTTAATAAAACCGTAACAAAAAAAAAAGATTCTTACATGATATTTACAAGATCTTATAACAAACAAGCAGAGGGGGGAATAATCGGCATAGCAGACTGTAGCATGGTTTGACTTCAAAGAGGAAGGCGTTGCAAATGCAAAAAATTTGCCGCTTACATGGGTAATCTGAAGATTCAAAAGGGACTGAAATTTTTTTTTCGACGGACCGGAAACTACGAGGCACGTAAAGGGAATAAGGTTACTGACACTTACCTGTAACGTTTGTGTCAATGAAGCATTTTACTTTTCGGTAGCAGCGGTAGTTTGGGTAACATGCAACAGCCGGCGCAAGTCTTACAGTCATGTGCTAAGCATGGGATAAGTTGAAGTGCAGTAGTATTTATGGGCGAAACAACCTGCCCCCATCGAAATTCAATGATACAGATATACGATGATGGAAGATACCTGAACATCTGTGGCAAGGTGCGATCCATCAGAAATACACTGCAACCCCATACAGCAAGCGCCAAGTTTGAGTTCTTGCGGTCGTTTCACTGCGAACTTCTGGACCATTCACCCCAAAGTCCCGACCTTGTCCAGTCGGAATGTCATTTCTCTGTGCCACGGAAAGCACACTTTGGTGATCGCCCATATAGTTAGAAAGAGCGCATGTCTTTTCGTGATGGATGCGAATTTAATAACCCAATATCTATGGTAACGCCGGTCCCGGTGGTCGCTGAACTGCTGAGATTGTGGGTTCGAATCCCGTCGGAGGCATTGGTGTTAATGTAAAAAAAAAGATACCTCACCCGAATAAATGTGTTATATTTAACATTGTAACGATCTATCACTAAATTTTTATGGCCTCAGGAACCTTACTTATTGAACATTCTTCGTAATATAAAACCTTCAGTGCTTACAAAGTAGTTCGGGAAACTCCATAGTTTCGTATCTCCCATTACGTACCACGTCCTAGAAAATGTTCACAATGCGCGGTCCGAAACACCAAATGCCAAGTAATTATCGCAGAGCAACATAAACATACAGTTAGCGTCACTACTCACTCCAATTGGCTACTATTAAACGCCGTTTTGATTTCATTAAGCTATCGCATTAGTCATCAAAATGAACGGCAAGGAGGCCTGGACGAAAATGATTTTAGAATATAAAAGACAGGCAACGTACACCTACGTAAAACGTAACACTGGGGCGCTTTCATACAACCACTGTTGCAGAGGAAAATCCGTATTACATATTCTGAGTGTGCGTTTGTAGCCTTGGGTACCCAGCGTGAAATGCGCATGTGCCATATTATCAATCTGTACCCTCTCTGGCGCTACTACATTTTTGCACATTATCTCATAACTGGCATCATTTTCGAAAAAAGAAAATAAGTTGCTGAACATAAAATTGATCGATTAAATTTCTGTACATGTTTTTTCCGAAACATTTCTCATTCTACGAAGAACCGAGCGAGTTATAAAAAATGTACATTGGTCTTCACGTAAAGTACCAGTTACTCTAGTTAGATATGAATGAAACTCGAATTTTCTCGACAGATTTTTGAAAAGCGCTCTAATTTCATGAAAATCCGTCTAGTGGGAGCCAAGTTGTTCCATGTGGAAAGACGGACAGACAAGATTAAGCTAATAATCGCTTTTCGCAATTTTGCGAACGCGCTTAAAAAAAAAGGACCAAACTCGCCCAGGAGACAGTCCAGACGCGGAGTCTTGTAAACACGGCGTTTCACCAACGGAAATTTCTTGAATTCGCTGAGACCATCAGCTTTTCATGCGGCGCTCTTCTGTTTATAACGACTCCATACACCGAAAACGTCGAAAAAGGATTCTGTGTCTGTCATACACCTATTACACACTCGAAAGAAACATTCTGTGGTCATTCCACAAGTGAACGGTACGTATGCGGCACAGCAGCGGAAGTCAATCAAGTTTGAAACCACACATATTCGTACGTCCGGCAATAAGCAAATTTGGTATTAACCACGACGGTCCCAGATCTGAGATTCCCAATCAGAGACCGGAGAACGGCGGCATACCGCTCGGAACGCATAGAATTTGAGTGGAACTACAGCGTTTCAGACCATAAACTCCATAGGAAGTCTGAACTTCTTACAGCCTATTCTAACCAACTACTGTGGGGTGAGCGACGCGCCACAAACTTAAGAGCCGTTTTTCTACACCACGCGCCAGGGCATTCTTGGCAAGCGATGTTCAGTACACATCATCGAGAGCCAATCAAATACGAATGCGCCTACGCGCAAATCAGGGCTCTACGAGCTCGATCTCAGGCACCAGTCGCATCCTCTGCTTCAAGTTCTGACGCCCACGAATTGCCCGTGAGACGAAGATACAGATGATGCGCAACGACTTCTTAAAATTTCTCATTTTTTACGGCGCGAAGGCATTTTTTGACACCTTTTACAGACGTTTCACGTAACCATTCCCTGTTATTTAGGGCAGATACATTCCAGTGCTGTGCCCAGGAATGATCTTCAGATGCATTTCTCCGTCGTCAAATAGTGAACAGCTTCCGTGAATAAATTAACCGATAAAGCAAACAGCGTAATCGTTATTCAGCGTCATATCCTGCGCGGCGCAATTTCCTGAGAAGCGGTCGGAATATCCCCCATACATAATAATCCCTGAGAGGCAACTCTTGTGCTAACGATAAGCGTATTCCAGAAGTGACCATGAAGCCCAGTTATCGTCATGAAGAAGAGTAAGGACGGCTACACCCATATGTATACCTCATTTTGGTAGGTCTGTATTTTACGTTACAGTTGTATTCTATTGAGGCCTGTACATTAAAACAGGTGAAAGTGAAGCTGAATACAAGAAACAGGACTCAACAAAATCGCATTTCAAGTAATAATTAGAATAATAACATAAACATGTTCAGATCTGACAAAAGAGGCACAGGTGAGATGGGTATATTGAATAACGAGAGTGAGTGAGCGCAACTCCTTATCGTTACCATCTATCACCAAAGAAAATACCTACATAATAAGTAGCCCGTGAACATTACGCCTAGGTGCGATCCAAACCACGCTCCGTTACAATGACGTAGTGTCGAGTACAATTTTTAGGAGAGTTCGCAAAATTGCGAGAAGCGAATGTTAGCTCCGTCCCCACGCCTGTCCGCATGGAAACACTCGGCTCCCAATTGACGAATTATGAAATTTTATACGAGTATTATTTCAGAAAATCTGCCGATAACATTAATGCTCAATTAAAATTTGACAAGAATAACGGGGTACTTTACATGACGACCTAAGTACGTACACGATAATATCTAGCTGAATTATTCTGGAATGAGATATGTCTAGGCCAAAAGATGTGGAGAAAATTAAAACACACGCTTAATTTTCAACAAGTTTTTTTTCCCCCTAACGTCGTGCCGTTTATTAGATAATGTGGGAAAATATGGTACAGCCAGAAAGGCCAAATATAATACGGAGCATGCGCTTTGTATGCTGGATAACTACGGCTACAGCCACACACTCAGAATATGTAATATCTATTGTTTTTCCACGGCAACAATGGTTAGACGAACGCGCCTCAAATGTTATATACACGCTGCCTGTCTTGTTTAAAACCGGGTTTCTGTTAACTTCCCGCAATCATGTTTGGTAAAAAAAAGGGGGGGCAAAAATAAACATCAAATTCGATGTGAAACTGAAGAAAACTGGCACCGAAGCCTTCACTTTGCTGCGAGTCGTGTAGTGACAAGACGGCTGAGTTACTCGAGCACTCTTACAAAATGAGTTTCCAGGATGCTTCGAGGCCTGCAAGGCTAGTAAGTAGCGATGTATAGCTTCTGATGAAAATTACTTTGCAGAAGATAACATATAGATGTAGTAATTTCATTGAAGACGTACTTCTAAAACTGGTCTCGTTATTTAACAGCCGCGCCTCCTACATAACACCGACACCATCTCATCCATTAAGAACAGCACAATACGCGCTCCCAGATGATGATGATGATTAACCCATGAAGGTCCCAAACACATCGGGCTGACACTAATAACAAGGTCAGAATGTTGTACTGTACTGTACTGTACTGTACTTTGATGTTCTGAGTAAATGAAGTGCTACAATATACCAACAGAATGAAGAGCCAGGATAGTGTAGTCAGTACAGTGACTGGGTGCCGTGATGATGTGCACAGCATCAGCTGCCCTGTAAGGTCCGATACCAGCAAGTGTACATTCTGGCGCAGAAGCCACTAACCTTTTTCCTTGTGTGCACTAATCAAAAACCGGAACCAAATACCTACGGCGGGGAATCTGGACACCAATCAGAAACCAAGGCTAGCGAGGGGCTGACTGTATAAATTATAACCGTCTACATAACTAAGTTTTGGTGTTCATTAAAGCAACACGTTTCGACACACGTGGGTCACCTTCAGGCTAAATACGTGTAGAAACACTTCAATGTAGTATACATTGTTTTCGGTGATTATTAAGATTTCAATTTATAAATGAGATCTCAAAAATCACAGAACACAACGTATACTGCCGGTATTACTGAACACATACTTCCACCTACAGGACTGCTTATACCGTTGGCATGTAAACAAATCGTACCATACCTGTACGTACAATCGTCTTGCTGAAGATGAACCCTCGGGTTCGAAACATGTAGCAAACAACGTAAAAATTAAAATATTAGTTTAACAAAGGTGTATTTTGTTGGTTTATATGATACGGTAATAATCCTTAGTTTACAAACTCTGAATTTAATGATGATAAAACAGTATTTATGAGTTTTTGTTCCTTTTATAGCAACAACTTCCGTGTATCAAGTACGAAATTAAATTGCATGTTACTATTTACGTTATTTGTTGATTCAACATGTAAAAGTTGACCAAAGATACATGCAGTTTCTGGGTCACGTAATATGCACTTCACAAATTCTTAATTAATTATTAACATTACTGAATACAACATTATTAATTATTGTGTATTTCACTTTGTGCGTTTCGCATATAAAATACTGATAGGAGTAACGCCTCTAACATGTACAATGACACTGTGATAACACATACATAAAAGACGAGTTGTAATAAACACGTGGGGTGAGGTCATCTACTTGTTACGTAAAAGTTTCGGGGAAGGAACTCTTGCCTAAGGCGGAAACGGTCCGTACAGTACAAAAAGTAACACTTTTAACTCGGCGGAATTTATTTTCAGAAAACCAAGAGCTAAAACAAATGCTTTAGTCAGTTACTGAATATCTTAATAATCAATACCTTACAAAAACTTGTAAAACGATGACATATTTGCATATTTCTCAGAAATTCCGGTACAGGGCTCCAGGCCAGACCGTCGTCCGAGGTCCTGTAATAACATAAGGACGCTCGGAAGGCGCCGTACCACTATTTGCTCTATGCTTTATTAATTTCAAGAAACAGTCCCATTAGCGCGAAGTAAAGAAGCCATACCAAAAACAAGACACGAGATTGTGAGCTAGAAAAATAGTGAACTGGGAACGACGATATGGACATATGCTGCCGACGACCGCTCATTCCGAGGCCATACGCAGCTACTACGTCATCAAAACGTCGTCGTGAAATGATAGCACTGACACTTTGCTTGGAAGTCGGAACTTCTACCTGCTGTGACACGAACCACGTAATCAGCACTGGCTTGTCTGGGTTTAAGCCGCGTTCGCAAAATGACGAAAAGTTACCATCAGCTTCGTCATGTCCGCCCGTCCGCATGGAATTCGGCTTCCAATGGATGCATTTTCATGATATTTGGTACTTGAATATTCTTCGAATATCTGTCGAGAAAATTCAAGTTTAATTAAAACCTGAAAATAACAGGTATTTCACATGAAGATCAATATAAATTTGTGATCATATCTCGTTTAGTTCTTCTTAGAATGAGAAATGTTTCAGACTAGCGTCGTAGAGAAAATAAGAACACAGATTTTACGTTAGATAACTTTTTTTTTCGAAAATGTTGTTGTTTATGAGAAAAAGTGCAAAAATATGGCACAGCCACAAAAGTCACGGGCGATAATACGGTGCACGCGCCTAGCATGCTTGATAACCAAGGCTACAACCACACACACTCAGAATATGTAACACTTATTGCCTTTCCACGGCAAAAACTGTTATGTGAACGTGTCACAATATTACGTTAGACATACATTGCTTGTCTTGTTCAAAACTGCCACTTTTAAACCGCCTTTTCTTGGAAACATGAAATTATATGACCGATTCCCCGGGGTTCTGAGGATTTATCACAAAACTAAAAACAATTTTCTATGAAAATTAATTTGGAAGCCTACTACTTCACTCATTCAGTTACGCAAACACCACGAATATTACTTGCAACTCACAGTCTACCGCTACAGCAGATTAATCAATCTATATCAGAAATTATCTTCTACCTATATTAGCATGGCTGCTTGTCGTCTCCTAAAGCTGGCTGTGGACACTGTTATCACCGGGATAATATGGCTGCATGGCGTGATGACAAAGCAACAATGCTCAGCAGCAAGCAATTCTCTGGTGCCATCGTCATCGATTCCGGGGCTTCCATTGCAAGTTAACACAAAGTATGTAAGGGGCGTTAAACCAGATATACAGGGAGTATGTGTTTATAGCAAACTAACATTGATATGAGGGGCTAGGAGAACAACAGAAGATTTGAGTCTTGGTCACGAGATCGCTAATATTTACCACATTTAGTGTCCTGTTGTTGCGAATGGCGTTGGGGTCAGCGTCACTGCATTCCAGAACCGGTACAGGTGTGCAGAATGCAAACCGCATGCTTGTTTTAAGTCCACGTTTGTCGTCATCTCCTACAGGCTTAGCTCTTCGCTGGTTACTTCGTAATTTGACGAAGAATTCCACCCGTCACATATTCGAGAACACATTCCCACTATATCGTAAATATAATTTGATAGCGCAGTCGGTACAGCGACTCGTTACGGGCTGGAGGGTCCGGGGATCGAATCCCGGTGGGGGGACAAGATTTTCCTCACCTGTCCAGAACGGCTCTAGGGACCACCCAGCCTCCTATACAATGGGTACCGGGTCTATTTCCCGTGGGTACAGCGGCCGACGCGTGGTGTTGACCACGCACCCCATCCAGCGCCAAGGTTAAAGAAAGAGTACAGCTATACCTATACTCCCCCTCTGGACATTCAGGGCCTGTTCTAGGGCGATTTTTTTGTAATTTGAAGATTCAAGTCTTCAAGGATTTTGCAACATGTAAGCTGTAAGCAGTTAACCAGCGTTTATGAGGCACTACGACCGTTCGAAACATCTGTACCTATTCATCACTGGACACGGTGTAACATCCTAAAAGACTTGACTCTTCAGCAACACGACTGCGAGAACATTTACATTTCGCAAACAATTATTATATAACTAATTATGGGGTGCGGTTACTCAGCATACCAAGAAATTCATCGGCTCATATACGGCAGAACCGGAAGCTCATTACCGTGTTCACAAAGCACACCACTGAACTCTTACCTTCAGACAGCTGAACCGAGTCTCCACCCACTTGAAACCCCCACATTCCTAAGATGCATTACTTCGCTGCACACATGTATTTATGTTGTGTTCTCAACTGATTTTCTGGTTGCTGACTACGACGACAAACCAGACTACAAATGGTGTACTCCGTGAGGAGGTACACAGATCTTTTACCACGGCACTCCTTACTTTCAAATTGCCACTATAGAGTATACGAGTGAAGGGGATTTCATTTACGCCCATAAGAAAAAGTAAGACCTTCTCAGCGCCGATGTTCACGAATTCGTGCCAATCTCCCGTACGCAATTTTATCCAACTCGGACGAAAAGTGTTAAATACATGGCAAATTTTCATTTACGTTAAGGGAAGTGGGCTTTCACTAAATCGACCTGCACGAAATCCACAATTGTTCGTAAATTGCTGTGGACATCTATTGCACCACGTTTTATCCGAATCAGATAACAAAGGCAGCACATAGAGGCAAAATTTCACTTACGATGTGAAGTAAATCATGCTTTAAACTGCACCGATTTTCATGAAACTCGCAACTGCTCAACGGCATTACGTGAGATCTTCTAGATCGAATTTCACCCAAATCGGTCAGGAAGTATGGGTGGAAATTCATTTACACCCTTAAGTAAAGAGACGGTCACTGCGCCGATTTTCACTACGTTTAGGCCCCCGAATGGCAACTTTTTGTGCACAAACCCTTCACCGAATTTCACGAAAATGCGACAAACGGTTTGGTCGATGATACTGTCTCAGGCACACAGAGCGACGGAAGGAGATGGTCTCTACACACGTAAGCGTTTTATACTTCGCAAAGGACACCTAAATCTAAATTCATGGAATGGCCCTTTCTGAGACCCAAGTAGTCCCTCCGCTAGTCAAGAAATTTCCCTCATTTTATGGAGCCTGAAAAATCACTGCAGTGTTTGTAACAGCCTGCAACCTGTCACCTACCTAACCCAGAGGAATCCAGTCCACACCAACCTATCCTACCTCTATACGGCCAATTTGAATTATTTCCCACATACGACTAGGTTTTCCAAACTGTCTTTCAGATCTCCCCATTAAAAACCTGTATGCAGCTCTCTTCTCCTCCATGCGTGGCACACGCCCCACTCATAACGTCCTTGATTTCCGTCTAGACTGACAACGTCGCCATATTTATAATTATTCACTTAATAACAACAATCACGCACAATGCATATGCTCCAACCGCTGTGCCCAAGTTCGTGTGTCTATTTCCAACAGTGTATTTTTTACGTTATACAACTGGTTAGGAGACGCACGCAGAGCGTTAACACTTCTGGCGCGTCCTGTAGTTTTCTACGTCGATTAGAAAGTCTGCCCTGCCTAACAGAACTACAATCGATCATGGTGACTCAGGTTCAGATCAACTACTTCTTCGGCTTCAGCTCGTACCCAAAAGAGTCATTACCTCCACTGTAAAAGATCGATGACATAAACGTATGCAGGTTTTCATTGAAAGTGCCCCTCTTTTTCTGTTCCATTTCAACCGAATTTAGAACTGGTAGGCAGATTTTTAGTGAAAAAAATCTCTAATATAAAATTTCACGAAAATCGATCCAGTTGGAGCCGTTGTTACATGCCGACAGAGGGGCGGACACGCCGAAGCTAAGACTAAGTCGGCACAATTGTTTTGCGAAAGCGCACAAAAGACCCCAACAAAAGCTGCCTAACCTTCTAAGTCTTATTACGGCATATTATTTCAGAACCCTAACTTAGGCTACGTTAGTGCTGCTTTCACGTAACATGTTCGTTCGCTACGTTGTTACTACTGACTGCAGAAAAAGCAGACACTGCGGTGGGCCCCCACAGCAGAATTAACACACAAATTTGTGAAAATAGGTAAAATGGCTCAAAGACGACACCCCCTTCTCCCCACACACGCCGAAGACTACGTAGGTTATAAATTAAACGTACCAACAGCATCAAATGAATACAAACAGTTGCCAAAATAGCGGTGGGACTTGCAGAATTTGTTAATCAAACAAAGAGACTGGTAAGTTGCAGAAATGTGCACACAATAATCTGTGAGTCCAAAAATGTCCCACTAAGATCTCCTTGTGGTCTGAAATATCATAACACAATCGGCGGGTACAAGAACGAGTGTCCCAGCATTACCGTTAACCAAAAGGACGCAAACCAATTCCATTACGAATGACGTAAACTGTATTTTCATTTCGTAGCAGGAAAACATCGAACATACACGAAACATGTGTCTGTCCGTACACACGTACAGCACCCACTCGGCGTTCTTCATGCTCTCAATGAATTACCGAATTTCCTGCTGTTAGTACGAAGTGGAAGTGAAGACCGGTACTGACGTCGTGTTCAGCCTGTAACATGCAGTTCCGGCTACAGCTCTCATTAAGCCAACTTCCTTTTTCGGACTTCTAGTCCTACAGGTGTGGTCATGTTACTGTCATATCCACACACACGTACAACAGATTATAACCGAACAATATACGAGTACTGAATCCAGCTTAACCTACGCACCAGCGTGGTCTCGTGCGCAGAATGTAATGAAATACAGCACTGGTCGAATTTTATTGCTGCGTATACAAACAGATGTCAGATTATTATTATTATTTAGTAGTAGTAGTAGTGACCGCCTCTGTGGTATAGTGGTCAGAGTTTCTGGCTACAGATACAGAGGTCCCGGGTTCGATCCCTGGCGCTACCAGATTTTCTGAGTAGTAGTGGGTCTGGAACGGGGTCCACTCAGCCTCGTGAGGTCAATTGAGG
>Ga0123353_10003319_pt1 | contig 20300 bp, 17 predicted proteins | sample TergutLab28metaG_3_FD_92763 | JGI IMG/M metagenome (GOLD analysis project Ga0123353, IMG submission 92763) | Labiotermes labralis P3 segment gut microbial communities from Petit-Saut dam, French Guiana - Lab288 P3 | ecosystem: Host-associated > Arthropoda: Insects > Digestive system > Gut ... | reverse complement strand
GGCGAAGACGGTTCGACGTTCCATAGCGACAAGGCCAGTGGAGCGCACAACGCGGGCGAGACGCCCGCGTCACGTGGCACGGGCGTTCCGCCCGCGTCTGGCGAAGACGGTTCGACGTTCCATAGCGACAAGGCCAGTGGAGCGCACAACGCGGGCGAGACGCCCGCGTCACGTAGTACGGGCGTTCCGCCCGTGTTGCGGCGGCGGGCGGTTCGGCTGTGGGTTGCCGGTTTGGCGGCGGCGGTAGTCGTGGCGGCGGTGGCGGCGGTGTGGGTTTTGGTGGCGGGGCCGGATTCGACGAACGGACCGATCGGGCTGCCGGAGGTGTTTGCGGGTCCGATGGACGAGATCGTGCGGGAGTCCGTTTCGGTGACGATTTTGTCGAAGCCGGCGGATCAGCCGGGGTTTTGGCGGGCGCCGGAGTGGGCGGGGCTTTCACTGGTGCGGGATCAGCGGCTGTCGCGGTCGCTGCGGGCGGGCGAGACGATGGTGACGCTGGCGGACATCCCCACGGGAATCGTTCCGGGGAGCGTGGCCATTCGGCCAATGCGGGAGGCGGCCGGGTTCGGCGTGCTGGAACAGAATTACCAATTCGACCTGGCCTCGACGTCCGCGCTGCTGGCCAAGTGCGTCGGTCAGCCGATTGTGTTGACGCTGAAGGACGAATCCACCGTCGGCGGTGAGTTGTTGAGCTGGTCGCCGGACGAAGTGTTGTTGTCGGTGGAGGGTCAGCCGCGGACGGTGGCGATGGAGGCCGTGGCGGCGTTGCGGACGGCGAAGATGCCCGAGGGGCTGCTGGTCAAACCGACGCTCGTGTGGAAACTCACCAGCGACGTGGCCCAGGTCAATCTGCCGCTGGAGGTCGCGTACATGACCAGCGGCCTGGAGTGGCGGGCGGATTACGTCCTCACGCTCGCGCCGGGCATGCTGGCCCAGATCGACAAAAGCGGCCTGCCGGAAATCCTCGACGCGGCCGATCTGGTCGGCTATGCCACCGTCACCAACCGCTCCGGCACGACGTTTCGCGACGCCCAGCTCAAACTGCTCGCCGGCGACGTGAACCTCGTGCGGGAGGAACTCGAAGAGGAAGAGGATTTGTTCGAGGAGGAAGAGGTGGGTTATGATCTTGTTCTCCCCATGCCGTGTGAATCCGCCTTTGAGGAAAAAAGTTTTTTCGAGTACCACCTGTACACGCTCGGCCGACCGACGACGCTACGGGACCAGGAGACCAAGCAGATTCAGATGGTCGCCGGATCGGGCATGACGATGAAGCGGGCGTACGTGTATTACCCGGCCGAGCCGGAATCGGTGGCGCAAACCCGGGCCCCGCGCGTGGTGAGCGAGTTGACGAATTCCAAGTCCAACGGCCAAGGCCTGGGCGTGCCGCTGCCCAAGGGCGTGATCCGCCTGTACGCGCCCGACGACGAGGGCGTGCACACGTACGTCGGCGAGACGGTGATCGACCACACGCCGGCCAACGAAAAACTCCGCCTGCCGTGGGGGTTCGCGTTCGACATCGTGTGCGATTGGCGGGAGACGCAGCGGCAGATCGACGGTCCCGAGGGGATTCGCACGCAGCGGTATTCGCTGCGCAACGCCAAGGACTACGATGTGACGGTCACGTGCGTGGCCCGCGTTCCATGGTCGACGTACGATTTCCGCATCGACGGTCCGTACCGATGGCGGCAGCGTGAGGTCAGTTGGCTGGAATTCGACGTGCCGTTAAAGGCCGGCGAAACGGTCGAAGTGGAGTGCGTCGCCCGGTTCAACGACCGAAAAAGCGAAGGGTTGACGGTGCCGGCGGACGACGAGGAGTGATGCCGAATATTTGTCGTTTATGATTTGTTTCGGATTTCGAATTTCGGATTTTGAATTTTAGGAAAGGAACTGCCCATGAAACACGCATTGACACTACTGATGGTTCTCGCCCTGACCGTGCCCGCCTGGGCGCAACAAAAGCCCGCCGACGCGAAGGAAGGCGTCGCCTTGACCGTGTACAACGGCAATTATGCCGTCGTGCGCGAGGTGCGGAAGATCGACGTCGGGGACGGCGTGGTCTATTTCAAGGACGTCGCCCAGTTGATCGACCCGACGACGGTGCACTTCAAGAGCCTCACCGACCCCAAGGCCGTGCTGCTGGAACAGAACTACCAGTTCGACCTCGTTTCGCCCGACAAGATGCTGCAAAAATACCTCGACAAGCCCATCGAGGTCGTCGTCGGCTCCGGCGAAGCAACGAAGGTCTACGGCGGCACGCTGATGAGTTTTGACGCGAACCAGTTGGTGCTGAAGGAAAAGGACGGAAAAATCGTCATGATTCAGCGGGCCAACAACGTGCGGGACATCCGGTTCTCGGCGTTGCCCGAGGGGCTGCTGGTTCAGCCGACGCTCGTGTGGCAGGTCGCCAGCAAGGTCGGCGGGCAGCAGCTAGCCGAGGTGAGTTACCAGACCGGCGGGGTCAACTGGAGCGCCGAGTACGTGCTGGTGCTCAACAAGGACGACACGGCCGCCGACCTGGCGGGGTGGGTGAGCGTGAACAATCGCAGCGGAAAGACGTACAAAGACGCCCAGTTGAAGTTCATCGCCGGCGACGTGCGGAAGATCACGCCGATGCCGACCGCGAGAGCGGGTGGAGCACGGGGTCAAACGAACGAATACGGCATGGCCGCCGCGGCCATGGTCGAGCAGGCGTTTTTCGAATACCACATGTACACGCTGGGGCGGCCCTCGACGGTGGCCAACAACGAGGTCAAGCAGTTGGAACTGTTCCCCGCGGCCGCCGGCGTGGCGGTGACCAAGCGGTTTTTGATGTACCCGACCGAGCAGTTCCGCTGGTGGGGCAGCGTGAACGTGAATCAGTCGATGGATGTGGGCGACAAGCTCAAGGCCAAAATTTTCGTGGAGTTCAAGAATTCCAAGGACAACCAGTTGGGCATTCCGCTGCCGGCGGGCACGGTTCGGGCGTACAAGCGCGACCCGGCCGACGGGGCGATGGAATTCATTGGCGAGGAGAAGATCGACCACACGCCGCAGAACGAAACGCTGTCGCTGAACATCGGCACGGCCTTCGACATCATCGGCGAACGCAAACAGACGAAATTCGAGGTCGACACCAACCGCCGCTGGATGAAGGAGAGCATCGAAATCACCGTCCGCAACCACAAGAAGGAACCCGTCGTGGTCCGCGTGAAGGAGAATTTCTTCCGCGCGATCACGAACAACGTGACGGCGAACAGCCACCCCGAGCAGTTCCAGAAACTCGACGCCTCCACGGCCTGCTGGGATTTGCCCGTCCCCGCCACCGAAGACGACAACCCCGGCACGGTGGTGCTGACGTACACGGTGGAATACACGTGGTGAGACGTTGGGGCGGGTGACGTGTACATTCGAAATCCGAAGCACGAAATCCGAAACAAATTCCAAAGCGGAAAATTCCAAACGGCGACCCACGCGTCAAGGCGCGTGGCGTCGCCGTTTTGGCTTGTCGGTATGGCAGCGTGCGACTACAATTTACACGTACGAGAAGTGTAAAGGGCAAAGCCATGAGAATTTCGCTGTCCACATTAAGCAGCCGCCAGGAGACCGTGCTGGAGGCGCTGCAACGCAATGAGAACATCTCGGTCTCGCACCAGGGCAGAGTGGTGGCCGTGTTGCGGCCGTCGGTTGCCGATGCGGCCAAGGAACGCATGTTGAAAACACCGGCGTTCGGCATGTGGGCCGACCGGACCGACATGGCCGATCCCAACCAGTGGCGGCGAGGCCGCCGCCAAAAGCGCCGCGACCGTCGGTCGGAAGGTAGCGTCACATGATGTTCGACACGGACATCATCATCTGGGCATTGCGTGGCCGGGCGTGGGCGCAGCAGTTGTTAGTGTCAACGGACAGCCGCGAAATCTCCACGGCGACATGGCTGGAACTGGTCGAAGGGGCACGCGACAAACGCGAACTCGCGAGTTTGCGGACCATGCTGGCCGATCTGGACATGCGGGTTGTTCCGCTGTCCGAAGCCATCGGGGTCCGGGCGGCGGATTACCTTGAGCGGCATGCCCTGAGTAGTGGGCTGGACGCGCTGGACGCCATCATCGCCGCTACGGCGGTGGAATGCGGAAGTGTTCTGGCTACGGGCAACGCCAGGCACTTTAAAACGATTGCCGACTTACGGATCGAACAACACATCGACGGGTAGCATCCGAGGCAACGACCATGTCGGATTTCCAAATCGTGTCCAAGATGACCCCGCAGGGGGATCAGCCGGCGGCGATTGAGCGACTGGTGGCCAATTTTCAGCAGGGGCAGAAGCACTCGGTGCTCATGGGCGTCACCGGCAGCGGCAAGACGTTTACGATGGCCAATGTGATTCAGAGACTGGGCAAACCGGCACTGATTGTCAGCCACAACAAAACACTCGCGGCCCAGCTCTACGAGGAAATGAAGGAGCTTTTTCCACACAACGCCGTCGAGTATTTCGTCTCCTACTACGACTACTATCAGCCCGAAGCCTACATCCCGCAGCGGGACATCTACATCGAAAAAGACTCCAGTCGCAACGACGACCTCGACCGCTTGCGGCTGTCGGCGACGACGAGCCTGGCCAGCCGGCGGGACGTGGTGATCGTCGCGAGCGTGTCGTGCATCTTCGGCCTGGGAAGCCCCGAAGAATACAAGAAAATGGTGCTGCCCATCCGGGCCGGCGAAATCGTCGACCGCGACGAAATGCTCAAAGGCCTGGTGAATTTGCAGTACGAACGCAACGACGTGAATTTCAAACGCGGCACATTCCGCGTCCGCGGCGACACGGTGGACATTTATCCCGCCTACGAGCAGATCGGTTATCAGGTCGAGCTGTTCGGCGACCAGATCGACGCCATCCGGCTGATCAACCCCGTCACGGGCGACGCGTTGTCCGAGGCGGGGCAGGCGTTTATTTTTCCGGCCGTGCATTACGTCGCCGACGACGAGACGATCGAACGGGGCGTCGCGAGCATCAAGGACGAGCTCGAAATGCGGCTGATTACGCTGAAAAACGAGGGCAAGCTGCTCGAGGCCCAGCGGTTGGCGGCGAGGACGAAGTACGACATCGAGATGATGATGGAGGTGGGCTACTGTAGCGGGATTGAGAATTACAGCCGCCACCTCGACGGCCGATCGCCGGGCCAGAAGCCGTACACGTTAATAGATTACTTCGGCGACGATTATTTACTCATCGTCGACGAAAGTCACGTGACGCTGCCGCAGCTTCGCGCGATGTTCAACGGCGACCGCAGCCGCAAACAGGTGCTGGTGGATTACGGGTTCCGCCTGCCCAGCGCGATGGACAACCGCCCGCTGCGGTACGAGGAGTTCGAGGGGATGTGGCGGCAGGTGTTGTTCGTTTCGGCCACGCCGGCGAGTTACGAATTGCAACTGGCCGGCGGCGAGGTGGTCGAGCAGGTCATCCGCCCGACGGGCCTGGTGGACCCGGCCATCGAGGTCCGGGCCGCCAAGGGCCAGGTGGCCGATCTGCTGGGCGAAATCGGCCGGCGCGTCGAGCGCGGCGAACGCACGCTGATCACGACGCTCACCAAGCGGCTGGCCGAGGATTTGAGCGAGTACGTTCGCGGCGAGGGCTATCGCTGCAAGTACCTTCACAGCGAGGTGGACACGCTCGAGCGCGTGGACATTCTGAAGGAACTTCGCGAAGGCAAGTTCGACGTGCTGATCGGCGTGAACCTGCTCCGCGAGGGCCTGGACTTGCCCGAGGTGAGCCTGGTGGCCATTCTCGACGCGGACAAGGAGGGGTTCCTGCGGTCGGCGACGAGTCTCATTCAGACGATCGGCCGCTGTGCCCGCAACGTCAACGCGCAGGTGCTGCTGTACGCCGACACGATCACGCAGTCCATGCAGCAGGCGATCACCGAAACGCTCCGGCGCCGGAAAATTCAGTTGGAGTACAACAAGCAGCACAACATCACGCCGCAGACGATCGTCAAGGCGATCCGCAACCAACTGGCCGAGCAACTGAAGGCGCGCAAGGTGGCCATGGACGCCATCGCCGCCGGCGAGGACGAGTACGACCGCGTGGAACAGATCGCCGAACTGGAAGCCAAAATGCTCGAAGCCGCCGAAGCCCTCGAATTCGAAACCGCCGCCCGGCTGCGGGACCGGATCAAGGAGTTGAAAGCCACAAGCCACTAGCCACCAGCCACCAGGTATTCGAAGTTCGGTGTGCTGATCGTGGCAAAATGTTCCGCGATTGGCATATCGAACCGCGAATACCTGGTGGCTGGTGGCTAGTGGCTTCTCGGGAGAAAACCCGCTTGGCCTCGGGCGCATGTCTTTGTAGAATGGAGGCGCGTATCGGTTGGCAGACGTGGATCAGGCCCCGTTGACGGGGTTTCTTGGAAACGTTACGGAGAGTGGTATGAACACACGCATCGTCGCGGCCTGTTGCCTGGTTATGTTTCTTTCGGTGGGAGTCTGTGCACAGGATGCCCCGCCCGCACAGGACCCGCCCCCCGCACAGGACCCGCCCCCCGCGCAGGACCCGACACCGGCCCCTCCGCCGCCACCGCCGGGAATCGGAAAGGCCGAACTCGAAAAGATCACCAAGGACCTCGAAGCCGAGTCCGCCGAATGGGACAAGATCACCCGCTACGGCGGACGGTGGAAACCCGACAACTTCCGGGTCTCCCCGGAGATGGACAAGCGGCTGGCGGGGGTCGTCTACAGCAAGCAGAGCGTTCCGGCGCTACAGGCCTGCCTGGCGAGCGTGAAACTCAAATCCCCCCTGGACATCTATGTCATCAACCGCCTGCTGGAACCGCTCGCCAACGCCACGCCCGAGGTAAACAAGGCCATGCTGCCCACCGTCGAAGCGCTGGACAAACGATTCCAGGGCAAACTCGCCGTGTTCAAACCGGTCGATCTTAAGCAGTATAAGTTCCCCACCAATTTCTCGTTCGCCGAGGAACAAAAGATTCAAAAAAACCAGGAACGCAAAATGTCCGCCGAACATGAGGTGGTGCGCATCAACCGGCAGGTCACCGAACTGGGCCGGCAGTTCTACCGGACTCTCGCCCTGTGCAACGATCCGCAGGCCGACAAAAAACTCATCGACCAGATCGAAACCCTCGAACGCCAGAACCGGGCCCCCTGGGTCGACGCCCTCAACGCCCTCAGCCGGGCCACCCCCATGGACGAAACCCGGGCCACCGCCATCCTCAAAAGCAAACTCGCCACCATGGAGGACGCGCTCTACGTGCAGTCCAAGAAATACACCAGCCGCACGCAGGCGGCGATCCAGCGCGACGAGGTCTCGACGTTCAAGGACGAACCGATGGACACCGGAATCGTGCTCACGACCGCGATGAACAATTTCCGCAAGGCGGCCAAGCAGCCCCCGCGGCTGGTTCCGACCCGGGTGGTCATGCAGGCCGTCAACCTGGAACTGGCCAAACTGCCGGCCATGAACAAGGCCCGCGATGACGCCCGACGGACGGGAAACAAACCCGCCTACGACGCGGCCATGGAGCAACTGGCCGCCCTGGAGGCCCTTCAGATCGCCTTCGCCCGAGTCGCGGCCGCCGAACTGCGTCCGGCCCCTCCGGGAACGAAGAATCCGAGTCAGGCCCAGGAAATCGCCACACGGGCCTACGAGCACGGAAAATTCGCCGCCGCCAAGGCCGCCGGCGCCAAGGAATTCAAGAAGGCCTGCGACGACTTCGCCGAGCAAATCTTCAATTCCCTCGACGCCGGACAAAAAGCCGCCTGCACACCGAAAACGGTGGAATAGACTGGATGCATATTGTCATTTTACTGGCCTTCGTTCTCGTGCTGACATTTCGTCAGAATCCACCGGAAAATCCACCGGAGCCCTATGGCTTGGCGGTGCTTGTGGCGGCGGTGGCGGTGTACGTCGCGTTGGCGGGGGCGTTGGCGGCCTTGTGCGCGGCGAGGACGCTGCGCGTGCTGACGGGACCGCCCGCCCCGACAGGCCGGCGAAAACGCAATGTCCTTCCGCTGCTGCTACAGGCGTATCTGCTGGGCGGACTGGCGCAGTTGTTCTTCCTGGGCTGGGGATACGCGGTCGACGAATCGTGGATCGGCCAGGTGCCGCTGCTGAGCGAAGCCGTCCCGCTCCTGCCCTTCCTGGCCGCCCTGACGCTCGTCTGGCTGGCGGAATACCCCGTCCACCAACAGATGCGGCAACGGTTGGCTGAGCGATTGGCCGACGAGGGCTGGCGGCCGACCGTCTGGTCGCGAGGGCAGTTCCTGACCTTCAATGTCCGACACCAGTTCCTCTTCATCGCCGTTCCCGTCGGGCTGATCTGGCTGGCACGCGACTTCCTGGAACGGAATGGGCCCGCTGTGCAGGCCGCCGCCGATTGGACCACCGCCCGTCTCCACGTGCCGCCGCTGGGGCCGGCCGGACAGGAAACTCTCGCCGTCGGACTTCCGCTGGCTGCGTCCCTGGCCGTGTTCCTGGTTGTGCCGGTCCTGCTGGTGCGGGTCTGGAAAACCTCGCCGCTGCCGCCGGGCGAACTCCGCGACGACCTGCTCCACACGCTCCGCAGCCTGCGGGTGCGGTGCCGCCCGCCGCGAGTCTGGCACAGCGGAGGCGTGATCGCCAATGCCGGCGTCATGGGGCTGATCGCGCCCCTGCGGTACGTGCTGCTCAGCGACGCCCTGCTGACCCACGCGGACCGGGGGCAGGTGCAGGCCGTCGTCGCCCATGAGGCCGGGCACATGCAGCAGCATCACATTTTCTACTCGGTGCTGTTCACGCTCGCGGTGATCGCGTGGGGCTCGCTGCTGGCCGACCGGGCGGCGACCGCCTGGCCGGCGTATGACCTTGTGTGGCAGTCCGTCGCCCTGCTCGCGATGGCGGTGGGCTGGGGGTTCGGTTTCGGCTGGATCAGCCGGCGGTTCGAACGACAAAGCGACGTCATCGCCGCGTGGGCCGCCCGTGGCGCGCGCGCCTCGCCCGCGGCCGACCGTTCCGCGGTCCGCCTCCCCTCGCGGCTCGCGGGCATCCTGCCCGCGCGAGGCGACGAAGCAGGCTTGACGTCTTCCATTGACCAGGCCAATGGATCGCACAACGCGGGCGAGACGCCCGCGCCACGGGACGCCCGTGTCACACCGGAGGGCGTTGCCGTCTTCGCCTCCGCCTTGCGACGCGTCGCGCAGCTTAACGGCATGTCGCCGACCGCGTCCAACTGGCGGCACGGTTCGATCGAGTTCCGCGTGAATTACCTCATGTCCCTCGCCGTCACGAACGGCACGCGCGAACCCATCGACCGCCAGGTGCGGCGAATCAAACTCGCCCTCTGGACCGCCGCCCTCGCCGCGGCGGGCGCCGTTGTCTGGAGTTTGATATGACCACACTGGACGACATTCTCGATTCGCCCCGCACCCGCCGGCCGATGGTGATGGGAATTGTGAACCTCACGCCAGACAGCTTCAGCGACGGCGGGCGGTTCGCGTCGCCGGCCGCCGCCGTCGAGGAGGCCAGGCGAATGATCGACCAGGGCGCGGACGTCATCGACCTCGGCGCCGAGTCGACCAGGCCCGGTTCGCTCCGCGTCGGGGCCGACGAACAGATCGCCCGCCTGCGCGACGTGCTGCCCGCGGTGACGGCCACCGGCGCTGCCGTGAGCGTCGACACGACGCTCGCTCCCGTGGCCGCGTTCGCGACCGAGCACGGCGCGGCCCTCATTAACGACATCTCCGCCGGACGGGACGACCCGACCATGCTTCCGCTGGCGGCCTCGCGACGGACCGGGCTGGTGCTGATGCACATGCTCGGCCAACCCGCGACCATGCAACACGCACCGCACTACGACGATGTGGTCGCCGACGTGCGGGCGTTCCTGCTCGAGCGCATCGCCGCCGCCCGGCAGGCCGGCGTGGAGGCCGGGCGAATCATTCTCGACCCCGGAATCGGTTTCGGAAAAACGGCCGAGCACAACCTGACGCTGCTGGCGAACGTGGCCGAATTCGCCAAATTGGGCCTGCCCGTCTTGATCGGCGCCAGCCGCAAGCGGTTCCTTGGCGAAGTGACGGCGGCGACTCGCCACATCCACGGCATGGCGACGCCGTGTCCCGCCGACCGCGTTCCCGGCACGATCGCCGCCCACGTGGCCGCGTACCTCGCCGGCGCCACCATCTTCCGCGTCCACGACGTCCCCTCCGCCCGGGCATCCCTCGACCTCGCCGCCGCCGTTCGACGACAACGCGAAAACGCGGGGACGCGGAGATGCGGAGAGGGACAATCGTAGCGGAAAAACGCTTCGCGCTGGCAGGGCCCATTTCGCATCCATTTTTGTTCCTGCTCTCCACCCCTCGCCCGTCGCGAATTTTTTTCATTTCCCTCCGATTTTTCCTTTACAACAAAGAACTTTGTGGTACAAAGTATCCGGTGTGAAACGCGGAAGCAGGATTCCGAAACGTAGCCACGGGGCTTACCGAGGACGCGGAACCAAAAGGGTTTTGAACATGGACTCGAATCGAGCGGCGGAGAATTTGGCGGTGATACGGCAGCTCATGGAGCGGCCGGTGAAGATTTCCACGCAGAGCGGGCTTGGCGCGATTTTGGCGGGGTGCGCCGCGCTGGCGGGCGTGGTGATGGATGGGTTCATCTTTCGCCGGGGGCATGGCGGTCCGCGTGGGAGCGGTTATGCCCACGGCTGCGCCGGCGGTGATTGTGTCGGGAGCGGTTGCGGCGGTTTCGCACATGGTGGCGGTTACATGGACGGTCATTATGCCGGTGGCGGGGTCTTGATGGATTCGTCGTTTTGGAGTTCGGCGGCGTCGTGGTTGAATTTGGCCGTGTGGGGGGTGGTGTTTGCGGTGGCGGTGGCGGCGGCGTTGGGGGTGATGCGGTTTCGCGAGGTTCGGCGGGGGTTGCCCTTCTGGACACCGGCCAAGCGGCGGATGCTTTCGACGATCCTTTGGCCGTTCGTGATCGGCGCGGGGCTGACGGCCGCCATTGTGTACCACGGGTTCGTCCGCGGCGGGTTTGGCGAGTTCGGGCTGATCCCGGCCGTCTGGATGCTGACGTACGGTCTGGCGTGCTGGAACATGGGGCAGTACAGCATTCGTGAAATTCGCGTGATGGGGGCGGCGTTCATGGTCGCGGGGCTGCTGACGGCGGCGTTTTTCCAGGTCGAGTTTCCGGGCCTGCCTCCGGGGTTGGCGCCGTACGCGACGCTGGGCGTGACGTTTGGCGGCTTTCATATGGTGTATGGGGTCGTCGTGTGGGTCCGGCATGGAGGATGAAGCCGGTGAACAAAAAGAACCACGATTTGCTCGACGAGACGATTCATCAGCGGACGCGGCTGGCGATTATGGCCAGTTTGTCGGCGGTGGAGTCGTTGGATTTTAACGACCTGAAAACGCAGTTGGGGTTGACCGACGGGAATTTGTCGACGCATTTGTCGGCGTTGGAGCGGGCCGGCTACGTGAAGTGCCGCAAGTTTTTCGTCGGCAAAAAACCGCGAACGACGGTCGCGCAGACCGCCGCCGGACGGACGGCGATGGAACGATACATCAATTTGTTGCAAGGCATCATCAGTCAGGCGACCAGCGACAAGTGACAAGCGACCAGAGAAGGAAAATTTTGTCTTTCAAAACAATCACACGATACGAGAACAACAAATAAGCCAGACGTTCCTTCTCTAGTCGCTGGTCGCTGATCACTTGTCGCTCCACCCACACCAATCATGAAAATGGAAAGGGATGTTATGAACACAAAACGTTTCATTGGGATTATCTTGATTTTCGGTGCGGTCAGCCTCGCGTGGTTTCTGCTGGGCGGCAGCGTGACGGTACGCACGGACCGCCTTCACGAGGACCTTTCGGCGCAAATGCAGACGCAATGGGGGCCTGACGTGGTGGCGCAGGCGTCGCCGTACGTGGCCGCCGCCGCGGGCGACGGTCGATTCGCCTCCGGTAGCCAAACGCCCGCCTCCAGCGAGATGTTGGCCCACATTCAACACGAAAACCGCAACAAGGGACTGCTGTGGTTCAGCACGTTCAGCGTGAAATTCACGGGAACGTTCACCGTGGAGGCCGCATCGGACACCGCCGACGCACACGCGTCCGCCGGGCGGTTCTTCATCTTCCCGCTGCCCGACGGCGTCACGGGGTACGACCAGCTTGAAGTGTCGCTCGACGGCAAGCCTCGCTCGGCGGCGGAGTGGTCCGCGTCGCGGCGGATCGCGTTGCCGCTGTCGCCCGGGCCTCATGAAATCGTCGTCTCGTACATGACGTTCGGGCAGAAAAGCTGGATCTACATGCCCAGCGAAAATTCCGTCAAGCAGGTCAAGCAGTTGGACGGCTACGCCCGAGGCCGGGGAAGCGAGGCGGAAAAACCCGACCCGGTCTACACCGCCGGCGAATTGTGGCAGTTGAACAATTTTCACCTGACCATCACGACCGATTTTCACGACATTGACTACCCCAAGGGGTCGCGAAGCCCCAGTGTCCCCGCGTTGGCGGTCGACGACGGCATGAAGGCCCAGTGGCAGTACGCCAGCGCTTGGACGGCCCAGCCGATGGGCATCGTCGTTCCGCAAAACGCCAACGCCGGACCGATCGCCGCCCGCATGAGTTTCTTCGCGCCGGTCAGCCTGTTCTTCTTCTTCACCGTGCTGTTCGTGCTGGTGGTGCTCAAGGGGGTCCGGCTGCATCCGATGCACTATTTGTTCGTGGCGGCCGGGTTTTTCGCGTTTCACATTTTGTTGGCGTACTTGTCGGATTTGTGTGACATTCAGGCGGCGTTTTGGATTTGCGCCGTGGTGAGCGTGTTGCTGGTGACGAGTTATTTGCGGCTGGTGGGCGGCGTGAAATTCGCGTTGTTGTACGCGGGCGTGGCGCAGTTGGTGTTTTTGGTGGGGTTTTCGTACGCGTTTTTCTGGGTGGGCAAAACGGGGCTGAGCGTGACGGTCTGCGCGATCGCCACGCTGTTCGTGCTGATGCAGGCCACCGGCCGGGTGAACTGGCACGACGTGTTCAGTTCCCGTTCGCCGAACTCTCCGCCGCCTCCGCCGCAACGCTTCGCCCCGCACGGCGAAAGCACGATCGAGGGCGTGGTGTGAGATGAAATGCGGCAAGAAAACTATTGACCTTGCGGCAGGACCATCATAGGATAATTGGGCTCACAGGATGACTTGTCTTAGGACAAGTCACTAGGCCTGTTGATGTGCATGACGGCAGTGTTATGCAAGACGGTATCAGGAACGCCCCCATCGTCTAGCGGCCTAGGATATCAGGTTCTCATCCTGGAGACAGGGGTTCGATTCCCCTTGGGGGTAGTTCGCGAGGACGCGCAGGTTGTCGATAGAAAGACACCTGCGCGTCCTGTTTTTTTACTTTTGTGGAAGGAATATGCGCTGACACATGCCCAAATCGGATGTTCCGCCTCAGTACGCTCCCACGTCCTTGACGACGCCGACGATCCGCCGGAAATCCTCCAGGCTGACGTTGTCGGGGATCGAGTGGTCGGTCGACCAGATGTAGCCGCCGTTTTGCTTCAGGGCCGGCAGTTTCGTGCGAATCTCCTGTTCCATCGCGTCCAGCGAATCCCAAAGGACCGCGTTCATGCCGCCGTGAAGCACCAGCTTATCACCGTACCGCCGCTTGACCTCCAGCGTGTCCACGCCGGCTTTGACTTCCAGCGGGTTCAGGGCGTCCAGGCCGATATCGAGGAAGTCGCCGATCAGCGTGTGGATGTCGCCGCAACTGTGAAGCCGGGCCTTCATCCCGTTGCGGTGGGCCCATTCGATCGCCCGGCCGTGCACGGGCTTGAGCAACTCGCGGTACATCGTCGGCGACATGAACGTATGGCCCTTGTATCCCAGATCGTCCGGCCAGGACACGGCGTCGAACGTGTAACCGCGGGCCATTTTCTTCTCGAACAGGGCGATGCCCACGTCGAGTTGCGTGTTCCACATGTCCACCAGCCACTCGGGGTCCTCGACCAACGCCATCAGCACCCGCTCGGTGCCGACCATCCAGGAGTGGGTGACGTCGAATCCGAACCAGAGGTTGGCTTCGACCCACGCGCCGGCCTCTCGGAGGGGCGTGTACCACTGTTTGAGTTTGTCCCAGTCGATTCGGTCGTCGGAGGGCGTGATGCGTTTTTTGATTTTGCGCCACGCGTCGGCGGAGTTAATGCGAAAGTCGATGAAATCCGGCGTGGAGGCGATGTGTTTCCAGTTTTTGAGTTTCGCGCCCCAGGAGGTTTCGACGATGGTGTACTCGTCGGTCTCTTCGATCGTGCGGTGTTCGAACCGCGGGCCGTTGTCGGTTCCGATTCCGACGGCCCGGTCGAGGTCGAAGTAGTGTTGCCAGTTCACGTTCTCCGGCATGCCCTCGCGGCGCCACCGCTGGAGCGTGGTCGGCCAGGGGTTGTCCATAATGGGCACGCGGTCGGCGGGGGTATGGGCAAACATCCGCGAAAAACGCTCACGACTGGTCATGGCCATAGGGTCTCCTTGACGCAATATATTGCCATCGCGTTGTCCCATACGTCAAGGGTGACGTTCCTCACCACAACAAATTCCGCGCGTCGAATACCGGGCCGTCGGTGCAGCAGAGTTTGAAACTCCAGCCGCGATCGTTGGGGTCGCGCAGTTTCACGATGCATGACTGGCACGTGCCCATGCCGCAGGCCATGTGACGCTCCAGCGCCAGATGGCACGCGTAACCGCGGGCGAGGCACATGTCCGCGGCCGCTCGCATCATCGGTTCCGGGCCGCAGGAATACACGGCCAGTTCGCCGGCATCGGGCACGTGTGCGTTCAGCCAGTGCCGAAACGCCTCGGTGACCGTGCCGCCCACTCCGACCGACGCGTCGTCGCTGGTGACGACCGTTTTCACGCCAAGCCGCGCGAACTCCTCGACGCACAACAACGGTTCGCCCACCGGCGACGGTTCCGTGCCCGCGACGACGGTCAGCGGCATCAGCCGGGCGCTCCGTGCTCCGCAGAACGCGACCACCTCCACGCCGGCCTCGCGAAGGGTCCGCGCGAGAAACAATATCGGCCCGATGCCCACGCCGCCGCTGATGACCGCCGCCCGCGACAAACCAGGCCGGACGGAAAACCCGTTTCCCAACGGCCCCAGCACCGACAACTCCGCGCCCACGCCCACCGACCCCAGCCAGTTCGTGCCCGTGCCCACCGTGCGGTAAATCACCTCCACCTCCGCGCCGCCTGTGGCGCGGGCGTCTCGCCCGCGCATATCGAGGGCGTCCCGCCCTCGTTCACCTGCGCGACAAAACCCCGCCAGACTCAACGGCCGGCGAAGCAGCGGTTCCCTGCCCGCCAACTCCGGCCCCGACACCGCGGGCCACTCGCCGGCCTCCCACGGGCGATCCACCGACCCCGCCGGCTCGCCAGGCCCGCGACAAAGCAACTGCACAAACTGCCCCGCCCGCGAGTCGGGAAACGTCGCCAACTCCAACCGCAACCGAAAGTGCTCCTCGCACAGCTTGCGATTCTCCAACACCCTGCCCACGTAAACGCCACGCTTGTCCGTCGTCATGCACATGCCGACATCGTACAACAGAAGACTGTTCGACTGTTAGACTATTAGGCGCCGGCTTATAAGTGATTAGGCCTAATCATTGATAAACCGGCGCCTAACAGTCTAATCGCCTGACAGCCTGACAGTCTACTAGTTGAACAGTCTGCCTTTACTGCGACGGGTCCCTCGTCTGTTTTTTGTAATACCTCACGTGGCCGTCGCTGAATCCGATGTTCCGTTCCAGCGGGCCGCCTTCGACGTAGTTCAGCCCGCCCTGCGGTTGAAGCCCGCCGTGCGGGGTGTACACGTCCGGGAAATCCGCGTTGGACCCCTTCAGCCACGTCGGACACGTGAGCATGGGAATGCTGAACGGCGGCAGCGCCGTCACGATACGGTCCATCTCGACCAGCCCGGATTGTCCGTTGACGGTGCCGGCGCCATGCACGACCATCGTCGTCGTCCCGCCGCGCGTATTGACAAGCCGGTCAAGCCCCTTGAACCAAAGCCCGTATTGACCGCTGGGTTCGTACGTGCTGTGGTGCCACAAGCACATGCCCGGAAGGACGGCCTTGTAATACGGCTGCTGCGAAACCGCCCACCCCCAGTCCATGTCGCTGTCCCGGACGGACGTCCCGTTCGACCCCAGCCGCCACGAATACACGCCCGGTTTCCACTCGACCTTCAAGTCCTTGCTGGGACACATGAAGACGCCGTTGTTCCGAAATCCCGTCGGGTCCGACAACTCGGCGTACATCACCGAGTACCCTCTCAGGAGCGGTCCGTTGGTGCCCGACCAGTCCGTCGCCACGCCGCCGGTCGGAGAAACCACCCATCGGCTGTGCGAACGGATGTCGGGGTAGCTGTTGTAATCCGACGCGTAGGTGTGCAGCATCAGCAACGTGCCTCGCTGATTGACGGCGCACGAAGCGAGGACGGCCAATTCCCGGGCCTTCTTGAGCGAGGGCATCAAAATCGAAATCAGGATCGCGATAATGGCGATCACGACCAGCAGTTCGATCAACGTAAACGCGCGACGGGTTCGTAGGTCACACACGACAGGCTCCTGTTCCGCGTTATCACGACATACCGCCGGCAACGCGAATGCTCCGCGAACCGATGAACACAATACATTTTACCGGCACGTTTGGCGGGCGACAACCACGATTTTCCCGCGATGCCTATTGAGATCGACGCTCGCGGGCTTTACAATTCGCCCCGAAAGGGTTGCTCCATGACGTTTTCGCATCGGGTTCTGGTGGTGATGCTGACGCTCTCCCTGGCCGGGACGGTGATGGTGAGTTGTCGGCGCATTCATCCGCCCACGCCGACGTCCAAACCGGCGGCATCGCAACCGGCCAATCCGCAGGCCGCCACCGCCAGCGCACCGGTGCCGAAATTCATCTGGTACACGATCCGGCCGGGCGATGACGCCGGAAAAATCGCCCGACGACAACTCGTGGGCGGACAGGCCGACGATATCGTGAAAAACAACCCCCAGATCACCGCCTGGACCAAACTTCAACCGGGCATGAAGGTCCGCCTGCCCATCCGAAAACTGCGAGACAAAACCATCCTCGACAGCCCCACGGTCCAATTCGCCGACGACCCGCCCCCCAGGCCAGCCCGCCCCGACGAGGAACTGCCGCACCCGTACCCGTGAGGCGAAATCATCTCGTCCGCCGCCGGTGTTTCCCGATGCAGCGCAGGGCGGCGATGCCGTCGCGGAGGCCGATTTTTTTTCCTTCGGATTTGGATCGGCCGGTGTAGCGGATGGGCACTTCGACGACGCGAACGCCCAGGGCGGCGAGTTTGGCGGTGATTTCCGGCTCGAAGTCGAAGCGGTCGTGTTCGATTCGGACGCGGGCGATCACCTCGCGGCGGAACACTTTGTAGCAGGTTTCCATGTCCGTCAGTTTCAGGCCCGTGATGCGGTTGGACAGGAACGTCAGGGCGCGGTTGGCGAGATAGTTTGTCCAGCGGATGTTGTTGTTTTTTGGTCTGCCGGCGAGGAAGCGGCTGCCGTATACGACGTCGGCCTGTCCGGCGAGGATCGGCGCGAGCAGTTGCGGGTATTCGTCGGGGTCGTATTCGAGGTCGGCGTCCTGGACGAGCACGATGTCGCCGTCGGCGGCGGCGAATCCGGTGCGAAGGGCGGCGCCCTTACCCTGGTTTTTTTCGTGGCGGATCAGTTTGTGCGTGACGGCATCCGGCATCCGGCATCCGGGATTCGGATTTTCGTTTGCCTGATGGTGAAATCGTGCCGCCGATTCGAGGGAACCATCTGGCCGATGCAGATCGTGCCACCATTGTTCCAGTTGTTCGCCGGTGCCGTCGGTGGAGGCGTCGTTGACGAGGATGATCTGCCGCTGGACGTCCAGCGGCGACAGGTCCACCGCCTCCACGCGGCGAAGCAGTTCCCGCCAGACGTCCCGTTCGTTGTAGATCGGAATGACGATTGAGAGCACAGTCATATAACGTGACGCGGGCGTCTCGCCCGCGTTGTGTGTTCCATTGGCGGAACGCTCGTTGTTGCGCTAGGCGCATGGAACAGTTTACGCGGGCGAGACGCCCGCGTCACGGGTCAGCGTTTATTCCGCAGGGCCCGTTTGACTTCCATGCGGAAATAGAAGGCCCCGACCAGCAGCAGCAGGCCCAGCGGGATCGCGACATATTTTACGACGAGCACCAGAATGCCCGTCAAACCCGACCCGCCCACGCTCGGCTTCAACTGGTCCTGCAACACGAACGACAGCACGCCGATTCCGATCAGCAGCACCCCGACGGCCATCAGCACCGGAATCATAAACTGTTTGAACTGGACCGAATTCGCCGCCGCCTGAATCGCCTGGGCCCGCGCGCGGTCGGACGACGACCGGGTCGGGGCCGCCGCCACAGCGGCCGGTCGAGGCGGGGGCGGCGCCACAAACGGTTGCGGGTCCGACGCCGCGGCGGCCGCCACGGCAGCGGCCACCCCGGCCGGTGCTTCCGTCATCAGGTCCGGAATGTGGATCGGGACTTCTTCCTCCTCCTCCGGCAATCCGTCCAGCGACCGGGCGGCCTTGATCTGCTGATCCAGGTACGGATCGACTTCGTTCAAATCCATTCCCGCCGCCATCGCGCTGAGCGGATCGACGCTTTCGGCATCGGGCATCGCCTCGGCCCCGCCGTCGTCCAACGGAGGGGGCTCCGACGTTTGCTCCGAAACCTGCTCGTCCTGCGGCGGCGACAATTCGTTATCCGGCGACTCGGTCGTCATGGCACCCTTCCTTCACTACAATAAGGTAGCGGAATCACTGGTCTCGCGAATACTATAGCAAAACGGCTGCGTCCAGGCTATGAGAATTGTAGCCGCGACGGGAGAAGCCGCGACAAGTGACAAGCGACAAGCGACCAGAGAAGGAAAATTTTGTCGTTCAAAACGATCACGCTGCGCGAGAACATGATAGAAAACAGGCGCTGCCTTCTCTTGTCGCGGGTCGCTAGTCACTTGTCGCTGGTCAGGAGAACAACATGAATATTCGCCGTCCCTTCCGAGCGGGGTCGTTTTATGAGGCGTCCGCCAGTTCCTGCCGGCTGCACGCGGACAAACTGCTGACGGCGGCCGAGGTGGCCGTCGATTGGCCGGCACATCCGGTCGGCGGGTTGGTTCCGCACGCGGGGTGGAGTTTCAGCGGCCGCCTGGCCGCGATGACGTTCAACGCGCTCCTCACCCCGTCACAAACGTCGTCGCCGCGGACCGTCGTGCTGCTGGGGGCCGATCACGTCGGGCGCGCCCAGGTGGGTGAGGTGTTCGATAGCGGCGTCTGGCAGACCCCGCTGGGCGAAGTCGCCGTCGACGACCAACTGGCCGCCGCCCTGCTGGCGGCCGGCGGTCCGCTGCGGGCCAATCCGGCCGCTCACACGCACGAACACGCCATCGAAGTCCAACTGCCGCTGCTCCAGGCGCTCGATCCGCACATCCGCATCGTGCCGATCTCCGTGCCGCCGCTGCCGCTGGCGGTGGACGTCGGGCAAACCGTCGGCCGCGTAATCCGCGAGCGGTTCCCCGGCGTGCTCGTGGTGGGCAGCACGGACCTGACGCACCACGGCGGGCACTTCGGTTCGCCGGGTGGCCGGGGGTTGGCCGGTGTGCGGTGGAGCGAGTCCAACGACCGGAGGATGCTCGGCCGTATCGCCGCCCTGGACGCCGCCGGCGCGCTGGACGAGTCCGTCGCCCACCGCAACGCCTGCGGCGGCGGAGCCATCGCCGCCACCCTCGCCGCCTGCCGCGAACTCGGCGCCACCTCCGCCCGCCTGCTCGAATACACCCACAGCTACAACATCAGCCACCAACGCTACCCCGACGACCCCGACGACACCACCGTCGGATACGCCAGTGTTGTATTTGCGGCGGCAGCGACAAGCGACCAGTGACAAGCGACTAGAGAAGGAAAGTTTTGTCTTTCAAAACACTCACACGGAGCGAGAACGGCAACGAAGCCGGACGCTCCTTCTCTGGTCGCTTGTCACTGCCGTTTACCGTTCCTTCGACTGTTTTTTGTAATACTTCACATGCCCGTCGCTGTAGCCGATGTTTCGTTCCAGCGGCAGGCCTTCGTTGTAGCGGTAGTAGCCGGTGCCGAACCCCACCCGTTGGAACCCGCCGTGAGGCGTATAGACGGCGTGTTCCTCGTACCAGTTCGTCAACCCGTCGCCTTTCCAGGGGGGACAGGCGAGCATGGGGACCGTCATCTTCGGGATCGGCGGAATAATATCGTGCCGCGTCGGCTCGCCGTTGGGCGTGAACGACAGCG